>Ga0181574_10000755_pt1 | contig 30057 bp, 23 predicted proteins | sample 101ome_24_FD_145600 | JGI IMG/M metagenome (GOLD analysis project Ga0181574, IMG submission 145600) | Coastal salt marsh microbial communities from the Groves Creek Marsh, Skidaway Island, Georgia - 101410AT metaG (spades assembly) | ecosystem: Environmental > Aquatic > Marine > Intertidal zone... | reverse complement strand
TAAAGGCTCCCGTTATGGGAATCCCAGCTTTGATCGAAATGGCAAACTCGTGGGCCCGAAAGACGGAGAATATGGTCCGGATACCTCGGTCGAGTTTCTCCTCGATTTTATGGTGCGGAGAGAAGATAAACCGTTCTTCGCCTATTTCGCTATGGCTTTGCCTCATTGGCCGATGGTGCCCACGCCGGATTCAGAGGCGTGGAAAGACCCTTCTCGTCACCTCGAGGAGAGTACCGAGTTCTTCCCGAGTATGGTTCACTACATGGACAAAGTCGTGGGGCAACTTGTCGATGGATTGGAAGCCAAAGGTCTCCGCGAAAATACCCTCGTCATTTTCTACAGCGACAACGGCACCGATGCGCGCATCACGTCGAAGTTTCGAGGAAAGGAAGTTGCGGGTGGCAAAGCGACTCCGTTGCAGACCGGGATTCGTGTTCCTCTGATTGCAAATTGGCCGGGAACGATTGAGCCAAAACAGGTCCGCGATGACCTCATCGATGCTTCTGATTTTCTGCCGACCCTGACCGACCTTGCGGGAACAAAGATCCCTGAAGATTGGCCTACCGATGGCGTGAGTTTCGTTCCAGCACTTCGAGGTGAAAAAAGCCATGCCCGGGATACGGCTTTCTTCTGGTATGATCCTCGTCCGGGATGGGATAAGGAGAGGTTCTCCCGACATATCTTTGCCCTCGATCACCACTACAAGCTTTTCTCCGATGGTCGACTCTTCGATATTCAAGGGGAAGGGTTCCGTGAAGAATTGATCGCCCCAACTGACATGAGCGAGGAAGCCAAAATGGCAAAGGCGAAATTGCAGTCCGTTATTGATGACAATTTGTCGGGCCCGATGTCTGAAGCTGCTAAGAAGGTAGTCAATGCCTTCGGCGAGACTCTCTAGCCGTGGCCTAGCTGAGGTCGGACCTTTAGTATTTTCCGCTGCCTCGATTCATTCAGCCGCGCATGGCCTCCATCGCAGAGATGGCAGATTCCGAGGCGTGGCTGAGGTGATTCCGCATCGCGGCGGCAGCCATTTCCGGATTCTGTTTTCGAAGCCCTTCGAGAATGGCGAGATGCTCTTCTGCTGACGTAAGATGGATGCCTTTGGTTTGCTCTCCGACAATTTCCCGAATCGTCTGAATTAACTCCCCGTATCTTTCGATTTCAGCGGTGAGTCTCCGATTTCCACAGCAGTCTGCTATTCGGGAATGGAGATCGCGATCCAGTTCCCAGTCGGGATCGATTCCTCCGGTCGATTGGATTTCGTGGAACTGCTCGATGAGGTAACCAATGACATCGGCTGCGAAAGCTTTTGCGGCAAGCCGGGTAGCTTCGGTTTCGAGAAGCGATCTCACGGCGTAGATCTCTCCCAGCTCTCGGGTGCCAAAGGGGAGCACGACAGCTCCGCAATTTCTTCGCAGCTCGATCAGACCGAGTCCCTGCAATTCCAATAGAGCTTCGCGAACGGGTGTGCGGCTTACGCCGAAAGATTCCACTGCGGAAACTTCCGTGATCCGGTCGTTCCCCTTCCAGCTTCCCTCCATGAGTCCCCGTAAGATGCCGCGAACGATATTCTGCTTTCCGGCTCGGCGGGTTTTGACACTGGTTGACTCTGATGATGAATTGGCGGACATGTGGTAATTGTATACAATTCGATCAGGTCTTTAATTCTGCCAGTTATTTCTGTGTTTTCTTTTGGCGATGAAGTCAGGCTTTTCTTTTGCATCTCCGTTGATCTGGCTGCTGGTTGCGTTCTCTGCGGCTAAGGTGGTGGCCGCGCAGCCCGTTGATTTTGCGAAACAAATCGCGGCGGTAATGGAAGAAAATGTCTGAGTTGTCACAATTCCGATGGCTTTACTCTTTGGATGATGGGTGCCGGGGTGAAGGGGGGATGAGCTACGGAGCTACTGACCAATTTGGTCGGAGAGCCGAGGAGAACCCCACAACGGTCTGGAATATTTATTCTACAGTTATGTATTTGTTAGGATTGGACTACAGGAACCTGTCCTGCCATCACACCGGTATCGATGAGCGTCTCACCAAGGTGCATGGCAGAGTTGTGAAACAGGTTATGGCGTAGCGGCGTTCGTGGCGTTGCCTCTATCCGCTTGAGTCCCGCGCTGATCGACGTATGCTCCGCCCTTCATGGCTTCCCCCACGAACCAGAGTGACGCGGTTCTTTCTGTCACAGATCTTCAACTTTCCTTCGGTAGTGATCCCATTCTCGATGGTGCCACGCTGGCAGTAAATGAGGGAGAAAAAGTTGGTCTTGTGGGGCGCAACGGATGTGGGAAATCCAGCTTCCTCCGTATCGTGGCAGGCGAGGAAGAAGCAGATTCCGGGACGATCTCGCGAAGGCAGGGGCTCGTCGGGGGATACCTTCCCCAGGAATTTCAACTCGATGAAAATGCTACGGTCGAAGAAAATATTCGTGCCGGTGCCTCCGATTTGATTCACAAGATCGAGCGCTACGAAAATGCTGGAGAGTTGAGTCCCGCGGAGATGGATCGTCTTCTTTCCGAGATTGAACATGCGGACGGGTGGAACTTGGAAACGCGTATCGAAACACTGATGCGTGAGCTCGCGGCTCCGCCGGCGGATCGTGTTGTCAGCTATTTGTCAGGCGGAGAGAAACGCCGTGTCGGGCTTTGCAGAGCACTGATTGCTCAGCCGGAACTCATCATTCTCGACGAGCCGACCAACCACCTCGATGCGAAAGCGATCGCCTGGCTTGAGGGGTTTCTTGTGACGATGCCCGGGGCCTGCCTCTTCGTGACTCACGATCGCTATTTCCTCGATCGCATCGCCACCCGCATCGTGGAACTCGACGGAGGTTGTTTCTTTTCTTACCGAGGGAACTACAGCGATTACCTCGCCGGAAAAGTCGAGCGACAGGAGCGAGAACAGGCCTCCGAGAAACGGCGGCAGAGCTTTTTGCGACGGGAGGTTTCCTGGGTAAAGGCGGGAGTCAAAGCGCGAGGAACCAAGCAACGCAGCCGCCTCGATAATTACTATGCGGTGAAGGCGCAGAAGGCTCCGGACCAGGAACTCGACATGGAGTTGGTCATTCCGACTCCGCCCCGGCTCGCCAACGTGGTCGTTGATCTCAAGGAAGTGGGGCACTACTGGGGCGGAGACCCTCTCTTCCTCGGAGTCGATCTGGAAATGAAGGCAGGAGAGTGCGTTGGGATCGTTGGTCCAAACGGAACCGGCAAGACGACCTTGTTACAGATCATTCTGGGAAAGCTGCAGCCCGCAGCAGGAAATGTCACGATAGGGAAACGAACGGAGTTCAACTATGTCGACCAGACCCGTCTTGAACTCGATGAGGATAATAGCGTGCTCGATGAAGTTTCCCAAGGAGTTGACTACGTGCAGTTCGGTGAAGAAAAGATTTCCGTTCGGGCCTATCTCCAGCGATTTCTTTTTGGCAACGATAGGATCAATGATCGAATCGGAAATCTCTCGGGCGGGGAGAAAAATCGTGTCCTTCTCGCAAAAATTCTAAAACGTGGCGGAAACTTTCTCGTTCTCGATGAGCCGACTAACGATCTCGATCTACAGACCCTGCGTGTGCTGGAGGAAGCTTTGATCAATTTCTCGGGGACATCGGTAGTCGTCAGTCACGATCGCTGGTTTCTAGACCGGATTTGCGATCGGGTGATTGTCTTCGAAGGAGGCGGTCAGGTTGCGACTCAGGAAGGGAATTATTCCTATTACCTCGAAAAGCGCCGCAGCCTCGATGCGATTGCCTCCGCTTCCCGTGTTAAGCCGGCGAAGAAAAAAAGAGTTCGAAACGACGACGGGAAACCTCGTAAATTGAAATGGAAAGAGGAGAGCGAGCTCGAAGGAATGGAGGATAACATCCTTGCAGCAGAATCCGAGATCGAAGAAATCGAAGCGCAGTTGAATGATCCTTCATTCTACATCGAGAACTCGGAGAAGGCAGTCGAGATGAGTAAAGATCTCGAGCAGAAAAAAGAGGCTATCCGATTGCTCTACGAGCGATGGGAGGAACTGGAAGCGATCCGCCTGGCGTGGGAGTCGGAGAAGGGAAGTTGATATTGTAGGGTGGATTGCTTCTACCGCCTGAATCCAGCCCCCGAGATTGGTTGGGAATTCCGTTGAGTGACTCGCGATTTTCATCAAGAGTCGGAGGCAATGAGATTTTACTCGCTCCTGTCTGTCATCCTTGCCTTCACCACCTGCGTCTTTGCCAAGAACCCATTTGCGCTCCCCACCTCCGAAGAAGGGCTTCCCGGTGAGGGCGATCTCCGTCGCTATGAAGGCTACGTGAATCGTTGGCCTGTATTTCGTGAGGCCTGGTCAAAAGAGGTGAAGGAAAAGCAAGGCTCGGTTGTTTTCCTTGGTGATTCGATCACTCAGGGTTGGGGAAAAGATTTCAAAGGCCAGTTTCCTGGGATGAAGCTGGCCAATCGCGGGATCGGCGGTGACACGACACGCGGGATGCTAATTCGCCTGGAGGAAGATGTTCTCGCTCTCAACCCTTCAGGCATCGTCTTGCTCTTGGGAACAAATGATATCGAAGTCGACATTCCGGTGGACGCTATCGGGCGGAATTTCGAGAAGATTCTCGCGGCAATCAAGGCACACAGCACGGAGGTGCCTATCGTTCTTTGCCGCATGTTCCCAAGCTCTCCGGAAAAAGAACGCCCAGCCGAAACGATTCAGGCAGTCAATGCTCTCTACGAAGCAGTAGTAAAATACGACCCTCAGGTGACCGTGCTCGATACGTGGACGTTGTATGCGCAGGAGGACGGGAATTCGGATCCACTTTGGTTCAGAGATCAGCTGCACCTTAATCCGGAAGGGTACAATCGATGGGCCGCTGCACTGAAACCTATTTTCGCGACTCTCGGATTTCTCGAGACGCAATCGGAGACCTTTGAAATCGAAGAGGGATTCGCCAGTCTCTTCAACGGGAAAGACCTGACAGGTTGGGGATTTCGCCCGACTCCGCCTCGTAAAAAACCAAAGAAGCCGCGCCCGAATGCTGCGAATTTTGTGGAAATCAAAGAGGCCGTTTCTTTCAATGGTAAATCGAAGAGCGACGATGGTCGTTACGAAGCTATAAATGGAAGACTCGTTGTGAAAACTCCTGCGGAAGGTCGCCGTATTCAGCAGCTTTGGACAACTGAGGAGTTCGGCGGCGATTTCATTCTGAAGCTGGAATTTCGAGCCACACCCAATGCTGACAGTGGTGTCTTCATTCGCAAGCCGCAGCTGCAATGCCGTGACTATCCGCTGGCTGGTCCCTACTTCGATTTGGAAAATTATAAACCGCAGGATTGGAATGAACTCATTGTCACAGTGAAAAACGGCATCGCCACTGCGACGTGCAACGGAGAGCTTCTCACAGATGAAATGGAAGTCCCGGAATCCGGTCCGATTGGCCTGGAAGGTGATCGTGGCCAGATGGAATACCGGCGTATTCGCTTAAAACAGCTTTGATCATACCGGCAGGATCATCCTTAGCCAGCATTGACAAGGGGCGTCCGGATTCCTAACTTCAACCAACAGATGGCAAAAACGAAACACTGCCTCGTGGTCGCTCTTCCCGAGGGATCCGTGCGTCATTTTCTTCTCAGTGCAGACAAGATTACGATCGGTCGCAGTGATAAGAATTCGATCGTATTGGATTGGGAGACCGTTTCCAGTCGCCACTGCACTCTTCGCAAGCGCGGCAAAGTTTACGAAGTCATCGACAATGGCTCGACCAATGGCACCCGCCTTCGTGGGGAGGTTGTCAAAGATGAGGCTAGAACGCTGAGAAGCGGTGATTCCCTCGTGTTGGGAACGAACGTGAAAGCTCGTCTTGTGGAGGTGGAGGAAATTCTGGAAGCTCCGTCGGGTCCTTCTGCTGACGGACCGAAAACACAGAGCATCGACACGAATCCCAAGTTCCCCGCTATGCCGTCGATCAATCCAGTCGCTGCAGCTGTCGCTAAGGCATCGAAGGCCCGATAGTAAGCCAGTTTTAATCTCCGAGCGAAAAGGCATTTTGTAAGCGCAAATATTTCGAAAGGAAGCGCAAGGATTGCGTTTCGATTTGTATTCTGGTTGCCTCGGGTCAGTAAACCTGTGCTCTGAATTCAGAATAGCAGCTCAATTTGGCAATGAATCAGTTTTTTGACTTATCCCGCCCGACCTTTCTTTTTGTCGTTCTATTCTTTTTCATATGCGGTAGATCGATGTCTGAAGACGATAAGAGTAGAGACGACGATATTTCTGCTGAAGCGAAGGCAAAATCCATGGTCAGTATTCCTGTTTCTCTGGCGGAAGCCCGCGGCAGGGCGCGCTGGATCTACGAATTGATGCATGGTTCGCTGCAGGTGATGCATCGTGATTTCTTTGGAAATGGCGATTATGAATCTCTCAGCCTTCCCTCTTAGTCTCTTGACGATGTCTTTGATGAAATGAGAAAGGAGCTGGGATATTGATATCCCTTTGCTTGAAGTGAATGCGACGAAAGGAAAAGATCATAAGCCGCCGGATTGATTTGAAGAGGCGGCAGCCAAAGCGCTCATAGAGGGAACTGAGGAGTATGAAGGTGAGGAGAGGGGTGTTAACGCTTTGTCGGAGTCATCCACATCAAAAATCAATGTCTCAAGTGTCACGACCGGAATCGAACCAGCGTCGATGAGAAAGTGGCCTGGCTCTCCATCTCCCTTCCGTTTCAGAAGAAGGAGGTAGCTGCAGAAGAGTAGGTGACCGGTTGTTTCCAGGCTTGCCACGGCTGTGTTTTGAACCGTTGCGTTTACCTGTGCATGTGGATACGATCGGGCATGAAATGGTTTTTGATACGTGCTGTTTTTCTGGGTTTGCTAGTTTCGGAGCGAAGAAGTGATGCCTCCGAGATTCGCAATGTTCTTCTTATCGTCTCCGACGACCTCAAAGCCAGTGTGCTTGGTTGCTACGGTGACAAGCTATGCAAGACTCCGAACATCGATGCTCTCGCGGAGCAATCGATGGTATTTGATCGGGCGTTTTGCCAGGGGCTGGCTTGCCATCCCTCAAGGCAGTCGTTCATGCACAGCCGTTATGTGGGTAACGAAGGCAGCACGATAGGAAAGCATCTCATCGACAACGGCTTTTACAGTGCCCGGGTCGGAAAGATTTTTCATATGCGGGTGCCGGGAGATATCATCGATGGAACAAATGGCAATGACATCGAGGGAACGTGGACGGAGCGCTTCAACTGTCGCGGGCAGGAAGCTCACACGCCGGGCTTGTATCGTCTTCTCAATTTCAACATTGAGACCCGCGAGCTCGAGGGGCGACAGTCGACGCGTATGCCGCATCGGATGTTTGCCAGTGTAGAATCAGATGGCGATGGATCGGAACAGCCCGATTGGAAGGCTGCTGAGAAAACGGTGGAGTTGCTGAAGCAGCGAGCCAAGTCGGATGAGCGGTTTTTCCTCGCTACAGGTTTCGTGCGGCCTCACTACCCGAGTGTGGCCCCTCCCTCCTACTTCAAAGATTATCCCATCAGCAAGATATCTTCTCCCAAAGTGCCAGAGGGCGATCTCGACGATATCCCGGCGCTGGTGAAGAAAGGGTCGACCTCACAAAGCACGGGTATCGATAAGTATCCTGACAATATCAAAAAAATGTGGGCCGACTACTATGCTACAGTGACCTTTATGGATGAGCAGCTCGGCAAAGTGATAGCGGAACTGGATCGGCTTGGTTTGCGTGACTCGACGCTTGTCCTGTTCACGAGTGACCACGGGTATCACCTCGGGGAGCATCATTTCTGGCAAAAATCACGATTTCACGAGGAGGTAACTCGCGTTCCACTTTTCGTTTCAGCCCCAGGCTTTGGGCCAGGTCGAACGAGATCTCTGGCCGAGTTGATGGATATGTATCCGACAATCTGTGATTTGCTTGGTGTATCGATTCCTGAATTGGTGCAGGGAAAGAGCCTGCGGCCGATTCTCGAAGATCCCTCCGCAAGCGTTCGTGATGCGGTTTTCGCTGCTCAACAAGGCAAGGGGCATTTTGTCCGTACTGACCGCTGGGCCTATATGCAGTATAAGGATGGCTCCGAAGAGCTCTATGATATGGAAACTGACCCAGGTCAGTTTACGAACCTTTCCGGCGACTCGAGATGGGCGGAGAAACGAGAAAAACTGGCGGAGATCTTGGAAAAAAGGAAAGAGTTTCTCCCTTCTCGCAGCAATAGACGCTAAAATTGTGACAAGCTATGCCGTGACGAAATACTCAGGGCTGTGCGAATATATACAATGAAATTTATGAACCTGTCTCACCTTTACATTCTAACCATTGCAATATTCACGGCATTCGGGCTTTCTGTCTCTGCTTAGGAATAAAAATCGAAGTCCTATCTTTTCCCTGGCGGTGACACGGAAGAGGGGGGAGGCGGTCTTCATCAATTTAAACCGCATCCAGTGCCACACTGCTTCTGAGGTGGTGGCGCTGGAGCCAAAAGGGAAGCGGAGATTCCATCTTGAACTGGGAAAGGAAAGCCGCTTTGTCTTTGAATGCCAAGGTAACATCACCGCGATTATCAATCCCAAGCACGTCGTCAAGAAGCAGTATCAGGCGATCTTGTCGGAAGTCCAGAAAGCCGGGGAAATTGGAGCATTGATGCCAAATCTGACAGAGGACATAAGCGCGAAGCAGTTGAGGGATTTGACTGCGTTCCTTGATTGAGTCTATGCCCAATATCTGGATGAATACAAAAAATAGAAGTTTTATTATGCCAACCCTATCCCCATGAAAAAAGAACTCGAAGAAATCCGCTCTGCCCTCGAGTCAATCGGAGCCTACGACGTGTCGGCCTAGGAAGCTCTGCAATCACTGGAAGGGGCGATCGACGAAGTTGATAAGCACCCGGAATTGGAGCGTATTCACGGTGTCGTCGTGCAGACCGCTGCCGGCATATCAGCAAAGTAAGGCAAAGGTGCTGTCTCGAAACGCTGGCATGAATTGAAAGATCACCTCGACGAGTGGGAGGATCATCATCCGCGTGCAGCGATGTTCGTTGGTAAAGTGGCGGATGCTCTCGCCGTAGTGGGTTTGTGAGCGAAGCAAACGAGTGCAGTCTCGTGCGGGAGTGCTCCCGTCAGTCTACTCTCGAAGCGGTGCTGCCACTCGAACCTTCTTGCCGTCGCGACTGACGCCAGTGGGTTTGTCAGGGTTGTATTCTGAATTGCGAATTGGCATTTGTGCTCCGATGGATTTTCTCCACGCGACGAGTTTTTCGTAAAGTGCTTTCGCTTTCGGTAGTTCCTGCCGGACAAGATCGATGTCTTCGTGGATGTCGCTGGAGAGATCGTAGAGTTCGACTCGGTCCTGACCGATTACCTCGATCAGCTTCCAATTTCCAGATCGGATTGCGCTGTAGGGCTGTGCGCCCATGGAGTGATAGTGCGGGTAGTGCCAGAACAGGTCTTCTCTCGTCCACTCCGCTGTCGGATTACGAAGCAGCGGAAGTAGTGAAACGCCGTCCTGCACTTTTGCAGCAGCCTCGGGGATCGGCTTTCCAATGGCTTCGAAAATCGTTGGTACGAGATCCATGGTGATGGCTGGCTTGTGACAGAGTGCATCCTTCGCACCGCTATCCGGAAGTCGAATGATCAGCGGAACTCGTACGCCGCCTTCGTAGATCCCGCCCTTACCTTGCCGGATGGGGGAGTTGTCCGTCGCCTGTGGTTTGAGGCCTCCGTTGTCCGAGGTAAAAATAATCAGGGTTTCTTCCCACATTTCGTGGGCTTGTAATTTGGCTACGACTCGGCCGACGGCTTCGTCGACGCTTTCCACCATCGCAGCGTATTTCACATTCGTGTGTTTGCTGTCGGGATTTTCAGCGAGTTTCCTTTCGTATTTTTCGACCAAGTCGGGGCGGCCCATCAGGGGAGTGTGGACGTTGTAAAAAGAGAAGTTCATGAGGAACGGTTTTCCCTCTTTTGCAAATTGATCGAGCAGCGTTTCGGCCTCCGCAGCAAGACGATCCGTCAGATACTCTCCCTCGCGATCGGCGTCGGGTGTATCATCTTTTGGCAAGGTGTCGTAGATCGTGTTTTTCTTTTTCTCCTCCAGTGTTTTGCCTCGGCCGTAAGGCCAGAAATAGCTGGGTGGGGCACCTTTTTCACAGCCGCCGACATTGATGTTAAAACCGTGGCCTTTTGGGTAATTGTCTGGATCTGGAGGATCTTCGCCGCCTGTTTTGTATCCATCTCGATAAGCCAGGTGCCACTTTCCTAGGTGGGCGCTGACGTAGCCGTGTTCCTTCAGCATCTCAGGCAGCGTGAGGTGCTCGTCTTTCAAAACCTTGGTCCAATCGGGAATTATCAGGGGAGTATTCACAAAAGGGTGACCGGGGATGAAGTCCGTGACGCGAAGCCTCGCCGGAGATTGCCCCGTCATGAGGGCGGCTCGGCTCGGGGAGCATACTGTACAGGCCGCGTAGCCGCTCGTAAAACGAATGCCCTCTTTTGCGAGAGCATCGATGTGAGGCGTTTCGTAAAAATCGCTGCCAGTGCAACCGAGATCAGTCCAACCCATATCATCGACAAAAAAGATGACGATGTTTTTTGTCTCAGCGAAAGATGCGAGAGGAAGGAAGGCGAGAGTCAGTAGGAGGGGAAGGCGACGGATCATGGGTGAAAAGAGTTTTGTGAGGAACTTGCCAATCTATTTCGGACCGGCGAGAAGCCACTGCAACAAAGCAACGACCTCTTCTTTTTGGAGTCCGGAAAGAAGCGCAGGAGGCATCGGAGAAACACTCGACTCTTTCATTTGCTTTACCTGGTCCTTTGGAACTTTCGTTGTTTCTGTTGGAGCAAATGGATTGGTGGAGACATAGAGCAGTGATTGTCGAAAATCATCACGGAGCAGTCTGCCGGTCACATTGCTTCCGTCGTGCAGATCGATCGAGAAATTCCGATAGACTTCGGACACCACCGCAGAAGGTTCGAGAATGGATTGCAACAGATCGCGGGCCGAGAACCGGCTTCCGACTCGCGCGAGATCCGGGCCTACGGGGTAACCTTCCGCGCCGAAAGAGTGGCAGAGGTGGCATCGCCCGGCTCGAAACAGCAGAAGGCCCTCTGCCTCAGAAATGGTGTGGGTGGTTTTGAGATCATCCTCCGTGAAATCTGACATCACCCAGTTTTGAACAAATGCCCGCGCTTCGGATTCTTCTTCGGCCTCGGGTGCCTTTACCTCGAGCAAGCTCGCTAATTGATCGCGCTCAGTTTCCGGGGCGTTGGCGAGAGCTTCGGTTTGAATTGCTTCAAAAAATGGGGGCATGAAGCGATCGCCGCGTGAAGTGTCGCGGGCGATGGCGAGGGATTTGAGAAAGCTGACTCGACTGTCTTCGGTCCATCCGCTTCGCATGCGCCCTAACATTTCAAGAAAGTGAAGTCTTTCCTCCTGCGTCTGGGCTTCGTTGAGCAAAGTCATGGTTCGTCCCACTGCCTTGGGATCTCCGATCTGTGCGAGGATGCGCACACTTTCCCACGTCACTGGTGCAGCCGGATCTGTAATCCAGGAATGCGCACGAGCGGCGATGTTCTGGGTCGCGGGGCCGTTTACTTCCGCGACAAAGCCGAGTTCGCAAATCCGGAGGAACGTGAGTTTCTCAGTGCGACGCCAGGAGTCTGTGGTAAGTGCTGAGGCCGATTCCACCGCGAATAGCTTGTCATCTGGATTTCCCTGCCGGACGAGGGCGAGCAAGGCGGTGAGTTGGGCGAGGCCCTCTGGCTGCACGTGGACAAACTCGCGCCATTCTTCAACGGGGCGTCTTTCGATGCGAACTCTTGCGGCATTTCTCAGCCAGGGATCCGGGCTTCCGAGGTGAGTCCAGCACGGGGAGTCCCCGGTGATGGGGCCAATGTCAGTTGCGACCTGACGGCGTGTTTTCTGTTGTTTGGTGGAGAAGGTGTTGCGCTCTGCCTCCTGCTGGGAGAGCGCGTTTTCATCCGCTGAATCGTCAGAGCTTTTGTAGGTGAGTCGATACAGGGTTGACTTGGTTTTTCTCCCTCCCGTCAGAAAATACATCGAGCCGTCTTCGGCGAAGTCGAGGTCTGTGACGTTGAGAGGGCGGCCTTCGAGGAATACTTCACCGCTGGCATAGTAGCTCGCACCGCGGGGAATGGTGTGCATGGCGACAATGCGGCCATAGGCCCAATCGAGAGCGTAGAAGGCGTCGCGCCAGGGGGGCGGGAAATTGCTCTGATACCCGAACTTCACACCTGTTGGTGATCCGCGGCCGACATCAAACGTGGTCGGGACAGAATCCGGAGCGTATAGAGGAATGCTCCGCGTGTTTCCGGGACGTTGATGCCATCCATAATTGGCGCCTCGGACTAGATGGTTGATTCGCGATGGGCGGTAGAAAGGAAGGCCGACATCACCCTCGTTGTCGGCATCGTAGGTGAACGGATCTCCGTCCTTGTGGAAATCAATGCCGTAGGGATTGCGAAGTCCTCGGGATAGGATTTCCCATTCCGCATTCTCGTGGCCGAGCGTCAGCCAGTGACCTAGCGGCTTGGGATTCCCGGGTTCCGGAGCGGTGAGATAGGTGGCTCTGTCAGGAGCGTCGACGCTGTCGCCGTGAATGGAATGAAGATGATTGTCCGGTCCTTTCACGAGATCGTTCCTGCCGTGACCGACGCTGCCAGTGGTAGCCTGAATTTCGATAATCTCGTCAAACTGGTCGTCGCCATTGGTATCTCGAAGCCGGAATAAAGCCTTGGAGTCGTTGGCGTTGGCAAACAGGGTGTCTCCGTGGAACGAGAGGCCGCGGCATTCTTCGAGTTCCTCGTTGATGCGTTCCATTTCAACGACTTCACCGCCATTGTTGGAAAGAGAAAGACGGAGCAGACCCTTCTGTTCCTGTGCGATGATGAGTCGCCCTTTCGGATCGATCACCATGCTGACCCAGGAGTCCTCGGTGTCACTTGCGTCTCGTAGTTTTGTCAGGGTGAATCCCGGTGGGAGCGGGGAGAGCTTTTGTGCGGAGGTGTCTTCGAGCGCTTCCTTCCACTGATTGTATTCCGCGTCGGGCGAAACATCGGGAAGATGATTGGGCGCCCATCTTGCCGGCAGGATTTGTCCCTTGGACTCAACGCCATTCCCGACCCAGTTCTTCGAGTCAAAGGTGACGGAGCCTCCGTTGGATTGGAGTGTTATGGAGGCGGCCACTGCCGATGGCCCCTTGACTGGCCTTGCTTCGATTCGAACGTGGTTTTCGCCAGCCTTTCCCAATGCAAGCAGGTCAACGGTCTTTACTGGATCAAATGCTTCCAGCGAGAGGATAGGCTCATCATTGAGAAAGACGTCAAGCTCTGCGAAGTCGCTGGTGATCTGTAAGGTCGCTCCCTGGGTCGTTTCGTGAATCCCGAAGGTTTGCGTAAATTGGCGTGGTGCCGTTTCGTTCGAAGTATTCCACACCCAATGGGGAAGGGCGTCTGCATTGCAGATGGAATACGCTGCGAAAACGCACAGAGGCGAGGCTAGCTGATAGAAAAACTTCGGCATCATTCTGCCCAGAGCCAGGTCAATATTTCGGGAAGCATCACAGCAGCATGGCGGCTGCCGTGAAAGCCGGGGCCCCACCAATACCGATAATCGTAGTCCATAAAGTCGAGCGCCGTTTCCATCTGGCGATTCGCGAGAGGCCAGTTTCCGAATCGGTTATCGAGGTCGTTTTCTTCCCCTAACAATGCCGCCCGAATCGGTTTGCGTTCCGTCTTTCGGATCAGGCTGGGGTAGGCATTTGCTCCGCGGATATCGACAAACGTGCCGACCCAGCCGAGCACCTTGCCAAATTTGTCAGGACGCTCCCAGGCTGCGGTCCACGCGCAGGCGCATCCGCTTGATCCACCCGCAATTCCCCACATCGCCGGATCGTCACTGAGCTTGAGATTGTGCTCTTTCACCACGAAAGGAATGATTTCTTCGAGGAGAAAGTTTACGTAATTATCGCCGAGCGAATCGTATTCCAAGCCACGATTTCGAGGCTTACTTCCTTCTGGCTGATCGGGGAAGCGACCGGGATTGATGAAGATCCCAATCGTTACCGGCATCTTCTTGCTGGCGATGAGATTGTCAAAAACGACCGGCGCACGAAGACCTCCCGTGCTATCCCGCTCGGCATGGCGAAGGCCATCCTGAAACACCATCAGCGCGGCGGGAGCAGATCCATCATATTGTGCCGGGATGTAGATGAGGAAATTGCGTTCGGTGTTGGGGAAAATCTTGGAGTCAGTCCAGCGATGGGGAATTAGCTTTCCCTCGGGAACTCCCTGTTTTGGAAATGAATCCTCCGGGTAGGGGTAGTGTTCGATCTTCGCCTGGTTCGTACCGATTACTTTTCCGGATTTCGTCTTCAGTTCATAGCTGAATTCCTGGACGTTTCCGACATCTTTGGCGAGCGCGTAGAGCCCTCCCTCATCCAGTTTAGTGAGGTCTCCGATTTTCTCACCCGTGTCCTTTCGAAAAGCCGAAACCGGTTCCTCGGATAGCGCGCCGATAAGCAGTGTTGTCCTCTCGATCCAGCGCTGCTTGCCCGTCGCGAGTCCCTGGTTGCCCCAGCTCGCGCGGATTTTTTTGGCGGCAAGGGCGTTGTCTTTTCCGATTATATCAGCGAGTTCGACGGCTGGTGGGGGAGTCCACTTTTTGTTCTGAGCAGTGGACGAGAAGGGGAGCAGAACGAAAAATGAAAAGAGAAGAAAGCGGGTCATGAGAAACTCGCGCCATCGTGATAGAGTCTCCGATTCTCGGCAAGCAGGAATCTGTGCTCAATAGCGTCCTGTCTTGATTGTCTCGCATTTTCCTGATTCTTCTTTTTTGGTCACTAAATTATAACGGTGGAAATGGTTCGGTGGCATCGTCATCTTTTTTGCCGGCTATATCTTCCTTCGATGATCACGGGGAATACGAGGCGGGCAAAGAAAGGTATTGAGGAGTAAAGGGACAAAAAAATTATGAAAGCGTCAAGTAGGGACTGCTTCCGTTAGTTTTGAACCGTTCCACATAACGGGCCTTCCTGAAAGATTAGATAGTCGAGTGGTCTTTGCTGCCAGAGATGGGCCGGCCATTAGGTCGCCTACACCAAGATTTCCTTGACCACATGCCCATGCACATCCGTCAGTCGGAAGTGCCTGCCCTGATACTGATAGGTCAGTCGCTCGTGATCGATGCCTAACAGATGCAGAAGAGTGGCGTGGAAGTCGTGAATGTGGACGCCGCCGTCGACGACATTGTAGCCGTATACGTCGGTCTTTCCGTGGGTGTAGCCTCCGCGGACTCCGCCGCCGGCCATCCAGATGGAAAAGCAGCGAGGGTGGTGATCCCTTCCGAAATTCTTGGGATTGAATTTGCCCTGGCAGTAATTGGTTCGTCCGAATTCTCCTCCCCAGATCACGAGGGTATCGTCGAGCATGCCGCGTTGCTTGAGGTCGGTGATGAGTGCCGCTGAAGCCTGATCGGTTTCTTTGCACTGTCGTTTAATACCGCCGGGAAGACCGCCGTGCTGGTCCCATCCCTGATGATAGAGCTGGATGAATTGTACTCCCTTTTCGGCGAGACGGCGGGCAAGAAGGCAGTTTGCTGCGAAGGTGCCGGGCTTGCGCGCGTCTTCTCCGTAAAGGTCGAAGGTGGAGTTGGACTCCTGGGTAAGATCCGTGACTTCGGGAATCGATGTCTGCATGCGGAATCCCATTTCGTATTGGGCGATGCGAGTTTCGAGAGCGTCGTCACCGGATTTGGCGAGTTGGTGAAGATGTAATTCCTCAAGCCGGTCGAGCATTTTTCTTCGTGAGATGCGATCGAGGCCCTCGGGGTTGTTAAGGTAAAGAACGGCGTCTTTGTCGGGACGAAATCGGACTCCGTCGTGCTTGCCCGGGAGAAATCCGCTGCCCCAGAGTCGACTCACGAGAGGTTGGCCTCCTTTGTCCTTGGTGACGAGGACAACGAAGGATGGGAGGTTCTCGTTGGTGGAACCGAGGCCGTAGGAGAGCCACGATCCGATGCTGGGGCGACCGGCAATCTGGGATCCGGATTGCATGAAGGTCACGCCGGGTCCGTGGTTGATTGCTTCCGTATACATCGAATTGATGATGGAAATGTCGTCAGCGACTTTTGCGGTGTAGGGAAGCTGATCGCACATCCACTGGCGACTTTCTCCATGCTGTGCGAATTCAAAAGGCGATCCAACGAGCGGCAGACTCGCCTGGTTCCCTGACATTCCAGTGAGACGCTGCCCCATGCGGACCGAGGCGGGGAGTTCCTTACCCTGCTCTTCGCGGAGGCGAGGCTTGTGATCGAAGAGGTCCATGTGAGAAGGGCCTCCGGCCTGGAACAGAAAAATGACGCGATTCGCTTTCGGTGCCCCCGTGAAATAGCCGGAGCGAGATGGCGCGGCATTTGCGTTGTGAAGCAGGTTGCCCAAGGCAAGGCTGCCAAGCCCTCCGCCAAAACTGGCGAGAGCGGAGCGTCGGCTCAGGCCGAGTGGTGATTCGTGTCCGGTGCAGGGATTCATGATAATTCTTGCTCTTGAACTTACTCGTGCTCTTGATCTATCCACTTTTAGCGGGGAGTAAGAACAAGAGTTATAGCAAGATTAAGAGAAGTTTTCAGTTCAACGTTTCGTAATACACTCGTCAAAATTCATCAGGGTTGAAACCAGGATCGCGACGGCCGTGACTTGCGCTGCTGTTTCCGTCTTCGCTTCCGGTGAGGCACCGACGGCGAGTAGTTTCTTCGCGGCTTCGGGAGTCGCTCTAAAATGTTCCTCCTGTTCCTGGAGTAGGTTTGTCAGGATTTTCTTCTCCGTTTCATCAGGTTTTCGGCTGGTGAGGCGGCGAAATGCGTCTTCGAGAATGGCTGTCTTGTCGTCCCCGTGTTTTTCAATCAGCTTCGATGCGAGAGTGCGAGCCGCTTCGGCAGCCTGCGGGGAATTGAGAAGAACGAGTCCCTGAAGTGGGGAGTCGGTCTTCTCCAGATTCACTCGGCAGACGTCGCGCTTCGATGCGTTCAGGGTAGTCATCATGGGAGCCGGCCCTGTTTGTTTCCAGTAGGTGTAGAGGCTGCGCCGGTAGAGGTCATCGCCCTTGCCCGGCTTTGATGGTTTGAAGGAAACCTCGATATCGTAGGGCTTCACAGAAGGGCCACCGATCTTGTCGACGAGCAGGCCGCTCGACGCGAGCAGATTGTCGCGTATCATTTCCGCAGTGAGACGCGGCGCGGGGAAACGGTAGAGCAGGGTGTTCTCGGGATCGCGGGTAACCACTTCTCCTGACGCGACGTTCGAATTCTGGCGGTAGGTCGCGGAGAGTGTAATCTGCTTCAGCAAGGCATGGAGATCCCAACCGGAGTTGATGAAATCGCGAGCGAGCCAGTCTAGGAGCTCTGGATGTGTGGGAGAGCTGCCCTGGCTGCCGAGGTCTTCGCTGGTCGCGACGAGTCCGGTTCCGAATAGCATCTGCCAGTATCGGTTCACGGTGACGCGTGCGGTCAGCGGGTTTTCGGAAGCGGTTGTCCATTGCGCGAGGCCGAGGCGATTGGCGGGAGTTCCCTCAGCAGGGGGAGGGAGAAATTTCGGAGTTTTCGACTCTACCGGTTCCCCCCGGTTTGCGTAGTAACCCCGCTCGAGGATGTAGGTCTGGTGAGGCTCTTTTGCTTCCCGCATCGTCATGATCTCGGGAATCTTTTTGACGAGATCACTTCGCTTTTTGCGGAGACCTGACAGGTTTGAGTGAGTGATCTGATAGGGTTGAGTCTCTGACCAAACAGGGTCTTTTATGTCGGGTTGGTAGTTCTCCTCGCCGGCAGCGATTGCTGATATGGCGGGGGCAGAAAGGGCGTGGTCAAAAACGAGGAAGTTGTCGACGAGTCCGTTTTTGAATCCATTGTCGCGCATCCGTTGCCCGATCACGATTGTATCACTGCCGCCTCCCGTGATTTCGCGGGTGAGTTTGTCGCGGACGATTTCGAGTTCCACAGGTTTGCCATCGAGGTAGATTTTTACTCCCTTGGCGCGGCTTGATCCATCATAGGTGACAGCGACCTGGTGCCAGCTGCCGATGGGAAATTCCTGACTGGATCGGACCCGGATCGCATTGCCGGGATAGAAGTGAATGAGGGCGAAGCTGAGCTTTCCGTTCTCGATCAGAAATTCGTAGCCCCGGCTCGCGGCATCGGTCCATGCCTTGGATCGACTGAAAACGACGGCTCGCGCTTTCTTGTCTGGTGCCTTCATCCAGAGAGAGACCGAGAATGCGTCGTCGCGAGTGAAATTACCGACCGGGAGAGTGACCGCGTCGTCGCCAGTGAGGTGGACGGCTTTTCCAAATTTTCCATCGGCCAGTTTGTTGTTCGCGTTAGTGGTGGCGGGTTTCTCTTTATCCGCTGCGTTGGTGAATTTGTTAGACTTGTTGTCCTCAAAATCAAAGGAAGCGATTGGAGCGGGAAGGGGAGCTTTTCCTCCTGATGACTGTTTCCATTTTTCAAAAGCGGGTTTGGCTTCCTCGGCCAGCTTGGCGAGTTGCGACTCGGTGTCGTTGATTTTCTTTTCCAGTTCTGCGAGCCGCTTCTCCTGGTCTTCCGTTGGTAGCCACAGCGTGGGAGTTGGGACGGATGGGGTGAAGTAGGAGTAGAGACCAGCTTCGTCGATGTTATCGAAGTAGGCGGACAGGCTGAAATAATCCTCGGCCGTGAGCGGGTCGTATTTGTGATCGTGGCAGCGCGAGCATTCCATCGTCAGCCCGAGAAAGGCGGTGCCGTAGGTGTGAACCCGGTCGGAGACATACTCGATGCGAAACTCTTCGGGAACACTACCGCCTTCGACCTTCTGTCCATGGAGGCGGTTGAAAGCGGTCGCGAGTTTCTGGTCGCGCGTCGCGTTGGGCAGCAAATCACCTGCCAACTGCCAGGTGATAAAGTCGTCGTAGGGAAGGTTTTGCCGAAAGGCGCGAATGACCCAGTCACGCCACTGCCAGACAGTGCGGTCGCGATCGACCTGGTAGCCGTAGGTGTCGGAGTAGCGCGCTACGTCGAGCCACTCGGTGGCGAGGCGCTCGCCGGTGGCATCGGTATCGAGAAGACGGTCGACGACTTTTTCAAAGGCGTCGGTAGAAGTGTCGGCGAGAAAGGCATCAATTTCGGCGATGGTTGGAGGAAGGCCGGTGAGATCGAAGGTGACGCGGCGCAGCCACTTTTCGCGACTTGTCTGCGGGGAAGGGGAAAGGTCTTCTTTTTGCAGTCGAGCGAAAATGAATTGATCGATGGGTCCTTTCGTCCAATCCGAGTTCACCTCGGGAACGGGGACTTCTTCACGAACAGGGACAAAAGACCAGTGCTCTTGGTATTCGGCGCCTTCTTCGATCCAGCGGTCGAGGATGGCGATTTCTTCTTTGGTCAGGGGGATTTTCTTCTCCGGAGGAGGCATCAACTCGGTCGATTCGTCGGCGTGAAGTCGCCAGTGCACTTCACTTTCTTTCAGTTTCCCGGGCACTACGCCGGCATAGTCACCGAGGTCGGCGGTGGCGTTCTCAAAGCTGTCGATTCGGAAATCGGACTTCTGATTTTTCGCGTCGGGTCCATGACAAAGAAAGCACTTGTCCGAGAGGATTGGGCGCACGTCGCGATTGTAGTCGAGCTTCTCCTCTGCCTGGACAGCAGTGATGAGCAGGGCTGCGGGGATCGCATATGACAAAATCTGTTTCATATTCTGAAAGCTGTAGGCGGAGCTGATTGGGAAGCTTCGGCAGTAGGAAATGTCGACAGGATAGGAAATCTCACGCACTGTAGAAAGAGTATGAGTCACGCAATTGCGGGGTATCCGGAAACAAGAGAAATGCTGGCAGCGTCAGTTCGCGAGATGTCGCTTGATGTCGAGGCGCTCTCCCGACCTTTGCGGCGCTGTGATCTCGCGAAGTGTCGCGGCACCTGTTGTCATGACGGAGTCTACCTTTCCTCGGAAGAGTCGAGGGTGGTTCGGGAGATCAGTGAGTCGAGGCGGTCCGAATTAGAAAGCCTGGGCGCAGTGCTGCCGGAGCAGACGGTCGTATACGGAAAATGGAGGGATGTGAGCTCCGGGCCGAAAACGGCAACTCGAGCTGAGGCGATGCGGGAAAAGGCGGAAGATTATCCCGAGCATTTCCCGGATACCAACTGCGTTTTTTTACTGCCGGATGGGCGCTGTTCTCTGCAGGTCTACGCCGTAGAACAAGAGTTGCACCCGTGGCATTTCAAACCGCTGACCTGTTGGCTCCACCCTTTGTCGATCACGGCAGGCCCTGACAGAAAGCCAAGGCTGACGCTATACTCAGAAGAAACGGATCCGCAGCGATTTGACGACTATGACGGGTTTGTGTGTCGAACCCGTTGCGGGCGAACTGTCGAAGATGGGGAGCCAGCTTGGAAGGTGCTGGCAGAGGAATTGCGCGAGTTGGGAGAAATCGGAGGCCGGGATCTGCTCGCGGAAATTCAGGAGGCTGGTCCGTAATCAGCTCTCCTTCGAATCCGAATCTTCGGGCTCGTTGATTTCTATCCCCATTTTCTCGGCACGGTTTTTCCAGAGCTTGCGAGCGAATTCCTGCATATCCTCACGGGTATCCACTTCGTCGACAATCTCGAGACCGAGAAGAGTTTCGACAACGTCCTCCATCGTAACGAGGCCACTGAGGCCACCGTATTCATCGAGGACGGCGGCGACGTGGTAGCGATTGGCGACAAGGAGCTGGAAGGCGTCGGTCAACTTCGTCGTCAGGGGCATGCCAGGCATATCGCGCTTCAACTCCTTGAGCTTGAGATCGAATTGGTCTCTTGCTGCGGCGAGGAGGAGGTCGTTTTTCAAAACGAAGCCGGTGATGTTGTCGCGATTGTCCCTGTAGATCGGAATCCTCGAGAAGGGAGATCCGTTGTGCCGATCGAGATATTGCTGGACGGTGGTGTCTTCGGTCAGGGCGAATACGACGACGCGAGGCGTCATGACCTCCTTGACGAGGACATCGCCTAGCGTGAGCAGGTTTCCAAGGATTCGGCTTTCGTCTTCTTGGAGTTTTCCCTGACGGGTCCCGAGTTCGGCCATTACTTTCAGTTCGTCGCGGCTGAAAGATGCTTCGTTGTGTTGGCCCTTGCTGAAAATTTCGATGAACCAAACCACGGGCGTCATGATTTTGGCGAGCCACTCGAGGCAGAAGCTGACCCAGGGTGCCCACGCTCTCCAGTGTCTCGCCCCGAGGTTTTTCGGAATGATTTCCGATGCAATGAGAATCGCGAGAGTCATCAGGGCGCCGGCGAGGGCGTCCCATTTTCCTCCGCCGAGAGCGGATACTTGCGCGGCAACCCCCATCGCACCGACGGTATGGGAGATTGTATTGAGCGTAAGGATGGAAGTGAGCGGTCGACCGATACGAGTCTTCAGCCCTTCGAGACGTCCACCGACCTTCGGCTTTTCCTTCTTCAGGTTGGCGACGTAGGGATTTGTCACGCTGAGAATGACCGCTTCCCAGACTGAGCAGAAGAACGAAACTCCGATCGCGACACAGAAATAAACAATGAGAAGTGTCCACGATCCGGTGGCGTTAGGATCAATGGAGGACGGGGCTACTGCCGCGACAAAGGGGGATAGCATGGTTGGCCTACTTTTGCGAAGAAAGGCGGTGGCTTCAAGTTAGAATTCAGTGATAGGTGATTGGGGAATAAAAACTACCGAATACCGATCTTATTTCTTTTTCACATACGCAAAAAAGGCACCGGTGACTTCGCCATTAGGGCCGACAAAGGTCGTGGAAAGCTCCGCAGGGCCTTTTTCCAAGGTGACATCGAAAGTTACGCTGCTTGCTCCTTCGGGAATTTCTTTCTCCAGCTTTTGACCGCCGATCTCGATGTGGGCGGTCTTGGCGGGAACGGCTTTTCCGGGGGTCATGCGGAAAGGCTGCACGCCGGGAACGTCCTCGCCCGGAGGCTCGGGATCTGTGATCGCCTTATTCGCCACCTTCCCCTCATTGGGCCAGCGTCGAATTTCAATCGAGTAGTCACCAGCCTGCTCGACGGTGAGATACCAGAAGCCAAGGATCTGTTTCGGCGTCACTCCCTTGCGAATGTGAGCCTGGTTCCACGGGCTTGAGCCTGTGGTGATCCAGTCGTGGCTGGTGAGGCGGCTTGGATTCTCCGCTTCGTTGCCAATGTGAATTCGTGCCGGGTCTCCGAAGCTGGGAGCGATCTCTGCCCACCAGTCGCTGTAGAAATCCTTGAGACGTTTTGCGACGTCTGGATGGTCTTCGATCACATTGTTCTCTTGCCCGGGGTCCTTGTTGATTTCGTAGAGTTCGTGATAGGCAGATCCGTCCTTTTTGTTTCCGCTTACGAGACGCCAGTCGTTGGTCATCACGGCGGACTTTCTCCATTTGATTGGATCCTTCACTCGCTGACTGTCGGTCACGAGGATGCGGTCGGGCCAGTCGCTGGGAGCTTTCTTATTCTCAAGCAGCGGACGAATCGAGACTCCATCAAATGTGACATTGTCTGGAGCCTTAATGCCGCAAAGGTCGATCAGGGTGGGAACGACATCGACATGAGCTGTGATTGTATCGACCATGTGCTCTTTCTTGAAGCCGCCTTCTGGCCAATGCAGAAAAAACGGGACGCGATGTCCGCCGTCGTATTCGCTGCCCTTTTTCCCGCGCATCCCGCTGTTGTGAACCTTGTCCCCGGAGGAAGTTCCGTTGTCGGTCGTGAAGATGAAGATCGTATTGTCAGCGAGACCTTTGTTAGCGAGCCAGGTTCGCAGAGAACCAACGTTATCGTCGATGTTGGCGATCATACCGAAAAAGTTGGCGGTGTTCACGCCGAGATCCTCGTATGGCTTCGAATACTCTGGAGGGGCGTGCATCGGACCATGCGGAGCGTTCATCGAGATGTAGGCGAGGAACGGCTTATCGGCCTCTGCCTGCTTCTCAATAAACTTCTTCGCGTAGTCGAAGAAAACGTCAGTGCAAAATCCTTCGACTGGAACGGGCTTCTTGTTGTGAAAATAAGAGCCGTCGAAGTAGGCGTTGTCCCAGTAATCGGGCGTTTGGCCAACACCGCCACCACCATGACGAAGCACTTCCGTGAAACCGCGGTCTTCCGGACGAAAAGGATAGTTATCTCCGAGGTGCCACTTGCCGAACATTCCCGTGGCGTAGCCGTTGTCCTTGAAAATCTGACCGACAGTCACTTCGTTTTTCCGAATCATGGAGCGGCCCATGATGGTGTGCCAGACGCCGGTTCGGTTTGTCCAGTGTCCGGTGAGAAGAGCGCCACGAGTAGGGGAGCAGGTCGGCGCGACGTGGTAGTCATCGAGACGGACGGACTCGGCAGCGAGAGCATCGAGGTGAGGCGTCTTCAGTGTCGGATTGCCGTGGCAGGAAAGATCGCCATAACCCTGATCATCTGTGATGATGAAGACGATGTTCGGTTTATCAGCTGCGAAAACGGAGCTGGCGAGAGAAACGGCAGTGAACAGGTAGAATCCCAATTTCATGGCGGGGTATTACCAGTCATAAGTTACTTTCACAAGCACGAAACTGCACGCAGTTACCCCTCGCGAAGAATTCCTGTCTTTTTCCAGAACCCAAAAAATCCTGCAGTAGCTCGATTCATAGCCATGACATCTTTGCTTCTGCGAAAGCTCATAAGCTCGACGTTTTTCTTCTCGAGCTTGTCCTCCATCTTCTCCCAGGATTCCGCAAGGACTCCGACGAAGGGCCGCATCGTAAAAATCGTTTCGATGTCGTTTCTTTCCGCCCATTCAACCATTGTTTGAACCAGATCTTCGGATTCGACTTGTTCCACCTCAATTCCGAAATGACGAGAGGCACGTTGACAGCCATCGTTCAGAGCATCGGTCAGAAAGCTCATTTTCGCATGGGAATAACCTTCGTCTCTCCAACTGCTTATTGGGCGTGGGGCGAAAATGGCGGAGGGAGAGAGCACATCCAGCGGCGAATTTTCCACGAGCAGATCTTCATCGTGAATCCAAATGCCGACGCGGCCCGGGCGGGCAGGCAAAGGCGGTTCCTCTATCGGAATTGGTTCAGGATGGGGAGAAAAGGTTGCGTCCAGTGCGGTGATGTTTTCGAGCTTATCCAGCCCGGCAGAGTGCGCCTCGAGCAAGTCATCTTGAACATAAGTCTCCAGGTTGGATCTGCGAACGAGGTAGGCTTTTCCTTTCGTATGCAGACCAGCGACCCAGCGCCACGACAGGGTGTTGGACGCCGCATCTCCGTCCCACAGGTGGCGAAGAAAAAAATCAGCTCCAAGCTGCCAGGGGAGTTTCTCGATGTGAATCCAAAAGGAGGCCCACCACATGCGGGCATGATTCGCAAGGTAGCCAGTTTTGATCAGTTCCTTCGTAAAGTGATCTATGATCGCGACTCCACTCTTTCCGGCAGCAACCTCGAGGGCTCGATCTGTCCATTTGATTCGTTCAAGATCAGATCGATAGGCTGACCAAGTTGATGGCCGCATCTCGAGCCAGCCTTTCCAGTAGATGCGCCACCAGACTTCCTGTTCGAATTTTTCGATCGCGGATGGAGGGTGGACCACCCGCGCAGCATCACAAATTTCGGTCTCCAGCAACAGTCTTGTTCGAGTGGCCGGAGAAAGCCGCGAGGCATTCGTGTGTCCCGAGACGACGAAGCCTCTTCGTTTTGCGTATCGGTCGGCGTGAGGAAGGAATTCTTTCAGTCGGTCAATTGCTTCCTTGCGAGTAGTTGGCAGGGTCGTTTCAAGAGGCATTACCAGAAGTCTGTTTTGTTTTTTGTTTTGCCCTTCGATTCCGTCGGCATCGTTCCGAACAATAACGGACTTCGTCCCAGCAGGATTCCCACTTTTTCCGCCACGAGAATGGGCGACCGCAAACGGGGCAGTCTTTTTCGCGAAGATGATTTTTTCTGTGCATGACAAAACAGATTACGAACCGGCGAGACCAATTCACGAGGAAAGATTAGAAAACCTTGTTTGCTGACCGGTCCGGAAGCGGCATCGAGACAGTAGAGAAAACAGTCATCGCTTGTGGAGTAGATTTTGCCCCGGAAAAAACAGGTGGCAAAGCGAATCGGGGCTCGCGTCGGGAGTACCCATTTTTCTGCGCCCGTTTTTCATCGAGCGCGTGGGTGGGGCCATCAGCGCTGCTCCCGAAATAGACCAGCCTGCTCGCGACGATTGGCTCGGCGGCTCTGTCGAAAGTCATCCGGTCCGATTGAGGCCACGCAGAGCGCACCGAATCGGCTTGCTGATATGTCCAGAGGAGAAACGGATTTTTGGCAATCGGTTCAGATGTGTGGCCACTTCTCGCCGCATCGCTGCGAAAGGTCGGCCTGTCCTCACTCTTGCCCACGTGATAGGGGAAAACGCGAATCGCAAAAGGATGATTACGATTCACATGAAGACAGGTTTCGCAAATGTCCGCGCCTCGCAATCGACGCTATTGCGTTTTAACACTCCGGCTTGCTCTTACCTGCGAACGGGGCTTGGTAGGTCTTCTCTCTTTCAATGAAGGAACCCACCCAATCGCTCCTGACTGAACTCCGCATGGCGAGCCTCGCCGGGATACGGGCTAATCTCATGCCCGGTATCGGGCTGTGGATCTTCGGGCTGGCGATTGTTCTGACCTTTTACTTTGTCGATTCTGCGAGGCCGGTTTTTGACTGGGTGATGGCTGTTAAGCAGAAGCACGGGTTTCTCTACTCTGGTCTCGCGACAGCGGTCTTTGCGGGAGTGATCCCGTTTCTCTACCTGCTCGCGACTGGCAAGTTTCCGCGCGGTACCGTGCTGGCGACGGCCCTCTTTTACATCCTCTTCTGGTCCTACCGCGGAATAGAGGTCGATGCGTTCTACCGCTTTCAAGCGTGGCTGTTCGGTGGCGATACAGAGTGGACGACGATTGTGAAAAAAGTGCTCTTCGATCAGTTCATCTACTGCATGATCTGGGCGGCGCCAATGACGGCGGCCTGCTACGCGTGGAGGGATGTCGGGTATTCTTTCCGAAAGCTGAAAGGGCGGTTCAATCGTCGTTTTTTCCTTTTTGAAATACCGAATATTCTCCTATCGACCTGGGTGATCTGGATTCCGGCGACGGCGATTATCTATTCGCTGCCCTTGCCTCTGCAGATCCCGCTTTTTAATCTCGTGCTGTGTTTCTTCGTGCTGCTGGTGGCTGTTCTCACGGCGCGGAAGGAGTGATCATTCGATATAACCATCGAGCCATCCTCGCGAGCCTTGCGGTGGAATCGGGTCGGCCATGTCGGATCCGTCGGCGAGGCTGAATGCCATTGCGATAGGGAAGTTACCTTGGGGAGCGCCTCCGGTGTATTCGCCCTCTCCACGGAAGAGGCCTTTCGCAACGACGTCGAAGCGCTTCACTTTTCCGCCTTCGACTTCAACAAAACCCAGCAGCTCGGCGCGGAATTCGCGATCGCCGGAGTCGGTGCGAAGGTGAACCGTGCCACGCAGGGTGTTTCCATCGAGAAAGAGATCGTGGGAGCGAACTTCGTGCGGTTCCCACATGGGCGGTTCGCCTCGGGTGTTGTCGACGAGGTGAAAGCGCGCCATGCGCACTGCGAGGCTGTCGAGAATCTTTCCTTGCGCGAGGGCCTGGTGTTCGTCGGCACGTATCCAGAAATTGTCGCGGCCCACGCCCTCCTGAAACATGCGCTGTCTTTCGCTCTTCGGCTTTTCGTATCCATCCAGAATCTTGCTGTGAACGCGAATGACTAATCCGCCTTCGGGTGGCCCGTAGACATAGCGGCGATCCGGTTTGCCCAATTCAATAGCAGCCACTTCGCCTGGCCGGTACTGCTTTCGCGCAGTGCGCAGTTGCTCGAGTAAATCATTGATTTTCCGGTTGTTGTTGTAACCGAGAAAGCTTCCGTCAGGTGTCGCCGTGTAGAGGCCCTGAGTCGTTGGGCCGCCGTCGCCAACTTTGCGAGGTCCCTGGTTGGCGATCTTCTGATAGAATTGTCCCTCGGCATCCTGCTGACGCCGCTGGTAGGCCTGGTCAATTGCGACAGGAATAAAGTGATTCTGTAGCAGGCTCACAACACCTGGGTCACTGAAAGTCGACGCACGGTCGAGCACTCCGTTGTTTCACGTGCACCCGAGTGGGTGGCCATCCATCGCCCAGATAAAGATCGGCTTTTTTTCCTTCGCGGCTTTCGCCTGCGCTTTCAGAAGATCCGTTTCCCAAGGGATCTTGCGCCACACCTCTTCGCCGGATGGCTGCAGTTCGCGATGCAGTGTTTCAAAGTTGGCGATGGTCAGCGAGTTGGCTGCCATCAACAATGCCGTGCTGATTGTTGTAATCATGGGAAAGGCGAAACAATATCACGAAAATGACCTTCGAGCCTCGGAAAAGCGGTTGCCTATTCGGTAAGAAATTTGTATTCAAGACTTCGAATCTCTCACTCATGAAAAAGCTCATTTCCCTCACATCTCCCATTGGCACTTCCGATAAGAATATTTCCTTCGGCCTTCTCATTCTGCGTGCCGCCACTGGTCTCTTTATGCTGATCGCTCACGGGTGGCCCAAGTTGGCAGGGTTTTCCGAGAAAAGCGGAGGCTTTTCCGATCCTATTGGATTGGGTAGTCCGTTCAGCCTGAGTCTTGCTGTGTTCGCAGAGGTAATCTGCGCCCTCGCTGTCGTGCTGGGAGTATTCACACGAGTCGCGGCAATTCCGCTCGTCATCACAATGGTCGTTGCTGCATTTATCATTCACGGGGACGATCCTTTTGCGAAGAAGGAATTCGCCCTGCTCTACGCCATTCCATTTCTGACTCTTGTTTTCACCGGGGCAGGAAAATTCTCCCTTGATGCCAAGTTGGGCAAGTGATGTGGGATTTGCCGCGCGGATCAGCTTTTAAAAATCCAGTTTTTCGGTTTAAAAGAAAAACAAATCTTGCCCTTGCCGCCGGTTCGTGGCCCAATCTCAACGAAGAACGACTCTCGGGGATGGTTTTCGCTCTGCATGGCTGCTTCGGGTGGAAAATTTTAGGCTTTGAAAATCCTTGTGGCGTATGGTGCCGATGTTGACGAAAAAACGGGTCGGAAAAACACCCATCTCATTTACGCAGCTTCGAGAGTTCATCTTGATGCAGTGAAATGGCTGGCAGAAAAAGGGGCCTACGTTCACTCCGTCAATAGCAAGGGTGTTACCGCTCGATAGCTCAAGTAACCGGATTTAAGGAAATTGCTGCTTTCCTGATCCGTGCGGAAGCAATGCAAGTCCGGAAAAAGCATTCGGAGCCGCAGAAGCTGAAAAAGCTGGCTCCGTTTGAATTGCCGACCTTTCCGCAGTAGCAAAAAGCCACTCTCCAAGTCTTTTACTCCTCCCACACAAATTCGTCCGTCGAAGGGCGTTTGTAGCTCCAAGCTCTTGGAGGAAGCCGTTTCTTATTGGCTAAATCCATGTAGGCGAGGATTCCGTCGGCAATGGCGGCGGCATATTTTTCTCGCCAGGCGGCAGAGTGAATTTTCTTTGCTTCGGTGGAATTGGTGAGAAAGGCTCCTTCAATCAGAATGGAAGGAACTTCGCAGTGACGGAGGACGGCATAGCGCGCGCGTTTCACACCACGATCAAAACTGTCCATTTTTCCAAGCAATGTGTGGTGCATCGTATTGGCAAGAACAAAACTTGCCGGCACGACTGCGTGTCCATCGCTTGGACGTCGATCAAGAATTGGATCAGGAGCTTTTTCCGTAGTCGGAAGCCCCTCGGGCGGCAGGGCATACACTTCGATGCCGTTGGCCGAGGGTTTCCATCCCGCTGAATTGAAATGCACGCTGACAAAAATCGGATCCTTGTAATTGCTCACCATTGCCGATCGCTGGGAGAGCTCTACAAAGAAATCCGATCGACGGCTCTGCACAACTTTGACCTGCTTCGATTCGAGAATGCGGCGCGCTCGATTCACCACATCGAGGGTGTAGTCCTTTTCATGCCCGTAGGGGCTTTTTCCCCCGCGGTCGTGGCCTCCGTGCCCGGGATCGAAAACGACCGTGCGTAACTTTCTGATCTGCTGCACAGAGCCGGGGCTCTGTGCAGGTCTGAGTGTCGCATTGATATCGGCAAGTGATACATAGGCTTTTCCTCCACCTGAAATAACCGGAAACGAAAGCCAATGTCGCACTCCATCGATGATCGCCTCGCGGGTGCCGGTTTTGACGACAAGTTGATGATTCTCTCCCGTAAACGCGAGCTCCCGTTTGTCCTTCCGTTTCTTTGCCGGCTGCATGCGGAAAGCCGCTGCATAGTCCGCGAGAGGGACGTAGGTGATGTCGTTGATCGTGGTTGTTTTCCACGCCGCTGTCGCGTGGAGTGTAAAGAGTGATGCCAAGCCAATCAAAAGGGCGACGTGAAGAGAATTCGCAATCCAATTTCGGGTGGCCATGGGTAGAGTATGCAAAATAGGGAAGGCAGAAATCGAGCCATTTAGGAAGTAACATTTCCCTCGTGCACTTTCCTTCTCCAAAGGACAAATGGCACGACGATAAAATACATCATGACTCCGTAGATGGCGGAGGGTAGCGCGGAACTGGGAAGTTCTCCTCCGACAGCTTCCGCTCCGACAAATGCGGCCACTGCCATTCCCAGCGTCGCGTTCTGGATTCCAGATTCGAGAGAGATTGTTGTCGATTCACGGGAAGTAGTTCCAAGTAGTTTTCCAGAGAGCAGGCCGAGGCCTAACATCACGATCATCAGGGCAAGCAGGGCAGGACCCAGTGTTGAAAAGTGTTTCATGAGAGCGTCCCAATTGGCCTTGATCGCCAGGACAACAATGAGGATGAATAAAGCCAATGCAATATGGGCGACCATCTTCGAAATTTTCTCGACCAAAGCAGGTGCGGTCGCAGTCAGAATCATTCCGAAGAAAACTGGGACTGCGGTGATAAGAAACATCTTGATCCCAATCGCGGTGACATCGACAGAGCGCGATTCATCAACGCCGAAATAGCCAACTGTCCAGGCAACCATCCACGGGACGATGAGGACAGAAAGCAGGCTCGAAACAGCTGTCAGT
>Ga0181574_10000750_pt1 | contig 30149 bp, 29 predicted proteins | sample 101ome_24_FD_145600 | JGI IMG/M metagenome (GOLD analysis project Ga0181574, IMG submission 145600) | Coastal salt marsh microbial communities from the Groves Creek Marsh, Skidaway Island, Georgia - 101410AT metaG (spades assembly) | ecosystem: Environmental > Aquatic > Marine > Intertidal zone... | reverse complement strand
GCCGATCGACTTGGTTCGTCTCCGTGCAGGCTACAACCGCGCTGTACGTGCTCCCAACGTTGGTGAACTGTACCTGGCTCAGAACCTCGGTCTATGGGCAGGTGTTGACCCCTGTGGCGGTACTGCGGGTGAAGTGCCTGAGTACAGCCCTGAGCAGTGTGCTCGTACCGGCGTAAGTGCTGCCCAGTACGGCAACATCGCATTGAGCCCGGCTGACCAGTACAACCAGATCACGGGTGGTAACCCCAACCTCGAAGCTGAGGAAGCGGACACCATTACTGTGGGTGTAGTTGTGACTCCATGGGATGCTCTGACAGTGTCTGTCGACTACTGGAGCATCGAAATCGAAGATACCGTAACCACCATTGGCGCGGAGAACCTTCTCCGTCAGTGTGCTGAGAACGGTCTCTTCTGTGAGACCATTACCCGAGCGGGTAACGGTTCGCTGTGGCAGGGTGAGACCGGCTTTGTTGTGAACTCACTGCTCAACGGCGGTACGAATACCTGGGAAGGTATTGACGTGGCTGGATCCTGGTCACTCGATGCGCTTGGTGGCACCTTCGGTGTGAACATGGTTGGTACCTACATGTTGACCAAGGAAATCGAAATCCCCGGTGCTGATACTTACGACTGTGTAGGCTTGATCAGCAGCCGTTGCTACCCACAGCCAGAGTGGCGTCATACGATCACTGCTAGCTACGACAGCAACAGCTTCTGGGCAGCGAGCCTCCGGTGGCGTCACTTCGGTGGTGTTGACTACGATGGTGGTTTGACCAACGGCAAGAGTGACGGCGTTGACCAGATTGTTCAGGGTGAGTCTGATGGTGGTGAGAACTATCTCGACATCAACGCAACGATTCGCTTCCTGGGTGATTCCGAGCTGCTGATCGGTGTGAACAACGTGCTCGACTCAGAGCCGCCGCTGGTTGGTGGTTCACTGTCCTCTAACGCAAACGCTATCGCAGGTTTCTACGACACACTGGGTCAGTACCTGTTTGCTCAGGCGACATTCCGCTTCTAAGGAGACGGTTGCGTCTGGCAGCGTATGCTGCCTAAATAAAAAGCGGGTCATTGGCCCGCTTTTTTTGTGCCTCGAAGTTGAGCTATGGATAAAACTCGTCAGCAATTAGCCCACTGGCGTGCGCAAGTGGCCGGCAATAAAACCGATGGAACAGCCTGGTTTAATCTCGGCTGGTGGTCGAGCAGAGCAGGACTATTTGTTCAGGCGGTGGAGGCCTATGAGCAGGCACTGGGGTGCGGTATTCGCGACCCTGAGGAGGCGATGAGCAACCTTGCCTCCGTGTATTCAGATCGTTTGGCCGACCCTGAGTCGGCAGTTCGGTGGCTCGACGAGGCGCTTCGAAAAAATCCCGATTACTACCCAGCAGTTTTCAATCGTGCGCACATAGCAGAACAAACCGGTGATCGAGAGACTGCACGTATGCTTTTTGCTCGGGCTGCCGCACTCTCACCGGATGATCCTTACGCACTTTCCCGCCTGGTGGAGGCCGATCCGACCCTGACACTGGACTCGGAGGCGGGATGTAGACTGGCGGAGCTCGCAGGCAACAATCCGGATGCGCTCATGGCCCTCTATCGCTTACGGGAGCGGGCAGGGGATCATGCCAGTGCGTGGGGTGCGCTTGTTCAGGCAAACGAGGCTGACAGGATCAAACAGCCTTCATGGCCCGTGTCTCAATGGCGCAGTAAGATCTTGGGCCAACTCCAGAGTAATCCCTCCCTAGCAGCTACCAGTCCATCCGGAGGAGATGCGCCTGTCTTTATTCTCGGGATGTTTCGGACTGGGTCGACCCTGCTTGAACAGATTCTCGCTGCTCATCCGAGATTCAACCCCCTGGGGGAGTCTGAGTTTTGGCCACGGGAAATACATGCTTTGGGTGGTGGCATGATTAAACCGGGAAGACGGCCTGACGCCAGTGAGCAGACGGAGATCAAGTCCCGATGGTTGGAACATCTGGGTGACCGTCGCGCCTCGGGGAAAGCGAGGGTAACTGACAAGCGCCCGGATAATTTATTTCATATCGCCACAATCCTTGATGTACTTCCGGAAGCCAAGATTGTTGTCACCGAGCGTGATTGGCGAGATACCCTTGTCTCTGTTTATGGGACTCGCCTGCACCCTCAACACGGCTATGCAACTGAACCGATGGCGATTGCTCATCACATCGCCCTTTGTAAACAAGTAGCTGATTTTTGGGTGGAGGCACTGCCCGACAGGGTTCGAAAGGTCAGTTACGAGGCGCTGGTAGAGCGTCCCGAATCCACCCTGAGAGAGCTCTTTGATTGGCTGGACGAGGATTGGGATCCAGCGTGTCTGGATTTTCACGCGCTCAAAAACTCAGTTCGCACGGCCAGCGTTTGGCAGGTAAGAGAGCCTTTGGCCACAAGCCGGAAAGGGCGCTGGCGGTTTTACGAGAAGCCTCTGCGCGAGATTTTTCAGTCGGCCGTCGATGAGCCAGAAGCCCCTAATTTACGGGGCTAGTAAGCCAGGCCAAATTGCGAACACGTGGCTTTATGATCCCCTCGAAAGCTCACCGGATAAATAAGCGTCCTGAACTGCCGCGAGAGACCGGGGCTTCAGTTTGGATGCATTTCCCGCGGTACCAAAGGATTCATAGCGTGCAATACAGATGTCGCGCATGGCGACGAGGCTCTCTTTCAGATACTTACGCGGATCGAATTCGCTGGGGTTATGGGCGAGAAATCGTCTGATGGAGCCGGTGGATGCGAGACGCAAGTCAGTGTCGATGTTCACTTTCCTCACACCGTGTTTGATTCCTTCAACGACCTGCTCTACCGGTACCCCATAGGTTTCGGGTATCTCACCACCAAACTCATTGATAATGGCTAACCAGTCTTGGGGAACCGCCGAAGAACCGTGCATGACGAGGTGGGTGGCTGGGATACGACTGTGAATATCTTTGATGCGGTCAACGGCGAGAATATCGCCCGTGGGCGGTCGGGTAAATTTGTACGCCCCGTGGCTGGTTCCACACGCGATTGCCAGTGCATCAACGCCGGTATCGGCAACGAACTGTGCCGCTTCCTCCGGATCGGTCAGCATTTGATCGTGGGTCAGCTTACCTGCTGCGCCGATGCCGTCCTCCTCTCCTGCTTCTCCGGTTTCCAGAGAGCCCAGACAACCTATTTCGCCCTCGACGGAAACCCCGCAAGCGTGGGCCATTTCGACAACCTGTCGCGTAACCCGGGCGTTGTACTCGTAATCCATCGGTGTTTTGCCGTCCTCGCCCAGCGAGCCGTCCATCATGACAGAGCTAAAACCAAGCTGGATGGAGCGCTGGCAAACCGCGGGGGACGTGCCATGATCCTGGTGGACGCAAACGGGAATGTGCGGAAACTCAGCCATTGCGGCATCCATCATGGCCTTCAAGAAGGGTGCGCCGGCGTATTTGCGAGCACCCGCACTGGCTTGCATGATCACCGGTGAGTCCGTGGCATCGGCGGCTTCCATGATGGCACGGGTCTGCTCCAGATTATTGACGTTGAATGCTGGCACCCCGTACTGGTGCTCCGCAGCGTGGTCGAGCAGCTGTCTTAAACTGATCAAAGCCATGGGTCTTCTCCTGTAGATCAGATCACTTGAGTGTATCTAGCCTCGCGCTGCGAGCATAGCAACTGCGGGCAGCGTCTTACCCTCAACATATTCCAAAAATGCACCGCCACCCGTTGAAATGTAGGACACACTATCGGCTATACCAAATTGATCGATGGCCGCCAGGGTGTCGCCGCCTCCGGCAAGTGAAAAACCGTCACTCGCCGCTATCGCTTGGGCAACAGTGCGCGTTCCCCCTGAGAACTGCTCGAACTCGAATACGCCAACCGGGCCATTCCAGAGAATAGTTCCCGCCTTCAGGAGCTGCTCGGCAATGGCCTGAGCTGCTTGGGGACCAATATCGAGAATCATGTCCTCGTCGCTTACATCAGAGGCTAGTTTCACCGTCGCCTCTGCCTCTTGATCGAAGGCTGTAGCGACCACCACGTCAACGGGCAACGGAATACTGGTGGTCCGCATCAGAGCTCGCGCCGTGTCCAGCATATCGTGTTCGCACAGAGATTTTCCGACCGGGTATCCCGCCGCGGCTAAAAACGTATTGGCAATCCCACCACCGACGATCAGGCTGTCACATCTCTCAGTCAGACTTTCGAGCACCGTGAGTTTCGTGGATACTTTTGATCCTCCAACAATCGCCAGCATGGGTGGGGCTGGGCTGGTCAGTGCCCGCTCCAGTGCATCTAGCTCCGCGGCGAGTAGTGGTCCGGCACAAGCGGTCGGCGCGAACTCTCCCACTCCGTGAGTCGATGCTTGTGCGCGGTGGGCAGTGCCGAACGCGTCCATTACGAACACGTCGCACAAGGCTGCGTAGCGTTTGGCTAATGCAGGGTCATTGGCTTTTTCTCCGGCGTTAAATCGCACATTTTCAAGCAACACGATTTGACCGGGATCTGGTGCCGCGCGTTCCCAGTCTTCTATCAGCGTCACCTGCTTGCCCAGCAGTTGGCTCAGACATGCGGCAACAGGCGCAAGAGAAAATGACGCGTCCGGTTTGCCTTCCTCGGGCCGGCCCAGATGGGACATCAGCATCACCGCAGCTCCCCGAGCATGAGCCTGCTCTATAGTCGGGAGTGCGGCCCTAAGCCGTGCATCGCTGGTAACAAGACCGTCCCTCACCGGTACATTCAAGTCCTCGCGAATGAGGACGCGTTGATTTTCGAGGGAGAGGTCAGACATTAATTTCATGGCGTTCTCGCGTAATTAGAAAGCTGGATCTGAAAATTCATCTAGCTGTTTAAAATGGGCCGCGATATCGAGCAGGCGATTGGCATACGCCCACTCATTATCAAACCAGACGAGGACCTTCAGCAAATGATGGCCCGCCACCTGAGTCTGGCTCGCGTCCACAACTGCAGAACAGAGCTCGCCGTTAAAATCGCAGGAGGCAAGAGGCTCGTCTGTCACATCCAAGATTCCTTTAAGCTCGGTAGTTGCTGCGAGGCGCAGCGCATCATTAATTTGCTGTCGATTACAGGGTGACTGAGTCTGGATGGTGATGTCCATCGCGGACACATTGAGAGTGGGTACACGCAGTGCATGTGCTGTTAGCTTCCCTTCCAGCTGGGGCAAAATTCTTGGCACCCCTATCGCCAATTCGGTATCCACCGGGATAATCGACTGAAAAGCCGCGCGGGTTTTGCGTAAATCAGTATGGTGGTAGGCATCCAAAACGGGCTGATCGTTCATCGCCGAATGAACCGTTGTTACCGTGCCCGCGTGGATACCAACAATCCGATCCAAGATAAAAAGCACGGGGCACAGTGCATTGGTGGTGCAGGATGCAGCGGATACAACCCGGTGCCGTGCAGTTAGCACCGATTGATTTAATCCCCACACAATCGTGTCATCAACGTCAGGTTGCGCTGGTTGGGAAAGAAGTACCCGTCTTCCCCCGGCCTGCAGGTGTTGCTCGGCAGTTTTGCGATCCGAAAAAGCCCCCGTGCACTCCAGCACCAGATCGATTCCTTCATCAGCCCAGGGGAGTGACGCAATGTCGGTTTGTTGAAGAAGGCGCAGACTATGTTCGTTGACCCGAAGTCTATTGTCTTCCAGTTCAACATGGCCCGGGAATCTCCCGTGGGTGGAGTCATAGCGAGCCAGATGGGCGACGGTCTCAGCGTCAGCGATCTCGTTTATTGCGACCAGCGTTATGTTGCCGAGCGCCGATCGTTTCGCCCACGCTCTGAGGACGGAACGGCCAATACGGCCAAAGCCGTTTATCGCTAGTCGGTAAGTCATTTGGGGGGGGGCTGGTGGAGAAACCTTAATCTAACAACACGTCCTGCACAGCCGACACGACATTGTCGACCGTAAAGCCGAATTCCTGCATGAGTACATCACCGGGGGCGGATTCTCCAAAGCTGGTCATCCCCACTATGCGTCCATCGAGACCTACAAACTTGTGCCAGTAGTCCGCGTGCGCCGCTTCAACCGCCACGCGCGCCAGGACATGGCTGGGCAGGACATGCTCCCGATAGCTGGCATCTTGAGCGCAAAATCTCTCGGCGCTGGGCATTGAGACCACCCGGATCCCTTTGCCCTGCTCTGACAAGGAAGCGGCTGCATCAACCGCAAGCGCGACTTCGGAGCCGGTCGCAATGATGATGGCGTCGAGCTCGCCGACCTCCTCAACCAGAACGTAGCCGCCCCGTTCGATATGCCTCAGGTTTTCCTCGGCGCGGTATTGGTGAGGCAGGGTTTGGCGTGAGAAAACCAAAGCCGATGGGCCATCACTCCGTTGCGCCGCGAGCTTCCAGGCGACGGCTGATTCCACCGTGTCACAAGGCCGCCAAGTCTCCAGGTTTGGCGTTGAGCGCAAGGCGGTAAGTTGCTCGACAGGCTGATGAGTCGGACCGTCCTCCCCAAGACCGATTGAATCGTGGGTGTAAACAAAGATCACCCTTTGCCGCATCAGGGCGGCCATCCTGACAGCGTTGCGCGCATACTCCATAAAAATCAGAAAGGTAGCGCCGTAGGGAATAAACCCCTTGTGCAGGGCTAAGCCGTTCATTATCGCTGACATAGCGAATTCCCGGACTCCGTAAAAAATATAGTTGCCACTCGCATCTTTCGCGTCGATGCCCTTAGATCCCCCCCAGAGGGTGAGGTTGGACCCCGCTAGATCTGCTGATCCCCCCAAAAGCTCGGGAACCACGGGCCCCATGACATTGAGGGTTTGCTGCGATGCCTTGCGAGAGGCCACATCAGCGGCATTTTCTGCGCACAGGGCAATGTAGTCGTTCATCGCGGTCTCGAAGTTGGCGGGCAACTCTCCAGCCATTCGACGCGTGAATTCTCCCGCCAGAGCAGGATGGGCAGTTTCATAGGCCGCAAGCTGTCCTTGCCAGTCGCTCTCGGCAGCCGCGCCCCGATCCTTCGCGTCCCAAGCTTCCGTGATGTCTTTGGGTATATCGAACGGCAGATGGTCCCACCCTAGCGCTGCCCTCGTCGCGGCCACCTCATCTTCACCCAAAGCTGCCCCGTGACAGGACTCGGTACCTTGCTTGTTGGGCGACCCTTTGCCAATGATCGTCTTGCAGCAGATAAGGGATGGTCGCTTCTGATCAGCCACTGCTCTGTCGATGGCGTCGGCAATGGCGTCAGAGTTGTGACCGTCGATGGCCGGGATGACCTGCCAGCCGTAGCTCTCAAATCGAGCTGGGGTATCGTCGGTGAACCAGCCCTCGACTTCACCGTCAATCGAAATACCGTTGTCATCATAAAATGCGATGAGTTTGCCTAGACCTAGGGTGCCGGCCAGGGAGCATGCCTCATGGGAAATGCCCTCCATCAGGCAGCCATCACCCAGAAAAACCCAGGTCTTGTGGTCGACAATCGTGTGCTCGGGCTGATTGAACTGATCGCCGAGTATTTTTTCTGCGAGCGCCATTCCAACGGCGTTTGCGATGCCTTGACCAAGGGGGCCGGTGGTGGTCTCTACCCCGGGTGCGTAGCCATACTCGGGGTGGCCCGCTGTCTTGGCGTGAAGCTGTCTAAAGTTCCTGAGGTCATCGGTCGTCAGGTCGTAACCCGACAGATGCAACAGGCTGTAGAGAAGCATGGAGCCGTGACCGTTTGACAGGACGAACCGGTCACGGTCAGCCCAATTAGGGTTGGCGGGATTGTGTTTGAGGTAGCTATTCCAAAGTACCTCAGCGATATCTGCCATGCCCATGGGTGCACCGGGGTGTCCACTGTTGGCTGCCTGCACAGCATCCATGCTCAAAGCGCGAATGGCGTTGGCAAGTTCAAGACGATTGGGCATGTTGGCTCCGATTAACTGGGGTATGGTCGAGGTGCGCTATTGTCATTGATGCAGCGCCCGCTAGCAAATGTTACCGTGACTTTGCCATGACTCAGGCGCACTAAGCCCTTATGATCGGAGCGAGATAGGGATCTGGAACATCGGCATGCCCGACGCCTACATCAAACGAATTCTCAATGCGCGTGTATACGACGTGGCGCGGGAAACACCCCTCGAGCATGCGCCGATGATGTCGGCGCGTTTGGATAATGCTGTCTGGCTGAAACGGGAGGACCTACAGCCGGTTTTTTCCTTCAAGTGCCGCGGTGCCTACAACAAAATGGCCAGTTTGAGCAGCGAAGCTCTGGCTTCAGGGGTTGTCGCGGCATCTGCGGGCAACCATGCGCAGGGAGTTGCCCTCGCCGCACAGCGGCTGAACGCCAAGGCAAAAATAGTGATGCCCGTGACAACGCCAGCGATAAAGATCGACGCGGTAAAGCGCTTGGGTGCTACCGTGATCCTTCACGGCGATACCTTCGATGAGGCGGCAGCGAAAGCAAAGGCGTTGGTGTCTGCGGAGGGGCTCACATTTATCCATCCTTTTGACGATCCCGACGTTATTGCCGGTCAGGGGACCATTGCGGTCGAGCTGGCGCGGCAGGCCAGAGCGCCGCTTGATTACGTTTTTGTGTGTCTTGGCGGTGGAGGCCTCATTGCAGGTATGGCGGCCTATCTACGCTATGTCTGGCCAAGCGTCAAAATCATTGGGGTTGAGCCTGAGGATGCTGCCTGCACCCGAGCCGCTCTCGACCGAGGTCGCCGCGTGACCTTAAAAGAGGTTGGTTTATTTGCAGATGGTTGCGCTGTTGCCCAGGTGGGCAAGGAGACCTTTCGGTTGATACAGGCCTATGTAGATGACGTGATTACCGTCTCAACCGACGAGATCTGTGCTGGCGTGAAAGACATCTTTGAGGATACCCGGGCGATTGCTGAACCCGCAGGCGCCCTCGCTGTTGCAGGCATGAAGAAGTATGTCCTCGAGCACCAGATCCAAGGGGCCGCCATCGGGGCAACGGTGAGTGGTGCGAATACCAACTTCGATCGCTTGCGTTACATTTCAGAGCGCACCGAGATTGGTGAGCGTCGAGAGGCGGTGATCAGCGTCTCAATCCCCGAGCAACCGGGCGCTTTCAGGCGCTTCTGCAGCGTGCTTGGTCGTAGAAACATCACGGAGTTCAACTATCGTTATCAAGGCCCTGAGGGTGCCAGGGTCTTCGTGGGCCTCTCGATTGCACCCCATAGCGATGATCTTGACAAGGTGACGGACAAACTTGTCGCCAGTGGCTACCAGGTTCAGGACCTCTCCGACAACGAGACTGCCAAGCTGCATGTAAGGCATATGGTGGGGGGTCATGCGCCAGCGGATCTTGGAGAGGAGGCAATTTACCGGGTTGAGTTTCCGGAGCGGCCGGGAGCGCTTCACAAGTTTTTGTCAGCCCTGGGCAAGGATTTCAGTATTTCTCTATTCCACTACCGAAATCATGGAGCAGCTTATGGCCGGGTGCTGGTAGGCCTCGTTGTCCCTCCGGGTAAACGCGGCGCTTTGAAGTCCGCGATCGCCGCAGTGGGCTATCGTTTTTGGGAAGAAACAGATAACCCGGCTTACGAGGCTTATTTGCGCTAAATAGTCGAGATGAGTCAGGAACTTAGATTCGCTATTTAGTTGACATTCTTTGCCTGTGGACAGAAACTGGCCGATCTTGTGGATAACGTGTGTAGGGGGATGGCGTTACGGCTTTCACAGGGTCTAGCGTCACATACGGTGAGTGGAAAAAGAAAAACACCAGGACTGATCTGGGGATTAATATTGATCGTTGCGTTGGGGATGGCTACGTCCACACTAATGGGCGATAACCCTAGGACCATCCAACCTCAGCAAGCAGGCATTGTCGTTCAGTAAACCCCGCGTGATCAACGGCGGAACTTGGTGATTCCGCGTGCGGAGAGAAAGGCGTCAAGACGTTGATCGTGCTCCTCTGCCGGCAAGGACTGAACGCATTGATCTCCATAGCCCACGCCACAACGAAAACCCCGCGCCCCGGCCAGCGCCCTATCGTAATAGCCCCCGCCATAGCCAAGCCTGTAACCGCCCGCGTCACAGGCAAGCAGTGGAATTAGAAAAAAATCTATCTGCTCGACGGCTATAACTTTCGCCCCCACGCCGGGTTCATGCAAACCCAGCTGCCCCTCATTAAGGGGCTCACCCGATGACCAGACTCTGAATTCCATCAGGCCGCTACCGACAACCGCGGGGTAAACAACGTTTTTGCCAGATTCCAGTGCGTACAGGTCGATGGAGGTGACGTCTAGTTCATCTTTAATCGCGCGATAACTGGCGACCACTTTGGCTGAGCGCCAGGAGGAGAGGCTATCGAGGTGAGTCAAGAGTTGATCGGCGCGGCTACCCTGCTCGCTGGCAGTGCGGCGCACAGCTTTCATGTGTTGCCGCCACTCAGATTTGGTCGCAATGTTTGATGTCATGGTGAAATTCTGGAGGTAAACATCCCAACGTACCGCTGACAGTGTCGCCCTTGAACCCTGCGGCTCAAGGTGGTGACCGCCGAGCCGTATCAGGCTTTCCGGTCATGCCGGACATGCACAACAACGGCATTCAGTGGTCCCCGGGTAATGCATTATCGGCTCGAGGACTGACTGTCTGGCGGGTACGCCAGGAATAGCATCAGTATAGCCGATTTTAAACCTAGTTGATCTCCAATTGACGGAGTTGGTAAAGGGCTTCGTCAAGTTGGCTGGTGATGGCTTTGATTCGGTCCTCGTGTCCGTCCAGTTGCGCAGGGACCTCACCGCCTTTTAGGCCAAGCACCTCGTGACTTAGGTTTAGTGCCGCCATGATGGCAACCCGTTCGAGTCCTATCACTTTGCCAGTGGCTCTAATGTCACGCATCTGTTGGTCTAGGTGGTATGCCGCTGCAACCAGTTCTCGCTCTTGATCTGGCGGGCATGCGACCTGATATTCCTTGTCGAGAATTTCGACGCTGATTGTAGGCGTGCGTGTCATGCGCCACCCTCAATCTTTCTAAGCCTGTCCAAAGTGGAGTTAATATGGTCTCCTGCCTGCCGTTGGCGCTCGAGAAGCTCCCGCCGCTCCCGCTGCAGTTCGGCGAGCCGCAATTTCAGCTGCCGATTTTCCCGGTTCAGGTCTCGGCTTAGCCCGATGAGGTCGGCAACTTTATTTTCGAGAGCTTGGATGAGTTTCTCAGCCACGGCGATTACACTTGGCATTACACAGCTGTCACTATAGGTGGAGCCCTACTGGCGGTCAATGATGAAATCTTGATGAAATTCAATCTTCTGCCTGAATGAGTGCAAGCAAATTGGAATACGGTCATCGCGGGTTTTTAAAATCAGATTTAACGAGTAGCGCAGAGGTGAGGGAGGCGTTTTGTTTTTAGACAGTCTTGGTGAATATGAGGAAATGCCCAGCTGGTCTGAAACTGCAGACGTGCTTTTGGGTATGGGCCTCACGCTGAACCCGTCTGAATTACACGGCGCCCTGCTCGGGCTCTTGAGCACAGGGCATCCACTGAAATCAGAGGCAGATATAGACAGCGCACTATCCATTCTAGAGAAAGCGCTGGCGGTGGATTTGCAGGGCGAGGTAGCCGAGTTCGTCAAACGGCTCTCTGGAGCAACGGTCTCTGCCATTCGCGACACGGACTTTGCCTTCACCCCACTGTTACCTGACGATGAGGACGAGTTTGATCATCGGCTTACCTCTGTCGGGAGCTGGGCGTCGGGATTTCTCACGGGTTTTACTCAGGCTATCAGCGCAGCCAATTCCGCCTCTGACGCCGTTGACCCCTCCGCGGCAGAAGCACTCAAGGACTTTGCCGCTATTGCGCAGATTGATGTCGAGGAGTCAGAAAGTGATGAGGCCGAGCGCGACTTGGAAGAGCTTGTGGAGTACCTCAGAATGGCCGCCCTGAATACCGTCATTGACGCCTTCAACGACCAAGACAGCTAATCCCAATAAGAAAGGAACCACCGTGAAAATCAGTAAAGCAGAGTTTGCCCGCCGCCGCCGTCATCTAATGGCGATGATGAACAGCAATAGTATTGCGCTTGTGCCAGCGGCTGCTGAATGCACTCGTAGCCGTGACACTGAGTACCCCTTCCGCCAGGACAGTGACTTTTTATACCTCACAGGCTTTAACGAGCCCGACGCGGTACTCGCACTTATTCCCGGACGTAAATCTGGACAGGTAGTCATGTTTTGCCGTGATCGGGATCCGGAAATGGAGCTTTGGAATGGCTACCGCGCCGGGCCTGAGGGAGTCGTTACAGACTTTGGGATGGATGACGCCTTCCCGATCGATGACCTCGATGACATTTTGCCTGGTTTAATAGAGGGCAAGCAGCATATTTACTACTCGATGGGACACAGCGATCACTTTGATCGTCGCGTAATGGGATGGGTAAACCAGATTAAGAGCCAGGTCAGAACGGGCGCTAAACCCCCAGGCGATTTCACCGATCTCGCTTTCTTGCTTCATGAGCAGCGATTGATCAAAAGTGCGGGCGAGCTTCGCCTGATGCGACGAGCGGGTGATATCTCAGCACAGGCCCACGTGCGGGCGATGCGGGAATGCCGCCCGGGTCGCAGCGAGTATCATTTGGAAAACGCCATACTCCATGAGTTTGGCGAACATGGGGCCCGGGCGCCAGCCTACAACAGCATTGTTGGTGGTGGTGCCAACGCCTGTGTGCTCCACTACACGGAGAACGCCGACAAGCTCAAGGATGGTGAGCTGGTCCTGATCGATGCAGGTTGTGAGTACGCGGGTTACGCAGCCGATATCACGCGGACTTTTCCGGTTGGCGGGCAGTTCTCCCCAGAGCAACGTGCCGTCTACGATCTGGTGCTCAAGGCTCAACTCGCAGCGATAGCAAAGGTTAAGCCCGGAAATACGTGGAATCAGCCCCATGACGCGACCGTCAGGGTGATCACCCGCGGCCTGATTGAGCTTGGATTGCTCAAGGGCAGTGAGAAAGCCCTGATCAAATCAGAGGCCTATCGGGATTTTTATATGCACCGCGCCGGTCATTGGCTGGGAATGGATGTTCACGACGTCGGGGATTACCGGATCGACGGCAAGTGGCGCCAGCTAGAGCCGGGAATGGTATTGACCATAGAGCCCGGCATTTACATATCACCCACAAATGCCAAAGTGGCAAAGAAGTGGCGTGGGATCGGAGTTCGGATTGAGGACGACGTCGCAGTCACACCCACAGGTTGTGAGGTGCTGACCGCCGGCGTGCCCAAAACTGCGGGCGACATCGAAGCCTTAATGGCGGCAGGTTAGACTCACTTGAAGGTCTTGATTGCAGGCGGAGGAATGGTCGGGCTCGCTTTTGCGATCGCCCTGCGTCAGGCGTCAGCGGATTTCAAGGTAACCGTACTGGAGGCTAGACCCCCGCCAACAGGAACACCGAGCCCCCTCGACAGCCGTGCTTCCGCGATCAATTTGGTCAGCAGAGAGATTTTAGAGGCTTGGGGGCTCTGGCCCTTTCTAGAGACCCATTCCGGGATGATCCGGCAGATCCACGTCTCTAATCAGCGGCGATTTGGTAGCGGCCTTCTGCAACCGGAGGATGTTGGCAGCAAGGGAGACGCGCTGGGTTATGTTGTCGAAAACCACCATCTTGGTCGCGCACTTCTAGAGCGTGCCCGGGAGCTCGATATCGACCTGAAAGCTCCCGTTGATGTGGTCTCACTCGAGCGCGAGGCGCCGCCCCGCTTGGTCCTGTCAAATGGTGAATCCCTCACCGCTGACTTGGTTATTGTCGCGGACGGCAGTCACTCCCGATTGCGAGAGCAGTTGGGCATCGCCGTTGATATTCGGCGCACCGGACAACGCGCGGTGGTGGCAAATGTCCTTTTCAGTGCGGAGCAGCAAGGGATTGCCTGGGAGCGGTTTACGCCTAATGGGCCGCTGGCCCTACTACCCCTACCGGATCATCTGGGGTCGAAAGGCGCCCGTTTTAATGTGGTGTGGTCGATGTCGGAAGAGCAGGCGGAAATTTTCGAGTCCATTGAGGATGATGATTTTTGCAGTGAGTTGCAGGAGGCTGTCGGCTGGCGCTTGGGCAAGGTGCTCGGGGTGGGTAAGCGGACAGGCTGGACCCTTGACCGGGTGTTGGCCAAGGAACAGTTTAGATCAGCCTTTCTCTTAGCGGGTAATGCTGCGCATGGGCTGCATCCTGTGGCAGGTCAGGGACTGAATTTATCGTTGCGGGATGCCTGGCATCTTGGGGCGGCCTGTCGTGAACAGTTGGCTGATGCCGGGGCCTTGTGCGTATCTGCTGCATTGCAGACCTTCGCGGCGCGGGTCCGTGAGGATCAGCAGGAAACGGTTGGGGCAACCGACATGCTGTCGACGCTCTTTGCGCGCCGTGGTCCACTCCTGGATTTGCCCAGAGACATGGCCTTGGCAAGTCTTGATGCCTTGAGCCCGCTGCGCCGTTACATCGCTCGGCGTGGTACCGGGGGCAAGAGTTTGGCGATCAACTCCCAGAAGGTGACATCGTGAGCCAATCTGTCGATGTGGTTATTGGGGGTGCAGGTATAGCGGGGCTTGCCCTTGCGCTGGGATTGGCGGACGCTGGGATGAGCGTCCATGTGGTCGAGCGCGCCTCCAGACCTCAGGTGCCAGTCACGAACTCAGGGTTGGCGGGCTGGGACGGCAGAGTAAGCGCCTTAACAGCTGCTTCCACGTCCTTGTTTCAACAGCTGGGGGTGTGGGATGACATCGTTCAAGCGCGTGTTGGTCCCTACCAGCATATGTCGGTTTGGGATGCTGAGGGCACAGGACACATCAATTTTTCCGCCGCTCAGCTTGGCGCTCTCACGCTCGGGCACATCGTTGAGAACAGGCTGATTATCAATGCTTTGCTGGCAGGGGTGGATCGCCGCAAGCGCATTAGGGTGAGTTGGGATGACGGCGTCGGTGCGGTGGATGTCGCTGATGGGGCTGTCACCGCAACACTGGTGAGTGGTGCGGAAATTGAGGCGTCGCTATTGGTGGGTGCTGACGGGGGCCGATCCACGATTAGAGAGCTGGCATCGCTTCCGGTTCGCGCCTGGTCTTACGAGCAGCACGCGATCGTGGGGACAGTTGAGGTCGCGGGGTCACATGCCGATACCTGCTATCAGGCATTTTTATCAACCGGACCCCTGGCGCTTTTGCCTCTTGCTGACAAGACTGCCTGTTCGATCGTATGGTCTCTGGACAACGATATCTGGGAGACGCTGATGAACGCGTCTGACCATGATTTTGTTGCGCAGATGAACCGAGCTATTGGCGCCAACTGCCCAAAGGTCCTGGCCGTTGGTCCCCGCGCCGCTTTTCCTCTTCATCAGTGCCACGCCGTTGATTATGTTGCCGAACGGGTCGCCTTGGTCGGCGATGCCGCCCACGCTATTCATCCCCTCGCGGGGCAGGGAATTAACCTAGGTCTGAAGGATGTTGCCGCACTTGCAGGGGAGCTTGAGCAGGCCTGGTCGAGCGGGATGGACATCGGTAGTCCCGACCCATTAAAGAGGTTCCAGCGGGTTCGCAAAGCTGACAATCTCGCCATGATGGCAGCGATGGAGGGATTCAAGCGAGGGTTTGGGTCAGCGAATCCCGCCGTCCGGGTTCTTCGCAATCTCGGATTGACCTGGGTGAATCAGGCGGGTTGGCTACGGGACTGGTTTGCACGTCACGCAGTGAGTTGAACGGGTTACCGTGGGCATGTCTCTAATAGTCTGTAGACGAAATAGCGTATACCATTTGACCCGGCGACCAATGTACCTTTGGAGCCCGCCATTTTTATTGCAATGCTCAAAGACACCAGCAGAGGACAAAAGTAAGCCATGAGTAGCACCCCTAGCGAACTGAAATATGCCCGTAGCCACGAGTGGGCGCGTCTTGAAGAGGATGGATCGGTCACCGTGGGGATCACCGAGCATGCGCAGGACGCTCTGGGAGACGTGGTGTACATCGAGGTGCCCACGGTAGGAGACCACATTGCAGGGGGCGATCAAGCTGGTGTCGTGGAGTCGGTTAAGGCGGCCTCGGATATTTACTCGCCCTTGTCTGGTGAAGTGCTGGCAGTAAATGAAAGCCTTGAGGACGAGCCCGAGCTGGTCAATTCAGACCCTTACAACGACGGTTGGTTTTTCAAGCTACAGCCAGAGGATCTCTCTGAGCTCGAGGGGCTGATGAGCGCTGACGACTATCAGTCCATGTGTGATGAGGACGAGGCCTGACGCCAGGCGCTCGGTGCAGAGATGTTTGGAGCGTAGCGATACCGCTAGCGTAGGGATATGATTTTCCATCCTCGCTGCTGTGCTATTTCTGCCAGCTGGGGATCGGGATCAGTGGCGACCGGATAGTCCACTTTCTCCAAGAGCGGTATGTCATTGTGGCTGTCACTATAGAACCAAGCTCCATCGAGACAGTGTCCATTAGTCGCCATCCACTGGGTCAGGCGCGCTACTTTGCCCTCTCTGAACGAGGGAATACCAACGCTTGCGCCTGTGAACCTGCCATCCTCGATTTCGACATCGCAGCCCATGAGCGTGGGAACCCCAAGTCGCTGTGCAATGGGTTTCGTGATAACCGTGTTGCTCGCGGTGATGATGAGGAGCTCGTCGCCCCGCTGGCGGTGCTTGTCCAGAAGCGAGAAAGCGGCCGGCAAAAGCATGGGCTCCACATAGTCCTTCATGAACTTTTGCTGGAGTTCAGCGACGTCTGCAATTGTGCGCCCGGCCAACGGTCTCAGGGCGAACTGCAAATAAGCGTGTATATCGAGCGTGCCCTCCTGATACTCTTGATAAAACTGATCGTTCTCTCGGCCAAATGACCTCGGGTCAACCAGTCCCTCGGCACAGAGAAACTCGCCCCACCGATGGTCAGAGTCGCCCGCAATTAGCGTGTTATCGAGATCAAAGATGGCGAGGGCCATAACAAGGTCCGGTGAGGTGTAGCTCTAAAGGTGCTAACACTGGTTGCAGGGATGTGGAAGAATATCGAGCTGTGTGCATCAGCACAAATCGACACAGGACACTTTTTTGGGTACCAAAGAAAAAGAACGGGTAATTGATGCTCAGGGATTTCGACCCAACGTGGGGATCATCGTGGCGTCCGCCGAGGGACAGGTTCTGTGGGGGCGGCGCGTCGGTGGTCGGGATTCTTGGCAGTTTCCCCAAGGAGGCATGCACGCTGGAGAATCTGCTGAAGAGGCCATGTATCGGGAACTGGATGAGGAAGTGGGTCTGGCTCCCCAACATGTAGAGATTCTCGGCAAGACTCGGGGCTGGCTCCGTTACCGGTTGCCCGCTAAGTACATTCGTCGCAGGGAAAAACCGGTTTGCATTGGTCAAAAGCAGCGCTGGTTTTTATTGCGCTTGGTGGCGGACGAATCGGCTATCCGACTGGATGCTCACGACGATCCAGAATTCGATCACTGGCAGTGGGTAAATTTCTGGTATCCACTTACCGCTGTAGTCGACTTCAAGCGAGAGGTGTACAGGGAAGCCCTGAGCCAGCTTCTCCCTTCCTTATCCACCAACAAGCGACGAACAATGGGTAAGCGCTCGTGATCGAGGTACTGCGTAAAATTGTTCAGGCGGTCAACGACGCCGATGACCTTACCCAAGCTCTGGAGCTAATCGTTCATGAGGTTCGGGGTGCAATGCAGACAGAGGTATGCACGGTTTACCTGAAGGATCGCAGCAGCCAGCGCTTGGTTTTTCGGGCCACGGAGGGCCTGAACAAAGAAAAAATTGGGGCCTTCTCCTTGAGCATCGACGAAGGACTGGTCGGCTGGGTAGCCAGTCGAGGTGAGATGCTTAATCTCGATGACGCCATGGCGCACCCGAGTTTTCAATTGGTGCCGGGTCTGGGGGAGGAGAGCTTCAATACCTTCATGGGCGCCCCCATTATTCACCAGCGGGATTTACTGGGTGTTCTGGTGGTGCAGCAGGCGGACACCCGCCGTTTTAGCGACGCCGAAGAGGCGTTTTTAATCACCATATCGGCCCAGCTCGCGGCGATTATCGCCCATGCGGAGGTGACTGGTGCGGCGATGGCGGTTGATACGGCTGCCCAACAAGTCGCCCGGATTCAGGGCGTGGCGGGCTCCCCGGGTATTGCCATAGGTCAGGCGGTTTATGTCTCGCCGACGGCGGATCTCGGGGCGGTTCCCTCCCGGCAGGCCAGCAATCGGCGTCAGGAGATGCGCGCCTTTCGGTCAGCTCTGGCACGAGTGAGGGACGATATTGAAGTGGTTGCCGAGAATCTGCGGGAAGAACTCTCTCCCGAAGACCACGCGCTGTTTGGCGTTTATCTCAGCATTCTCGATGACTCTGCCTTGGGTGGCGAGGTGGCGGCTTTGATCAAAGCGGGCGAGTGGGCTCAGGGGGCACTCAGCCAAGTCATGATCAAACATATCAGGCACTTTGAGCGCATGGAGCACAGCTACCTGAGGGAGCGGGCAGTAGATGTCAGGGATCTCGGCACCCGGGTTCTTACTTACCTCCAAGATGAAAACGAAAACCGCGAAGATTGGCCGGAGCGCACCATTCTGGTTGCCGACGAAATTACTGCATCAACGCTTGGCGAAGTACCCCGAGAGCGTCTGGCCGGTGTTGTGTCACTGCGGGGGTCTGCAAACAGTCATGCGGCAATTGTTGCGAGAGGTATGGGAATCCCGGCAGTCGTGGGTGCCTATGACTTGCCTTACAACCGGCTAGGGGATAAGCCGCTGGTGGTCGATGGCTACAGCGGGCGCATTTATATCAATCCCTCAAAGCAGGTGTTGGATCGCTTTCAAGAGGCCGTCGATCAGGATCGGGCGCTGTCGGAGGAATTGGCCGGATTGCGTGGTGAACTCTGCCAGACCCTCGATGGCAAACGAATACCTCTTTGGGTTAACACAGGGATCATCGAGGATTTGGCGGGGGCGCTGGATCAGGGCGCCGAGGGTGTCGGCCTGTATCGTACGGAGGTTGGATTTCTGTTGCGCGATCGTTTTCCCAGCGAGGAAGAACAGCGCCAGCTTTATCGAGAGCAGTTAGAGGTTTTTGCGCCATCGCCCGTTACGATGCGGACTCTCGATATTGGTGGGGACAAATCCCTACCCTACTTTCCCATTCAGGAGGACAATCCCTTTCTCGGTTGGCGCGGCATCAGGGTAACCCTTGATCACCCTGAGATCTTTCTGGCCCAGGTGCGCGCCATGCTCAAAGCCAACGAGGGGCTGGGAAACCTCCGCATTCTGTTGCCGATGATTTCTGCGGTTGAGGAGGCGGATGAGGCGCTTGCGCTGATACGTCGATGCCATGAGGAGGTTCTTGCCGAGGGGTATGTTGAGGACCTGCCCCCGGTCGGCGTGATGATAGAAGTGCCCTCGGCGGTCTGGCTGACTGGCGCTTTGGCCAGTCGGGTTGATTTCCTCTCGGTAGGGTCAAATGACTTGACCCAGTACCTTCTTGCGGTAGACCGGAATAACGCGCGAGTTGCAGACCTGTATCACGGTTTGCATCCGGCGGTGCTCGGTGCGCTTCGACAAATTGTTGATGCTGCACACCTCAAGGGCTGCTCTGTCAGTATCTGTGGTGAGATGGCGGGTGATCCCAGGGCGGTGCCGCTGCTGCTTGCGATGGGTTTCGATCAATTGTCCATGTCTGCGATCAACCTCCCCCGGGTAAAAAAGGTTATCAATTCCCTAACGATGGCGGATGCCAATGAAGCCCTCGCCGGGCTGGAGGGAATCCATTCTTCCCGTGAAGTGATCGAGATCGCAGAGGGGCTGATCGAGCGCAAGGGTTTGGACCGCTATGTTCGTCTCAACAGAGACAGCGGCTGATGATTAGCTATCCAAATATTGACCCTGTTGCTATCTCGGTCGGTCCCCTACAGGTCCACTGGTACGGCCTGACCTATCTGGCGGGTCTATTGTTTGCCTGGTGGTTGGCAAGGCGTCGAAGCCAAAGGCCTGGCTCCCCGATTGTTCGAGAACAGGTAGATGACCTTATTTTTTATGCCGCCGTCGGGATTGTGTTGGGCGGTCGGCTGGGTTACGCCCTGTTTTACGGGTGGGATCGCTTATCTGAGGACCCTCTCTGGCTGTTCAGGGTCTGGGAGGGTGGTATGGCTTTCCACGGGGGATTCCTTGGGGTGGTTGCGGCGGTTATCTGGCTAGCCCGGTCATGGCGCATCCCCCTGGGTAAGCTGGCTGACTTTGTGGCGCCCCTTGCACCGGTTGGGTTGGCCCTTGGGAGGTTGGGTAACTTCATTGGTCAAGAGCTCTGGGGCCGAGCGTCTGACGCGCCCTGGGCCATGGTATTTCCTCGGGATCCGCTGGGAGTGGCTCGCCATCCCTCCCAGCTTTACCAATTTGCCCTCGAGGGCTGCCTTCTGTTTCTTGTGTTGCTGCTGTTCACGCGAAAACCCAGGTCTACCTGGTCAGTGACTGGACTGTTTCTGCTGGGCTATGGGTCGCTGCGCTTCTTTGTGGAGTTTTTTCGGGAGCCCGATGCCCATCTGGGATTTCAGGCCTTTGGTTGGATGACCCGGGGGCAAACTCTGTGCCTGCCTATGGTTATCGCCGGGGTTGCATTACTATGGTGGTCGGCTCGTGCTCAAACGAGTCGACCCCGCCATCAACAGTCATAGAGATTGGTTATGCAGGCCTATCTGGACCTTCTGCAAGACATCAGAACAAACGGTATTGATAAGGGTGATCGCACCGGCACTGGCACCCGATCCGTCTTTGGGCGCCAGCTTCGCTTCGATTTAACCGCAGGGTTCCCGATACTCACCACCAAGAAAGTCCATTTCAAGAGCGTTGTTAACGAGCTGATCTGGTTTTTGAGTGGAGATACCAACACCCAATGGTTGCGCGAAAATGGCGTCTCTATATGGGATGAGTGGGCTACCGAGGCTGGCGAGCTGGGGCCCGTTTACGGTGCCCAATGGCGCCGCTGGCCAACCCGGGACGGCGAGGCAATTGATCAGATCGCCTACGTGCTCGATTGTTTGAAAAATCGGCCGGATAGCCGACGTATCCTGTTTCACGGGTGGAACGTGGAGTATTTGCCCGACGAGACCCAATCACCTCAGGAAAATGTTGTCGCAGGTCGGATGGCGCTACCTCCCTGCCACCTTCTCTACCAGTTTTACGTTGCCGACGGAGCGCTGTCGGCACTGCTTTTTATTCGCTCAAGCGACACCTTTCTCGGTCTGCCATTCAATATCGCCTCGGTTGCACTACTCACCCATATGTTGGCCCAGCAATCTGGCCTCGGGGTTGGTGAGATCGTCATTACCCTTGGGGACGCTCACATATACAGTAATCATAAGGAACAGGTCGCACGTCAGCTCGAAAGAACGCCAGGAGCGTTGCCCACCCTCAAAATTCACCGACAGCCGGCCAGTCTGTTTGAATATCGGTATGAGGACTTCGGGTTAGTGGGCTATGAGCCCCAAAGCCACATTCCAGCGCCGGTGGCCGTATGACAGGTTCTGTGTCTGAGGAGCTCCCGGTCGAGCTGGTACTTGCGGTGTCTGAAAACGGCGTTATTGGGTTAGGAAACGCCCTTCCGTGGGATCTTCCCGATGATCTGCAGCACTTCAAGCGCACTACCATGGGGTGTCCGGTTCTCATGGGCCGGAAAACGTTTGATTCCGTTGGCAGACCCCTTCCCGGGCGCACAAATCTGATTCTCACCCGGGACCCTGACTGGAGCGCCCCCGGTGTGGAGGTATTCACCGCGGTTGAGCCAGCCATTGAGCGTGCTCGTCAGCAGGCGATGCTCGATGGGGCAAGGGCCCTTTGCGTGGTGGGCGGAGCCGAAATCTACCGGCTGTGTCTGGCCTATGCCAATCGAGCCGTCGTCACCCAGGTCCATGGGCAGGTAGAGGGTGACACCTACTTTGATCTGTCGTTATTATCGGGCTGGCGGGAGGTTTCTCGTCAGCGAGTAGAGGCGGCAGGCCGCAATAGCCATGACTTTAGCGTGGTTGAGCTGGAAAAGTCTGAATCTATTGGCTGAGCGTAGAGAATATTCCGGAAACCCAATTGATTTCGGCGTTGGACCTCATGTAGAGTCTACCGCCCTTTAAAGAGTCGCTATAAGATAATTCCAGCGAAACGTGTTAACAGACTCCAGATTACAGTTAGTAGCCGGCTTGTGTAGTCCCGAAAACCGGGGATTAGCCGTTGGAGACCAAAAAGAGGAAGTGCCTAACCCATGACCATCCATCGATTGAAAACTGTATTGCTCGCGGCCTGCGTCGCTGGTGGCACCTTGGGTGTCGCCGCTACGTCCTCCGCTACCTCTATTGACGATATCCTGGACGTGGGCAAGCAGCGCACGGCGGACGCCAAGACGTCCCAGGCCAAAATCGACCGACTCGCAGACGAGACCCGTGATCTGTTGTCTGATTACAAGACCGTGACGAAGCAGGTTGACGGCTTGCGAGTCTACAACGCGAGACTGGAGCGACAGATAGCAAATCAGGAGCGCCGGATTTCCGACATCGACGCATCGATTGCCGAGGCAGCAGTGATTCAGCGCCAGATTCCACCTCTGGTGGGCCGTATGCTCGACGGCCTTGAGCAGTTTATTAATCTTGATATGCCATTTGATCTGGATACTCGCCTTGGCAACATCGAGGCAGTGCGTTCTAACCTTGACCGTTCTGACGTGACATCAGCAGAGGCTTTCAGACAGGTGCTCGAGCTCTACTCCATCGAACTGCAATACGGCCGGGGTATTGAGTCTTACCCAGACACAATCTCGGTCAACGGCGTCGAGCGTGAAGTCGACATTCTTCGGGTTGGCCGTGTTTCTTTGGTTTACCAAACCAAGGACGGCGCGGAAACAGGGGCCTGGAGCACCAAAACCCAGAGTTGGGAGTCTTTGTCTGCGGGAGACTATGCGTCCGCAGTGCGGAAGGGCGTTCGAATCGCCAAGAAACAAGCCACTATTGAATTGCTGAACATGCCCGTTGCGGCACCGGAGGCCAACTAATCATGAAAGCGCAGATTTTTAAAGCTTCAGCTTTAGTGGCGGTTGCCACACTGGCCTCTTGGGGTGCTTATGCACAGGATGAGGCGCCCGCTGAACCCGCGGGCCCAACCCCTCAGGAGGTTGCCGCCCAAAATATGGATGAACTGTTAGGCCTTGTGAAGCAGGGTCAGGCCCGTGCCTCCAGCGAGAACGCTGCCCGTGAGCAGCGCTTTGCCCAAGCCAAAGCGAACCAGGCGGCAGAACTCAAGCGGGCCGAGCAGGAACGCGAGAACGAGGAGCGTCGATCGGCACGCCTCGAGAAAAAGTTCGAGGACAATGAACTGCTGATCGCAGCCAAGCAGGAGCAGCTCAAGGAGCGTCTCGGTACGCTGTCGGAGCTGTTCGGACACCTGACCGCGGCAACTGGAGACCTTGCGTCCCAGATGGATGTCTCCATGGTGTCGGCGGAGTACCCCGGCCGTGAAGTGTTCCTTAAAGAACTTATTGCCAAGATGAGTGGCTCAGACCGTCTGCCCAGTGTCGAGGAAATTGAGCGCGTCTGGTACGAGATTCTCCGGGAAGTCAAAGAGCAGGGAACTATCTCTCGGTTTTCCGCTGAAGTCGCTACGCCTTCGGGCGAGCTAAGTCAGCGTGATGTGGTGCGGGTGGGCGCCTTCAACGTGATCGATACGGCCGGCAATTATTTGGCGTTTAGTAACAATCAGCTCACCGAACTTCCCAGACAGCCGGGAGGGGGTTTTGGCTCACAGGCTTCCGATCTTGCGGGCTCGAGTGATGGTTTACACCAGTTTGGCATTGACCCGACTGGGCCTACTGGCGGCTCTTTCCTTGCCGCGATTATCGATAGCCCAACCTTGGCGGAGCGCTGGCATCAGGGTGGTTACGTGGGGTATGCAATTACTGCCGTCGGCGCGTTTGCGTTCCTGCTGGCGATTTACCGCGTGCTTATCCTGACCACGGTTGGAGCGAAGGTTAGCTCCCAGCTGAAGTCGTCAAAGGCCAACCCAGACAACCCGCTGGGTCGTGTGCTCAAGATTCATGAGGATGCACCCAACATGGATCCCGAGACCCTTGAGCTGAAAATGGCGGAAGGTGTTCTCCGTGAGACGCCCAAACTGGAAGCCGGTCTGACGCTGCTAAAAATTATCGCTGCGGTGGCACCTCTCATGGGGCTTCTCGGTACGGTGACCGGTATGATTATCACCTTCCAGGCGATCACTATCTTTGGTGCGGGCGATCCCAAAGCGATGGCCGGGGGTATTTCAAGCGCTCTGGTCACCACGGTCCTGGGTCTTCTGGTTGCGATTCCTACGGTGCTTCTGCACACCATCGTCAACGGTAGAGCCCAGCGGATTATTCACGTCCTCAACGAGCAGGCCACGGGCATTGTTGCCGAGCATGCAGAGCGAGAGCACAGCCGATAGGCGCAGGTTGTAGAGGACTGACGCATGCCTGGGATATTTGAAACCATCTTCGCCTTTATGGACAAAGGCGGGAATGTGTTGTGGCTGATCGCCGTACTGGTGTTTTTTATGTGGACGCTTATCTTCGAGCGTCTGTGGTACTTCTCTGCTAGTTGGAAAGCGGACCGCGCCCAATTTGTAGCGAGCTGGGAGGGGCGTTCTGAACGTCGATCCTGGAACGCCAAACAAATACGGATGCGGTTGCTCTCAACCAGCCGCGAGCTGATCAATGACAACATGAACGTGATCTCCACCTGCGTTGCTCTGTGCCCGTTGTTGGGCCTACTCGGCACCGTGACAGGCATGATAGAAGTGTTCAACGTCATGGCAGTTACCGGCGGCGGTGATGCAAAGTCCATGGCTGGTGGCGTTGAAAAATCGACCATCCCCACGATGGCCGGGATGGTGGCGGCACTCTCTGGCTTGTTTGCTAACACCTATTTGCAACGGGTGGCCGGCCGGGAACAGCAATTGTTAGAGGATCAATTGACGTCCGATTATTGATCGGGCGTTTAGAGGATAGGCATTCATGCGCAAGCTAGCGAGACAGCAGGAAGACGATGGCGCGGAGATTGATTTGACTCCAATGCTGGACGTGGTCTTTATCATGCTGATTTTCTTCATCGTGGTCGCATCGTTCATCAAAGAAGCGGGTATTGAAATCAACCGGCCTGACGATAATCAGCAGACAGATCCCAATGACTCTGTCAGCGTTCTGGTTGAGGTGGCGGCAGACAATCAAATCTGGATGGAAAATCGTCGAGTTGATATACGCGCTGTCCGAGCCAATATCCAGCGGATGCTGGCGGAGGACCCCGAGGCGCCGGTCACCATAAAGGTTGAGAAGGGCGCTGAGGCAGGCATTGTGGTTGATGTGGCTGACGCCGCGCGCGAGGCGGGTGTCGGTTCAGTCAGTTGGGCGAGTGCAAAGTGAGGGTCTGGGAATGAGTATGCGCGATCGGGCAAGTCGGCCCAGTCAGGCTTCCCAGCAGGATGGAGGTCAGATCGATTTGACCCCCATGTTGGACGTCGTGTTCATCATGCTGATCTTCTTCATCGTGACCTCGTCTTTTGTAAAGGAGCCCGGGGTTGAGATATTTAAGCCTCAGGCAACAACAACAGAAGTATGCGCGCGCGGCACCATTATATTTGCTGTCGATGAGCGCGGTGATATCTATTACAACAAAAACAAGCTCCCCCTAGACAAGGCGTTGCGAACTGCTGAGGCCGCGAAAAAAGAGGCTCCACAGGCGAATATCGTGGTGCAGGTCGACCGGGAAACCCCGGCCTTCGCGGTTGAGGAGCTTATTGATACGGTGCGCCCCGTACTGACCGCGCCACCATGTATCTCCACGGATGACGAGGCTTAAGGTTAATGGGTAGTTCGGCACGGGTTGGTGTAGGTGGCCTGCTGGCAATACCAGTGGCTATCGGCTTGTTTTATCTCATGCAAGCGCTGGTTGATCGCGATTACAAGCAGGAAGACACGAAGGCGAGGAAAATCGCTGATATCGTGGTCCCCGATAAAGTCATCGAGACAAATCTTAAAGAGGTGAAACCTGAGAAAGTGGAGGACCCTGAGGAGCCGCCACCGGATCTTGAGCCGATCGATTTTGATACCGATATCGACATGAATGTTGCAAACACGGCCCCAAGTACCGGCATCAATCTCAAGCTAAGCTCATCGGGGATGTCATCTGGCGACGGAGAATACCTGCCTATCGTCAAGGTGGCGCCAATTTATCCTCGCCGTGCGCAAACCCGTGGCATTTCAGGTTATTGCATCGTTGAATACACGGTGACCAAGACCGGATCTATTCGCGATCCTCAGCCGGTTGATTGCCAGCCATCCGGCATCTTCGAGCGGGCTTCGGTCAAAGCAGCAGAGAAGTTTAAGTACAAGCCTCGCGTGGTTGATGGCGAACCGATTGAAGTTGCGGGCGTGCAAAACAAATTTACCTACGAGCTTGAGCAGTAAGCGATTTCAAGAGGTCCAGGCGATGACTTTTCGTTTTTTCAGCACAGCAACTCTTGCTCTTGGCCTGTCCCTCAGCATAGTTGCGTTGGACGCCGTCATGCCTGCAGTGGGTTTTGTGCAGCAGGCCAGTGCTCAGTCAAATTCCGGTGAGAAAAAACAGCGAGAAACCCGTCGGACACCCGCGCTACGAAACAAGGTTTACGAAAAGCTTGCCGAAGCTCAGGCATTTGCCGAAGCAAAAGATTATGCGGCAGCTCAGCAGGTCCTGGATGGCATGATTGCGGGAGAGGGAAAGCGTGCTCTCAACAGCTACGAGCTGGCCAACGTTTACAACCTTTACGCGTTCCTCCGTTACTCGGTGGAAGATTATCGTGGAGCCCTAAAAAATTATGATCTCGTTATCCGACAGCCGGATATTCCTCTGGCGATGGAGATCAATACACGTTTCACCGTAGCTCAATTGTATTTTGTGCAGGAGCAGTGGCAGCAGGGTGTGGATGCGCTGCTTCAGTGGTTTGAGATGACCGATAAGCCCAATGCAAATGCCTACGTGCTACTGTCTCAGGGCTATTACCAGCTCAAGGATTTTAACAAGGCGCTGCAAAACGTTGAGACCGCGATTAGCATGTACGAATCTGACGGCAAGGTGCCCAAGGAGCAGTGGTATAACCTGGCTCGATTTTTGTACTTCGACAAAGAGGATTTCGTAAGCGCTCTCGACACCCTCAACTTGCTGCTCTATTACTATCCCAGCAAGCAATACTGGGTACAGGCATCACACCTTCATGGCGAGCTGAAGGATGAGCCTCGGCAACTCGCTATGATGGAAACAGCGTACCTTCAGGGCTTGCTCGACAAAAGCAACGACTTGGTCCAGCTGTCATACCTTTATCTCAACGCAGAGGTTCCTTATCCAGCGGCTCGGGTGATGGAGCAAGGTATTGAAGCTGAAATTGTTGAGGAAAAGTCAAAGAATTATGAGCTCGCAGGCAGTGCCTGGCGCCAGGCTCAGGAGACCGCCAAGTCAATTCCGATGATGGAAAAAGCGGCCAGTCTTGCCGAGGAGGGTGAGCTGTACGCACGTCTGGGTAGTGTGTACCTGGACGGCGACCAACACCAGAAAGCTATTGATTCGGTGGAGAAAGGTCTGAAGAAAGGCGGGGTCAAGCGTCCAGACCAGGCTCATATGGTGGCCGGGATGGCGCATTTCAACATGGGCAATTATAACGGTGCACGGAAGTCCTTCCGTCAGGCCCAAAAGGTGGCGAAAGACGAGCGCTCTGAGGAAATGGCGGGGCAATGGCTTAAGTACATCGCCAGCGAGGAAAAGCGCCAAAAGGAAATACAGGAAGGCGTTTAACACTCCCTCATAGCGCTACGGACAAGACAAAAAAGGGGCTTCGTGAGAAGCCCCTTTTTATTGTTTCAGAAGATGTTCAAGCAGGAACAACGTTCTCTGCCTGAGGGCCTTTCTGGCCCGTGGCCACCGTAAACTGCACTTTCTGACCATCCTGAAGGGTTTTAAAACCATCACCCTGGATTGCACTGAAGTGGACGAATACGTCGGGACCGCCTTCCTGTTCGATGAATCCGTAACCCTTGGTCTCGTTAAACCACTTTACGGTGCCTGTAACTTGGGACATTGCACTTACCTTTTCTACTCAAAAAATACCCAGCGCTAGACAATGTCATCGCGGAGGGCCCTTACACGCTGATTGGAACAAAACCGTAGACCGAAGACTGCGAGCGCCGCAAAAAGCGTTGCTGTGAAACTACCAGCGACACGGAGTGTAGCATTCTAATGGCGACAACACCCACCCCCTAATTTAAATTATTTTCATTAGATTCGGGTCGCTGACCACGCGTCATTTATTCAACGGTGAGAATCTTCATTTGGTTGGTCTTACCGGCCTCTCCTGCCGTGCTGCCCATTGTCAGCAGAAGGAAGTCGCCCCGGTTGAGGTAGCCGCCATCAAGCAAGAATTCAAGTATCCGCGCATCGAGATCCTCTGGCTGAAATGCTGTGACATCGAAGTATAGAGGTATGACTCCTCGGCAGAGAGAGAGTTTCTGCAAAGTTCGATGTTGACGGCTCAGCCCAAAAATGGGCAGTCCAGATGACAATCGGGACATCATCGTGGGGGTATTGCCGTGCTCGGTCAGCGCAGCCAATCCGCATACGCCGGGAAAATGATTGGCACCATACATTGCGGACAAGGCCACGGTTTCTTGGGCGCTCGAAAACTCTCTGTCTAATCGATATCTGGAAGTTCGTGCCACCGGATGCCGCTCCGCACCAATTGCTGCATCAGCCATTGCGGTCACCACTTCAACGGGGTACTGACCTACCGCGGTCTCTGCGGACAGCATGACGGCATCTGTGCCATCGAGAACCGCATTGGCGACGTCAAATACCTCTGCGCGGGTCGGCATACTGTTGTTGATCATCGATTCCATCATTTGGGTGGCTGTAATGACCAACCGATCTAACTTTCTGGTACGCGAGATGAGATCTTTCTGGATGCCAATTAGCTGAGCATCGCCTACTTCCACCCCGAGATCCCCCCTGGCTACCATGATGCCATCTGAGGCAAGGATGATGGAGTCCAAAAGTTCGCTGTCGGCGACTACCTCTGCCCTTTCGATTTTGGCGATGATGGCGGCTTCAACCTGCACAGCCTCGAGAAGCTCTCTGGCCAGATCGATATCTCGATGACTTGAGACAAACGAGACGGCGACAAAATCCGGGGCGATATTGCCCATCCCTGCAATATCCTCGCGGTCTTTTTCGGTCAGCGCCGGCGCGGCGAGGCCGCCCCCCAGCTTGTTGACGCCTTTTCTGGAGGACAGTTTTCCGCCGATGATAACAGTACAGTCAACGGCGGTATCGGTAACATCATCGACACGCAATCGAAGCTTGCCGTCGTCTAACAACAGGATGTCGTCTACAGCGACTTGCTGTGGAAGGGACTGGTATTCCACGCCAACTCGACGACTGTCGCCTTTTTCGCTGTCTAGGGTGATATCCAGGCAGAAAGGATCTCCCGCGGTGAGCTGCACGCTCCCCGTCTCAAACCCGCCTATTCTGATCTTGGGCCCTTGAAGGTCCGCGAGGATGCCCACATAGCGGCCCGCGTGCCGAGACTGGCGTCTGATGCGCTCAGCGACCCGGCCGTGGTTTTTTACAGATCCGTGGCTAAAATTAAGGCGAAAAACATCTACGCCGGCACCAATAAGCCGACCAAGCATATCCTCGTTGTCGCAACCAGGGCCGATCGTCGCAACAATTTTGGTCCGGCGGTGAGTCTTAGCGGGCAGTGGCAATGTCGTCCCCCTTGGGCTTATGTCAGAGGCGCTCGCGGATAGTGTTTTATCAATGGTCGGGCGATATACAAAACCGACATCGTGATTATCGCATCAGGCATCCCTGTTTCCTATTGGGACTTTCGTGAAAGCTTGTTATAAGGGCGACATGAAGGATGATACCCGCACACCCTGCCCTCCATACGGGTACAGTCGGACCTGTGATCTACCGGTTCATAGACAAGTTGAATTGGTAGCCGAGTTTCATGCCCATCGCATACGTCCCAGCCGAATCGCTTATCGCTTGGGTATTGATATCGCGTTGATTGACGCGCTGCTTGCAGGAGAATATCAATCTGCGCGTTTTGAGAGCCTCGTTCGGTACTATCGGGGTCGGCGGTTACAGCAGAGGCTTGGTGCTGCTGACAAAAAACGTGGTCAGGCCGCGTATGAGCAGCGGCAAA
>Ga0181574_10000742_pt1 | contig 30344 bp, 52 predicted proteins | sample 101ome_24_FD_145600 | JGI IMG/M metagenome (GOLD analysis project Ga0181574, IMG submission 145600) | Coastal salt marsh microbial communities from the Groves Creek Marsh, Skidaway Island, Georgia - 101410AT metaG (spades assembly) | ecosystem: Environmental > Aquatic > Marine > Intertidal zone... | reverse complement strand
GTGGTTGACCGCAATACAAGGAATGTCCTTGCCAGTCAATTTAGGTGTGACGATACGGAAGAGCGATTTCAATTGTTTCGCACGTGACATATCGGCAACACTTTTCTCATTTTCGGCATCCTCAACCTCTTTTCTAGAAGCAAGGTTTCCGATTGAGTCAATCATAACAAATACACGGTCACCTTTGTCAATCTCATTTAATCTTTTAGTGATGTCAAATTTTAATTGTTCAACATCTTCGATTGGAATGTGGATAACACGGTCTGTGTCAATGTTATAACTTTCCAAATATTCTGGTGTAATACCATATTCAGAATCATATAAGAGGGCAACGCCATCTTTATATTTGTTTAGGTAAGCCTTCATACAATAAAGACCTAACAAGGTTTTAAAACTCTTTGATTCACCCGCAACAACAGTTAATCCAGGAATTAAACCACCATCAAGCGAACCACTGAATGCAATATTGACAATCGGTAGTTCGGTTTTAATTGGGTCTTTTTCTTGGAAGAATGCTGATTTGGAGAGAACGTTAGAAGATTTTACTGAACCTGCTTTGAGCATTTTATCAAGTAAACTCATTATAATTCTCCAGTTAATATTTGATGTAATTTATCTGCAAACGCATCAAGTTTTGCATAACGGTCCGGCCAATAGATATAATCTTTTTCAGGATTCGCCTTAAGGTTATTTAACAGTGGCGTGATTGCGTCATATAAAAGTTGTGCTTTTTGTGATGCGATTTCAGCTGAGGAAGATGCAGTTTCTGCAGCCTCTCTAGTTTCTTGCACCACGGTTAACTCATCTTCGGTCATAGCTGTAAAGCCGAAATCGAAGTCAAGTACGGTTTCTGGTTTTATTGACATAGTTTCTCCTTAAAGGCGGCAGAGGTGGGCCGCGCTGTACACGAACTTAATCGCGAGCGCTTTTGAAGCCCACTTGCCTTATATACCAAATTAGCCTCTAGCAAGCTCTTTGAAGATTGATAGATCGTCATCATCGTCATCAGTGCTGGCCGCAGGGGTTTCAGCAACTGGTGCAGAAGGTTCTGGTGCAGATTGAGATAGATTACTCAAGTCAAGGTCATCAGAAGAGTCTCCTGTGTCATTATCAAAGCTTGATGTTGCAACCTGTTCGGTTGTGTCTGACGATAAATCCAGAACTCTGTAGAGTTTGGTTTTTAAATCAGCATAAGACTTGAAGTTTTTAGGTTCAAGTAGTTCCTGGAGGGAATGTTCTTCATTCCATACTCTCTCCAACTCTGCATCATCTTCGAATAAAGGTGTCGCAGGGTCAAATTCAGATTTGTCATAGTTAGGATAACCTTCGAACTGACGAATTTTCAGTCTAAAGTTTGCACCTTCCCATAAATCAAATGGATTGACAGGAGTTTCATCTTCGAATGAAGGATTCATTAAATCATTTAACTTGTCAAAGATTTTCTTACCGAATTGGTACATGAATACTTTGCCTTCGTTTTCTGGATTTGCTGAGTCTTTCACAACATAGATATTAGCAATGTACTTCAGCCTACGCTTCTGTTTTCTTGCTTGTTCCTTATCAGCCTCAATACCTGAATTCCAGAGTTTGGAATTGTACTCAGAAACAGGGTCGTCCTGTCCCAAAGTGGTTAATGAGTTTTCGATATACCACTGACCTGTAGGTCCTTGGAATCCATGGTCCCAAATCCTTACGAAAGGCATTTCTTCACCTTGAGGTGCAGGTAAGAAACGGATTACTGCGAATCCATTACCAGCTTTATCTCTAGTAGGTTTCCAAAATTTACCTTCGTTAGGGTCTTGGTAAGATGGTTTTGCGATTTTCTCGAGTTGAGAATTCAACTTATCGAGAGTATTTTTTCTGTTCTTCTTGAGCGAAGAAAAGTCTGTAAGTGCCATATTTAGTCTCCTTGTGTATAGCGTTATATTGCGTTATATTGCGATTAGAAGAAGTATTCGCGAACAATGTTCTTGAACCTCTTTTCATCATATGCTAGAAAAGGTTTATATTTTCTAACAAGTCTTATTATATCACAAGCTACAATTTTGTCAACCACTTTTTCGTTCCAATACGAAAAAATATTTGCAGAATGTGCCAAGATGGTCAATGTTTCAAGACTGATTTGCTTTTGCAAATACAGTGACATTATATAAGGGTGTTGGCCATCCCGTGATATAAAATTTTGTTGGTAATCCTCATTGAGTTTTCCCAACTCACTTTTGAAATTGTAGCCTAAGGCTTCAATTTTCTTCTTCCATAATATATATCTTTCTTCCGACTCCTCGTCCAAAATTTCTCGGACCCAGATGTCAGGCTTCCTGAGTATATTAGCAAGAATTAAGTTCTCGTAATCTTCTCTTTTTGCAAGTTTAGCGAAACTGTAAGCGTCATTTCTGCTGATAAAAGTATCAAAATTTGCTCTTACTTTTCCGTTATACTTGAAATAATCGTAGTTATCTGTAGTAAAATGTCTTTTTATTGCGTTAAATTTAATATACGCTTCGAATGATTTATCACTTGCAATGGTCTGTGATATCTGGCTCATTGTCTTTTTCTACCATTCGTAAACCTACTGCTTCAGTTTTAATCTTCTCTTTTAGTATAGAAGATTTCTTTACAATCTGTGCAATGGTTTCAATTTCAATTTCGTTCTGTTCAGCAAAGTGAACTAAAGCATCAATATAGGGAACTCCCTTGGATATATGTTTGCTTATCTCATGATGTATTTTATCTGGTGTTAATGCTACTACAGACATTTCGGATTCTTCCCCTTTTTGTTTTTGCATTGTATTTGGTTCTATTATATCCTACTTTGCCACTTTTGTCAACCGTTTTCTTAAAAAAGTTGCCAATATATTGGCCGTGTATAATGTTTGTTATTATAACACGATTAAAAGAAAAAGTCAACACCTTTTTTCAGCTGATAAGAAGCCGAACCAACAAGTTTCCTCATTGGTCCGACCATTATACTACATTATGTCTGAATTGTCAACCTATTTATGCGAGTAGGGGTTTGTCGCAAGTAAGAGTTGGAAATTCAGCTGGGTGTTCCATTTCTGCTACGAGACACATAGGGACATTGTGTTGTACCATTGGGATATAGAACTGATGACGCATTAATTCAGCATATTGGGTGGGGTTTAAAATGGGATAGAGTAGTCCTGCAATTGAAACTACAGCAAAGAAACCAACAACAAAAATATTGCGAATTGTTTTAATCATTGTTCTGGACCTACCAGCCACCATTTTCAAAGTTTTGTAGAGTAGGTGTTGGCTGACCAACTTCTGTAATCAGGTATCCACGCGCATACCACTCTTCCAATGTACGACACTTAGTTCTTTTCACGGGAAGATTATTGACACCCAAGTACTCAATCCGAGCACAATATTCGCCTTCTTCATTTAATTTTGCAGTGTAAGAGTATAACTCATCTGCCTGAACCGACATGGTTCCAATACCTAAAAGCACGCACAGCGCGGCCACAAGCTTATTCATAGCTTTTTCTCCTGTAAGATTTGGGGATAAATTTTGTGTTAGGTGATACCAAAAGAAACATTGTGTTTCGGAAAGTATCATTCCCTAACGCAATTATATATACCGGAGGACCTCAATTTTGTGTTAATTTTTTGTTAATATTGCGTAATACATTATATTCCCGTTCGGAATAATTATTACAAAACCTATACAGGTGAATTATACTTCTTCAAAGAGTACATCTTCAACATATTGGTTCTTGCGCTCTTCAGATATCCCCATTGCAAGGATTGATGAATGAAGCATTCTATTCATTTTCTGATTACGACAATATTTGTTTTGAGCATCTCTTGTATTCAGCCCATCTACCTTTTGATGAACTGGGTTATCCATTTCCATACAATAAAAGGAAGCAAGATTAAAGGCCATCTGACAGAGTTGGTCTGTCTCCTCTCCTTCTCGTATTGAACCAGCACCTACAATATTAGGACTGAAAATTTCTTGAGCCCAATCTGGCATTTCTCTTGCTCTTGTCCAAGTCAAACCAGATGTTTCTAATTTAAACTTATCTAAGAAAGGATGGTATCTTTCAGATGTAGGTGAATAATCACAAAAGCAACCTGAGATCTTTTTAGGATTCGCTACTATATCCAAACCAAAGATAGGAAGGTCAACATCAAATTGTGGGAAAATATTAATGTGCATGAGCCAGAGTTTATTCTTTCCAACTGGCTCTATTGTTTTGAGGTGAGCTTTTCGAATTGTATCGCTTTTCCAAAATGCATCTTTCCAACCATCTAAATCTGCTGTATGTTTAGGATTGTCATACCGTGTCATACTTTTATCAAACAGCGAAACAAGTTCGCCTGACAATACCCTCAGCCTATCAAATAATTCACTTTCCATTATTCGTAGTCTTCTAGATATCCATTTGCTTGAGCAAGCAATGCAGCTTCCGGTAAATATTCTTCTGGATTTTCTTGGTATCGTTCCATTAATTCATGGAAAAGTCTTTCAGCATATTCAAAACAATTTTTTGCTTCATCAGCCATTCCATCATGTAATAGTTCTCTTACACCCTTAATTAAGCCTGGTCTATCATCAAATTCATACATGCTACCACTGCCGGGAACATTCTTTTTGATTATTTGGCCACCGTGGGCGTCACCAAAATGTCTTACATATAGATGTGCTATTAAAGCATCATTATTTCCATCTTCCATAAGTGTTTGGATATGATGGTTATATTCTATTGTTGATTGTAGATTATCTTCGATTTCGTCTAAATTGAAAAGATTCTCTAATTCTTGTAAATCATCTTCAATTAATGTAGAGCGAAAAATTGGTTCTAGCTCCATTGGGACACTTACAGCTGATTCCAATACCATATAGTTTTGAAGTTGTGCGTGTAGATATTCTTGGTATAATTTTGGACTAATTTGGCCAGACATAAGCATGTCTGCAAATTCTGTTCTTTCTGCACTATCGTGGTGTGCTCTTGTTAATTCTTTTAAGTTATTTGACATCAATTCACCTCTGTTGAGTTGTTAAATCATTGGATATACTGAAAGTATTTATAAATAATAGCACAATAACAAAAATAAAGGATATAATTGTGATTTCTTTTATACTTACAATCTTTAAGAATATTATATTAAAGTTGGCTACTACAGGCGCGTTCAGTTTTATGCAACCTTGGTTATTAAAGATTGATAAATGGGCTGAGGATAGACTTGGCATAGATTTAATTAAACAAGATAAAAAGTTCCATGAAAAATATCCACTAGTTTCTGAAAGGATTGCAACATTAGAGAGAGACTCACATCCTCCTGTTGCTCCTGGTGGTGCTACAGAATTAAAAGATGAAATCGCAGCATTACTAAAACGAATAGAGAAATTAGAAAAGAAAAAGTGATTGAATTAACAGATGCAGCAATACTTAAGGCGATTGAGAGAACGAAGGAAGGTGGCAGAGATACTATCCGACTTGGTGTCACTGGTGGTGGTTGTGCTGGCTGGGAGTATATTATTACTTACGCTGATACGACTCACAAAGATGATGTTCTCTTAGATTTTGGTAAATTTAAAATAGCAATTGATGAGTTATCCATTCCTTATTTAGAAGGTTCAACGTTAGATTGGATACAGGAAGGACTCAACGAATATTTTAAAATTGTAAATCCTAAAGAAGTATCAAGCTGTGGTTGTGGAGTTTCAGTAAATTTTAAGGTTTAAAAAATGATTGACGGTGTATTATTAGTTGCATTACTTGTTCCGACTTTTATAGCGATAGCAAGTTTCTTGTTTGGTAAAGAAGGAACAAAAGGTCTTACAAAACCTTATGTGACAAAAAATGGTGTTCGTCACACCGCTAAAAGAAGTAGGTCTGAACATATTGTTTAGAGCTATATAATAAGGAGAACTATATGTTAAATTTCGATTCATTAAAGGGCATGTGGCATCTTGGAAAAGATTGGGTACTTGCAAGATTAGGTGAGAGAACATCTTTAGATGGTGGTGTTATCATTGCCGTTTGTGGTGGATATCTTTTACTTGGTGGATTGATTGACCTAGTGGCATGGGGTGGTTTACTCTATGGTGCTTGGACATTATGGAAATCTGAGGTAAAATAAAATGGCAAAAGAAACAGTAGACACCGGCAAAGGTCAAGCTACCATTGATATTGAAAAATATACTGAAATGGTATTAAAGCTTGATGAAGCTCAAGATACAATCAAAGAAATGGAAAAAATTTCTAAGGAATTACAGATTGCAACTGCAGCTGCAAAACCTCAACAGAAATTTTCATTTGGTGCCCTGTTCCGTGACGAAAATGATATTAATGAGAAATCAATTATCGGGTTCATGAGTTTTGCGTTAATGGTTGCATTTGGTATATGTGACCTTGTGACAGCATTCTGGGGACAAGATTTATTGATTTCCGATACTATCTACACATCATTCGTTGTTGTGACATTAGGTGCTTTTGGTATATCTGAGGCTGGAAAAGCTTTCGGTAAATAATAAAAAGGGGCATTGCGCCCCTTTTGCTTAATCTACTTTATGTAGTGTTTCGATGGATACCGTATCATGGTAATCTCCATCTCTAAATTCTCTCTTTGCAGTTTCTTTCTGCAAATATCCATTTACGACTTTATAACTTACAACTTCTTTTCTAAACACGCCTTCCATTTTATCAAATGAAGTTCTGAAAGGTCCTGCTGAAAGCCCATTATAAGGTTGTGTTGCATCATCAATTATTTTCTTTTTAGCTTGTGTCAGTACTTCGACATTGTGTCCTTTGTAATTAGGCATAATATATTACTCGTAATGTGCGAAACCGTTGACAATACTTTTCGTATAACCGGCATTTCGCATTTGTTCTTCCAAATACTCATCTCGTTCAAAATCCGAGACAAGCTCCCAACCAAGCTCTGTTGAACCTGGATTATCAGCCAACCATTTTTGTTTGGCTAATTCAATACACTCCAAAACAGGAACTTCCTCGTCTTGTCTATCTGGTGTTAAAATCTGTACATCAAGTCCACTGCTAGTAGTGACTATATTTTGTGGCTCCATAGGAGTTGTTTCAGCTGGTTCTGGTACATAACCTTCCGGCCATTCTTCATTCATAATCCTAATACTCCATAATTTACTTTATAATAACCATTATCCATTTTGGCCACTGCTTCTGGCATATATTCCTGAACTTCCTGAGCAATCACACCAGTTGTTGGTCCTAGATTAAGACCATCTTTCCAGGTCCATTTATAAATCTTATGTCCATTACGTCTGCCAATAAAGCTGATATTTTCTTTTAATCTTCTATCGGAGGTATACCAATAATAAGGTAGTATTGCTCTATAACCACTTACATTATTGTGACATTGGAAGAAATAGTAGCGTCTTCCACCAAACCATCGCATTATATTACTCGTTGACCAAACGCCAGAAAATTGTGAGGGATAACTTGCAGATGTACTATTACCATAATAATACATATCGTCTGATATAGGATTACCATAATCTGTGGACACGCGCTGGAATGGAGAAGGACTAAAACGAAGATACCATCCATTAGAATAGAACCAAAACTGAAGTCGCTCGTATCCTGGCCCTGGTAAAAATACTGGTCTTCCTCTTACTCTATAAGTATCAGCTGAACCGGTCATTGCGCCCCACGCCCAAGAACCATCTCTATTTCTCCAGTTCCCGGCTGCAGCGAATCCGCCGTAGTATGTTCCTACATCATTGTAATTTAACGGGTTATTTGCTCTACTAGATGGCATTTATTCTACCTTTAATTCTATGACCTTGTCATAATATTTAGGCGAATTAATATCTACTATGGTTTGTTGTGTGATTGTTAATGATAATGTATCTGTGTAATTGATAGGCTCGTTATTAACCATGATATATGTATCACCATCATTAGGTATGTCTGAGATTGTCACTACGGTGTTTGCCGGCACTGTAATTAAGTCATAATCGTTCAATAGGACCATATTTGGCTCTTCTGGTATATCGCCTCTACCGATTCTTACAGCATCACCTGTTTCTGGGTCAATAATTCCAGGTACTTCTACTTCTGAAAAGAAATCCATTTCAGTATGTGAGTGAGAATATGTTAGACTGACTTGCGTTTTATCAATTGCTGTATTGGATAAACTATCGTACCATTTACTTTCTGGTGTAGTGACATTTCCATTTTCTACATAGACTACTGTAAGTCCATTATTCGCTGTAAACCCAAGTTCGACTGCATTGTTTGCATCGTCTCCTTCCAAATGAGTAAAGATACGACCCGAAACTGTATTTGCAATAAAATAATCCATACGACTATTTATCAGTCAATTAATAGTTGAATTAAACCTGAGTTCCAGTTTTCAACTACATCATTTGCATATGATTGACTTTTTCCAGGTAATTCTCTTGTCTGCACAAGTTTGTTATTTTCAAAAAGATCGACAACATACATTGTGTCTGGTCCGGCCGAACCGGATTCATTATTACCTTGAACTTGAACTTTTCTTATTTCTGCATTTCTCATTCTGGTTCCTCTATTTCACTTTTATACACAGGTACACCATGTTCAGTATAACCTATTACCTCATCTCTGGTAAGCCCATACGCAATTGCTAATATAATCATAATTATAGAAACAATTAATAGCGGACTCATATTCATTAAAAAATTTTTGTCGAAATTAAACACTTTCGGGTATTCCAAAAACTATATTTGCTTTACCGATTTTATTTCGTCTATCAATTTCGATTTTAATTTTTCTTTTGTCTTTTGGTTTAGTATTAGAAGCATTATATTTTTCACATAAAGCCGCATTGGAATATACTTTTAAATAATCATGAGTATATTCGAATGAAGGCCTTGACGCTCCTCGTACTACCTTTCTTGCTGATTTTCCTAATTTAACTGGCATTATAACTTCCTCACCATTTCTATAATCCGGTCCGCATCCGGATCTTTTAAATAACCATATATGCCTTCATCGGCTTTACGATAGTCATCTAATATATTTTCCATTGCATCTGCAGGCGGGTCTACAAATCCTCCATCTTTCATGATTGCCAATTCCCAAAGTTTCTTTTTCCAGCCATAAGAGCCAGTAAAACGAACTAATGAGATTTGATAACCATTATCAAATTTCCAATGCTTTCTTTCACCATCATGCCAGGGTACTGATTTTGGCCACTTTGCCATTATAGTACTTCCCAACCTTCGACAGTGTCAAGTCTAAATGAACGCCATGCGTTTTTATCTAATGACCAAACCGGAAATGCTTCCGTATCAGTATTTGAAACAGAAACTTTGGTAGTCACACCATTTGCTTCTAACACAGATGGGTTTAATGTACAAGGCATAATTCTTAATTCGCCTGTGTCAATCTTACGAAAAGTCACTGTCACAGTTCCTGCCTTCAATGCTTCTAGCAATTTGGTTTTTTCATTTATATCCATTATATAGTATCCTTAAATTGGCCTCCTCTGAGAGATTCGAACTCCCGACTTCCTGGTTCGTAGCCAGGTACTCTATCCAGCTGAGTTAAGAGGAGAAGTAAATTTTCATTGTGTATATTATAACAGGTTTTGCCAAAAAGTCAACCACCATTGACCATGGTCTCGCATAATACCAATACACAATACTATAAAGGCGACTCCATTTAATAGAATCAGAGCTCTGTCTTCCCAAAGAAGAGATACCCAAAGCCATAAGCCGATGCCGACTGCGCTGAAATACATATCAAGCGTGTGATATTCTGCTCCAGCTGACCTGAAAATGATTGCGGATAATACCAAAATTGATGCCATCCATTTAACATACCAATCAATTTTCTTTTCGCCTTTTTCTGAACGTATCATGTATCTAATGTTTCCTTATTGGTTATATTCGCTGTTGGGATATCAATAATGTAGCCATCAATACGACGGACATATGTTGTATCGCCTTCAATTTTTTCTTCCTTACCAACTACTTCTAGAGTCACACCCTCTTTTACTGGGTGGTTATATGTATATCTAACTCTGCTCATTTATAATTCTCCTAGTGTGTTCCCAATTATCTACTTTATAAACATTTCCAAGCTTAGCAAGGCGTATTGTTTCTGATAATGGGAAATCGTTTCCACCATATTCGCACTTATCGCCAAAGAAATCCATTTCTGTATAACCTTCGTCAATGAGATCTTGAACGACCTGTGCTTTATTTTTACCTTTAGGGTATATATCTATGCTGATTTGACCACCAAGTGATGCTGTCAAATCTGGAAATGTCTTCATAATCTTTGAGGCAAGTTTTTCGCGTTGCTTTGTTTTAATGTCCCAATGATAATATTCTTCTCTTTGTTGTTGATTACAATTACGACCTATGACGCTAAAATTACACATACCGGTTCTGAACTCTACATGACTACCAGTTTTAATTTTATAATCATTACGATTGATTTCATTTAATAAAAAATGTTTAAAATCATAATCAGCAGTAAAATCGTTCTTTTTTACAAGTCGGCTATCACGCCATGATTCATTACCATTACATTGATATGCTCCCTTTACAGCGTTATAAGCTGGGAGCCCTATTTGTTCAATCGTTTTTGGTTTGTCACTTCCTGTGACTAGAAATACATCATTTTGTGAGCAGAATTGGATAAACTCATTTCTAAAATCTGAATCCATTACTCGCCTTGATTCGGTAAGTGTTCCATCTACATCAAATAATATTGCCTTCATAATTTTTCCATATATGGTGCTGGCGGAGAGACTCGAACTCCCAACCTACTGATTACAAATCAGTTGCACTACCAATTGTGCTACGCCAGCTGTCCTTCCACCAGTTCAAGGACCTTGCTTTCCTTATACCATAAACCACTAAACATTTGCGTGTGGTCTGGCCATTCAACAATGTACCTTTTATATCCAAACGGTCTGTCATAGAAAACTCTAACATCACCGTAATTTTTTACTAAAACTCTCATTGGTTTTTATGTTTTTTGTATCCTTTTTTCATTGCTTTCTTTCGGTCTTTGTGAGTTGCTGGTTTATTGAACTTATTCAAGTTCTTGGCTACGGGATTTGATTTGCTCCTTTCCATTTTTTCTAAACCTTTTGTTATACTTGCGTTTAATCTTTTTAATCACTTTTGACCTATTTAAATATTTGTAAAATCTTCTTGCGTTGGTAAGAGCGTCATATTCGTCTCCACCTTTTAAAGGTATTTTCTTATCCATTTTTGATAAGGTCCCATACCATAGGTGCCAATAATGCTACCACAAGAATATTTACACCAATTATAATCCACACTCCAAACATATCCATTTTTGTCTCCTATATATGGTACCTCGAGCCGGACTCGAACCGGCACACCCAACCGGGCGAGAGATTTTAAGTCTCTTGTGTCTACCAATTCCACCACCGAGGCAAATTTGGCACGCCCTTCAGGACTCGAACCTGAAACCTACAGCTTAGAAGGCTGTTGCTCTATCCAATTGAGCTAAGAGCGCGTAAACTCTATTTAAACAAATTGTTTTTCAAAGTTTGCAACTAACTTAGCTTGCAATCGTCGGGCTTCCTTTTCCCAAGGTTGTTCCCAGTATTCTGTTCGCGAATGGTCCTTTGTTTTCCAACGAGTTAATGCTGGGTCCAATTCCTCTTTCGCAAATTGTTTTACATGAATCATTTCATGTGCCAGTGTGGATACCCAATTTCCATATAATGCGATATCCAAAATAAAAGTTCTCCGGTCCAGAGCTTCGCAAAGACCTTCACTACATTGGGAGTTGTCAACATATAAATTGTGGTGAAAGCGTACTTCAATTGCTGTCCGCAACCTTCTTATGCCTAGTTGTTTGGCAAAATTATTTATTGCCATCAACGCATAGTTTTGCAGACCCATATCAACCTTACCACCTCGTGGACCAGAGAACGAAACTACCATATTAATAAACTCCCGATATTAATATCATTATAAAAAATATAAAGAACAATATTACAGTCCATACATTGTTCCAAATAAACTCGGCAAGGCCGAGTAAAATTTTAATTAACCCTAGGAATAGTGCTAAAACAAACACAAATCCTAGGAATAATCCAATTAATTCCAATCGGAGTCTCCATAACTACCAAAACTAAAATTGGAACCAAGTTCACTCACATCGAAATCATCAACTGAGTCAGAATACAAAGAAAAATCTTCTGGCCTTTGTTTTGCCAGTTTCTTTGTGGCCTTGTTATTTTTTAGTTCTTCCATAGCCTTAAGAACATCTTTATCTATTGCCATTACGCAACCTCCTTTTGTGATAATTGATAAACGAAAGCTTCTTTCAATGTGACCGCATCGATAGGACTGTGTCCGCCAATGTGCCATTCATAATCAAGGTCAGCAGTGGCTCGTTTGCCACCATCGTAATCTTTCCAATTATAAATGGTGACGTTGATACCATCTTCGTCGTCATTTTCAAAAATCTTTAAACACCACTCAATGTCGACCTTGTTGTCGGCTGATGTTTCATCGTAGGTTGGTTTACCAAAGGCAAGAACCAAATCGTCGTAAGACGCATTAATGTATCCCTGGAGGGACGTACCAGAAGAACCTGGATTTTGTTCAATTGTGAATGTTGACATTTTCACTCCCATAATTTAATTTACTCTACCATTATACCAAATTTCTAGTAAAAGTCAACACTTTTCGCAAACTTTTATATAATATTTTGATATAACGATATAACCAAAAGTTAGGTTAATCCTTAAAGTAGATTGACCTAGTTAAACTTCCAAACATCCAACAGAAGTAAATTACAAAGGGTGTTGCAATTGCAAGCCTAATGTTATCTTCTGTCATATTAATCATTTCCAAAAGGGAAATAATTGCAAACATGGTTCCGACTACAATAGCAACTGCCGCGATACCAAAACCAAGATCTTTTGCGATTTCTTTAATATTAAAATTCATAATAATTACACTCCACTGGTCATATGTACATAACCATCTTCGCAGTCGACCAGTTTATCACCGCAAATACAGTATTCCTCTTCTTCTCTAGTTGGAGCACCTACCATGGCCCTGATATCGGCCTCGGTATATCTTTGTTCTCCATCTCTTACTGAACATTCAGCAAGCAATTTAAAAGTCTTAGGGTCCATCATAATAACAACTCCTATTGTGGACCGTCAGGTAAGGCGTCAAACCTATCCTCAACGATTCTAATTAATATTTCATCTCTATCATCATCTGGATGTAAACCAGTATCCAACACGATGTCTCTTATTTCAGGCTCTAAAAGACCTTGTTCGTCCTCTGAAATAACGTCCATGTGGATATTATCCAGAATCATATCATTATGTAAACAACTCATTTTTTCCTCCTTTTCCAATTGTTTATATTACTATATAATACTTTAACAAGCAAAAGTCAACACTTTTTGCAAATCTTTTTCTTATTAATAGATAAATCATAGTTAAATACTAACAGGAAACTGGCCCATTGTCAACACGTTTCCGAAAAAATTATTTTTTATATAGGGGTTGACTTTTGACAAGTAATATGATAGAATGGCAATTCAAATGGAGAGTACATAAGTGACACAACAGACAGAACAATTTAGAATATTGACAGCTCGTCAGCATGTCCGAGAGCGTATCGGTATGTATATGGGTTCTAGTTCTCGTGAACAAATAGAAAGATTTGTTTGTGGTGAATGGAAGAAAGCTGTATATGTTCCTGCCTTATCTAAAATGGTTGATGAAATATTAGATAATGCAATTGACGAAGCAATTAGAACTAATTTTAAATACTCAAATAAGATTAATGTATCCATTGACGGAGATAAAATTACCGTCACTGATAATGGTCGCGGAATTCCACAAGATAAAATTTATGACGAAACCTCTAAAGAAGAGATTTTGAGACCTGTGGCCGCATGGACTAAGGTTAATGCTGGTACTTCCTTCGACGACGAGAGAGTCACAATCGGTACCAACGGTGTCGGTTCGGCCGCGACAAACTTCCTTTCATCAAAGTTTATTGGTCGTACATGGGCTGACAGCAAATACCTGGAAGTACATTGTAAAGATGGTGCTGATGAGTTAAAAATTAAAACAGGGGCCAAAGCTGGTTCAGGTACTGAAGTTTCTTTTATACCAGACTTTGACTTATTTGAAGTCGACACACTACAAGAATTAGACACAGTATCATTAATTGAAGATAGACTGATGTCATTACAAATGGCGTTCCCTGAAATTAATTTCTATTTTAATAAGAGAAGAATTAAGGTCACAGATTTAAAGAAATACGCTGCATTATTTGATGAAACTACAATTATAGAAAAATCAGATAATCTGGCAATGTTCTTTGCTCCATCTGAAGATGGATTCCGCTCTAATAGTTTTATAAATGGCGTGAATACCAGACAGGGTGGTAATTATGTAGATTATATTGTGAATAGTATTGTTGATGAACTTGTCACAATGATTAAGCGTAAACATAAAATCGAGGTGATGAAAACTACTATTAAAGGTGGTTTGACCTTTGTAATGTTTGCTCGTAATTTTATTAATCCAAAATTTGACAGTCAAACAAAAGAACGCTTAACAAATCCACAAAGTAATATTAAGGAACACGTTGAACAGGCTGACATTAAAGATTTCCAAGCCATCGCAAGGAAGATTTTAAATACACCTGTTATTATTGACCCAATTATCGAAGCACAACTTGCCAAGAAAATGGCAGCTGATAAAAGAGCTGCGACATTGGCTCAGAAAAAATTAAGAAAGGTTAAGGTTGCAAAACACATTGCGGCAAATAAAGATGATGCGACACTTAAAATTGTGGAAGGAGACTCGGCAATGGGTTTCCTATTAAAGGTTCGCGACCCAGATAAAGTAGGTGCGTTTCCATTGCGAGGCGTAATTATGAATACGTGGGATATGAAACCCGCTGATGTATTAAAGAATAAAGAATTGAGTGAATTGGTTGCTGTATTAGGTTTGGATATTAATAATCCAAACAGTGTTGATGATATGTCATATAAGTATATCGCAACACTAACTGATGCTGACCATGATGGTATTGGACATATCAGTCCATTATTAATTGCATTCTTTTATAAATTCTGGCCACGACTCTTAACTGAACAAAGAGTAATGATTACCAGAACTCCAATTATGATTTCGACGAAAGGTGAAGATATAAAATGGTTCTATACTTATGAGGAAGCTTCTTCATTTAAATCAAAAGAAAAGAATTGGAAACATAGATACATAAAAGGTCTTGGGTCATTGACAGAGGACGAATATAGTATTATAATTAATAAACCAACCTACGATGTCGTCACAATGGACGACGCTGATGTACTTCAAATGATGTTTGGTAAGGATTCATCATTGCGTAAGGAGTTTATGTTTGGATAATTTGTGCTTTGAATGTGGTCATTGTTGTAATGGTACATTATTTGATAAAGTAATAATTGATGGTGGCGATGATTTAATTTTGCCATGTATAAATCTTACTAGTGATAATAAATGTTCCATATATGAAAACAGACCAGAACGATGTCAAAGATTTTTTTGTCCTATGTTAATAAATTATGAGAAAGGAATGATAACAAAAGATAATGCATTGAGATTAATTGATGATTTAAGTGCTGGTAAAGTTTCGAAGGAAAACTTTTTCCGAGGTATAAATTTAGAGGAATATTATGAGTGATTTAACTGCTTTTACAAGTGAAAATACTTTAGGTACTGAATATCCTATTTCAAGTGTAGCACGTAATGAATGGAAATCATTTGCAATGTACACCGTTGAATCTCGTGCGATTCCAAATATGGTTGATGGATTAAAACCTGTTCAAAGGTTCTATTTGTATTCATCAATACTCAATAGTAAAAAAGATTTTAAAAAGGTATCAGCTGTGTCTGGTATCATTTCCGATTATGGTTATAATCACGGCGAGGCTTCGGCAGCGGGTGCTGGTCAATTAATGGCGGCAACATGGAATAACAACATATGTTTAATTGAAGGCCGAGGTTCATTTGGTACTCGACTGGTACAAGAGGCTGGTGCGGCAAGGTATGTTTATACTCGCCTTTCAGATAACTTCAACACGTACATTAAGGATTTGGATTTATCTCCAGTTCATGATGACCCAGAACACGAACCACCTGCATTTTACTTACCAGTCATTCCTTTAGTTTTAATTAATGGAACAAAAGGTATTGCAACTGGTTTCGCTACAAATATTCTACCTCATTGCCCTGAAAGTGTTAGTGCTGCGTGTTTGGAATATTTGGAAACAGGTGATATTGCAAATCCTATTGATATTAAATTCCCAGAGTTCAGTGGAACTGTGGAACAAAACAAAGAAGACCCAACAAAATATATTGCGTATGGTACTTTCACTCAGCGAACAAAAACGCTACTCTCCATTACGGAAGTGCCATACGGATTTGACAGGGAATCATATGTGAAGGTCCTTGATGGTTTGGAAGATGATGGCGACATTGTTTCCTATGAGGACCTATGTGATAAAACTGGTTTCAGGTTTGAAGTAAAACTGAAACAAAACACTTCGGCAAAATGGTCTCGATCTAAAATTATTAGTAAATTTAAGTTGAGTAAACCTTTTGCCCAAAATTTAACCGTGATTGATTACGATGGTAAGCTACGTGAATATGATGACGCACGACAACTGATTAAGGATTTTTGCGATTATCGTTTAGGTATTTTACAGAAAAGAATCGATGCACGTAAAACAGAGTTCACGGAAGAGGTTCGTTGGTTAACCGTGAAAATGGAATTTATCCAAGCTGTGGTTGATGGCCGAGTTGTATTTAAGGATAATACCAAAACACAAGTTCAGAAACAAATAATGAACGAGACATCGGCCGAAGGAGGTGACTGTGCCAGATTGCTCTCATTAGGTATCATGACTTTAACAAAAGACGAAATTGTTAAATTAAAGAAACAGATTGCTGAAACGAAACGAACCTTGAACTTTTGGAAAAAGACAAAACCCCAAGACCAATTCACAACTGACTTAGAGGAAATTTAAATGTTTAAACATGTAAAGGGTTTAATAATGAATACGTTCGATAACGGATTTCGTATTGTAAAAGAATCGGACGAAGATAATAAACACTGGATATTAGATGAAACCGATATTCAGATTGGAGATATCTATGAGGTAGGACCTAATGGATATTTTGAGTTAGTGCAAAGACGTAATGAGATATTTAAATAAAAACTTAAGTGTAGAAGGATTACCACTCAATGACATCAATACTCTCTATCATGAGTTCTTTCATAGAAAGGATTATGAATGGTATCGTGATGTTCAGCCTCTTGATGTTGTCGTCGATATTGGTTCTTGTGTGGGTTTCTTTACATGCCATGCTCTTGATTGTGGGGCTCATAGGATATACGCTATCGAGCCTTCACGAGCTCATCTTCAAACGCTCTTAAAAAATACATCAGCATACTTTATAGACAATGGGGAATTACCTGTTGTGCCGATACACGCCGCTATAGGAAGCGACAGAGAACATTATCAGAATGTTTTCAATAATAATACAGACACTTCATTTAGAGTAATGAATTTTGCTGAGTGTATGACAGAGTATGACATTTCTTGGATTGATTATCTTAAAATAGATTGCGAAGGTGGAGAGTATGACATTTTCAAGGAATCAAATATGTCATACTTGAAAAATGCTGTTGGTCATATCGCGGTAGAATTCCATGTCACAAATCCTTGGCAAGTCAAACAATGGATTCGCGTAAGAGATACATTGCTTCAACGATTCGATACAGACCAAATTAGATTTTTAGAACACGAAGATCGAGAGAATGCCTATAATGATTTCTTTTTATATAATGGAAATAAAACGGATTGGTGTTCTTTTATGCTCTATATTAGTAATTAGTAATATAAATCATAAATTCTCTTGGTACAAGTTGATTCCAATTTTGAGCCATTACTTTATCTCTTAAAGTTTCATCTTGGAATCTTAACCTATTTGTATCTAAAAATGGTTTAATAATCTTTGACCTAAAATTCCAAAACTTATCAGCAGCGCCATATTGAGCATCAACGTGAACATTAATTGCTGCGTGTCGTACATGAGATGAAATATAATCTAAGTGTTCAGGTAGGAAGTTTAATTCAGCACCCTCAGCATCAATCTTTAAAAAATCAATATGGTTTAAATCATATTTACCTACGAATTCTCTAAACGATGAAAGCTTACAGTCCTCATCTTCTTCTACAATTGTACTTGATTTATAAACATTACTTAAATCAATATCTGTTTTACCTATTGCGGCATTAATTGGTATGACCTTAGGAGTTTCAGTATCCATCATATATTCGCTGACATTTTTAATCGCTGTTTTTAAAAGTCTTTTATTAGGTTCAATCATATAAACTTTTTTCGCGCCAGCATCTAAAGCTTTTGCTGAGAACATTCCTGTTCCAGCTCCAATATCAACTACGACATCGTCTGGTAATACTTCATACCACCAGTCATATTTTTTATCGACGAAAAATGTGTGATGTAGTCGTGCGACTTCGTGGAGGGCAAGTCCGCCCATATCCATGTCATAGGAAAATGATTTGATTCTCATGATGTACCTCAGCGTTATAAATAATGTAAACCAATAAATTTATTTATCAGGATTTGGTATGCCCGAAATTATTAACAATTATTTATCACCGGCTTCGTTTACTGTTTCAATAGACAGAATGCCGAATGTTGAGTTTTTTACTCAATCGGTTTCAATTCCCGGCGTATCATCATCTCCTGTCGAGATGAATACTCCATTGAGAACATTTTACGCTCAACAAGATAAATTGACATATGATGATTTAACTCTTCAGTTTATTGTTGACGAAGAAATGAATAATTACACAGAAGTACTACGATGGCTAGAAGGGTTAGGATTTCCGGAAAATACTGACCAACACAAAAATTATACTGCTGATAATACATTGGAATCTGACATATCAGTTGTAATTACAAATAGCCATAAAAATCCTAATATGAAATTTACTTTTAAAAATGCTTTCCCAGTATCTTTAGGAAGCATTGATTTAAATGTAAGTACACAAGACATTTCCTATGCGACATGTGATGTGACTTTTAGATATGGTTCTTTCCAAATAGAAAACATCTAAACGGTTGACATTTCAAACTTTTCGTGATATAATGGTACTAAAATAGTACATGGATTTATAATATGAACACAGATGATATTTCAAAATTATGGGCAGCAGACTCTCCCATTGATGAAACTAATTTAGTCGGCGAGAGCAAAAGAATCCCAAACCTACACAGTAAATATTACAACCTCTATTACCGAGAAGTCTTACGCGTTAAGAAATTAAAGGCTGAATATAAAGAGCTTGAGAGATTAAAGCGCGAATATTATGATGGTAGTATGGACGAGATTACTTTAAAAGAGCAAGGTTGGAAACCTTTTCAGCTCAAAGTATTGCGTAATGATTTGGATAAGTATATTCAATCGGATAAGGACATTATTAAATTAAGTTTGACGATTGATTTCCATACAGCTAATGCTAATTACCTAGAAGATATAATTAAAACTATACACAGTAGAAATTTTGTAATTAAAAATATGATTGACATATTAAAGTTCCAGGCTGGAGACTATTAATGTTTAAATGGTTTGATAAATTTATAGAAAAAGGATTTCAGAAACAAGCAAATAAAATGTTTGAGCGTGACATCGCCAATAATAAAATTGACCAAACCATAATGCATAATCTTCCTGTAATGGACGAGGAAGCAGACCCAGAAGATTTAACATTAGAAAATGCGTATCGTACTAGATGGATTTGGTATCATACAATTTTAGCAGTATTAATCTTTTTTACAAATTTATTATTATTTGGCATTTTTATTTTACTAGCAATTAAATTATGAGTGATATTATTACAGTCGAACCTTTAAATGAGGTTCATATGAAAATTATTGCTGAAGCCAGTGTTAAGACTGAGTTGGCTGAGCATTTCAGTTTTCGTCCTGAAGGATATCAATTTAATCCAAGATTTAAAGCTCGTGTATGGGACGGTATCATTCGTTTATTCAGTCCTTTCAAACCAGTATTATATAATGGCCTTTTAACACATTTACAAGAATTTTGTGACGCTCGTGGTTATACATTAAATATTCCAGAAAAATGGAAAGATGAACCAGTTGAAGATGATTACGTATTAGAGCTTGCAAAGGAAATTAATTGTAAATTCACACCTCGTGACTATCAGATAGAATACATTAAAAATTCAATATCAAAAAGGCGTTCATTGTCACTCAGTCCGACATCGTCTGGTAAATCACTTATCATTTATCTATTACAGCAACATTATTTCCAAACATTTGGACATCGTACATTAATTATTGTACCTACGATTGGTCTAGTTCATCAGATGGCTGGTGACTTTGTGGATTATGGTTGTGATGAGAAACTCATTTATAAAATTCAAGGTGGTGTTGATAAAAACACACAAGCACCTATTGTTATCAGTACATGGCAATCACTAGTCAAACAACCAAAAAGTTGGTTTAATCAATTTCGTGTAGTAATGGGAGACGAGGCTCACCTCTTCCAGGCAAAATCGCTGACTACAATTATGCACAAATTAACTGATTGCCCTTACAGACACGGCTTTACAGGAACATTAAAATCTTCTGAAAGTAAAACACACAGATTAGTATTGGAAGGATGTTTTGGTAAAGTCAAAAAAGTAGTAAACACAAAGAAATTAATGGACGAGGGCACAGTTGCTGATTTTCAAGTCAAGGCAATTGTACTCTCACATGATAATACGGCTAGAAAATCTTTTAAAGATGCGATGGGTCGTATTAAAGAAAACACAAAGAAATGGCCAGCTGAACGAGAGTTCATTACGAATCACACAAAACGTAATACTTTTATAAGAAATCTCTTGTGGTCATTAAAGGACCAAAATAATCTTGTATTATTTGACTTGGTCGAAAAACATGGTAAAGTGCTTGAACCTTTGCTGCGCAAAGAGGGAAGAGAGTTGCATTTTATCTATGGTGGAACATCTGGTGATGAACGTGAACGAATCAGACATTTAGTAGAAAATGACCCAGAAAAGAAACATGACATTCTTGCTTCTTATGGAGTATTCTCTACTGGTGTGAATCTGAAAAGATTGGATAATGTGATTTTCGCTTCTGGTTCAAAATCAGAAATTAAGGTATTACAAAGTATTGGAAGGAGTTTGAGAAAGGCTTCTGATAGTCAGAAGGCTGTATTATATGATATCGCTGACGACTTGAGTGTAGGAAGTTTTGAGAACTATACGCTAAAACATTTTAAAAAGAGAATTGAGATCTATGGAGCTGAGGAGTTCCCATTCAAGATCTTTACAATCGACATTTAACTTAGGTATAACTTAAAGCCGATAAGCTTATTATAACGACTTCTTAGCAAATGTCAACACTTTTTTGTAAAAAAATTAAAAAAAATTAAAAAATATCGCAAAACCGTTGACAAAGTATACAAATTGTAATATAATACTACAAATTTAACAATGAACAAGGTGGTAAATTTAAATCATGGCAAGAAAAAGAAACTATGTCAATAACAAAGACCTATTACAGGCTTTAATTGACTACCAAGCCTCTGTCAAAGAAGCTGAAAATTGTGGTGAAAAGAATCCTCAAGTTCCGGAATACATTGGAAAGTGTATCTTGTTAATTGCAACAAGACTCGCAACGAAACCAAACTTCTCCGGATACTCATATAAAGAGGAGATGATTTCAGATGGTATTGAGAATTGTCTACAATATATTCATAACTTCAATCCAGAAAAATCAAACAACCCATTCGCGTACTTTACACAGATTATATGGTATGCTTTTCTCCGTAGGATTCACAAAGAGAAAAAGCAGATGTATATCAAGTTTAAAGCATCTCAACAACAAAATCACGAACTGAATATTTTAAATAGTGCTGGAGACCAAGTTCCACAGAACGAACTTCCGGATTATATTAATGAGTTCGTAGACGAATTTGAACAAAAACACAAAAAGAAGAAAAAATAATGAAAGTATTAGTCTTTGGCCTACCCGGCTCAGGAAAAAGCACGTTATCAGAACCGCTCGCAGAGCAGGTTGAAGGTGTCTGGATTAACGCAGACGCAATAAGAGAAGAATATAATGATTGGGACTTCAGTGATGAAGGACGAATGAGACAAGCAATGAGAATGAGATTATTGGCTGATGGTGTATCCAAGGCTGGTAAAATTGCAATTACAGATTTTGTATGCCCATTCCAAGAAGCTCGTAATTCGTTTGACCCAGATTATACAGTTTGGATGGATACTATTGAGGAAGGTAGATTTGAAGATACAAATAAAATCTTTGAAAAACCAAAACATTGTGATTATTTGATTACAGAGTGGTATCCAGCAACACATCTGGAACTCGCACCAATCCTAGAAAAGGCTTTCGCAACATGGCAAAGAAATCAGAAGAAAAAATAAGTGCGAAAAGACACTTAGCAAAAACCCTTACATGGAGAGTAGTAGCAACAACAGATACTTTTCTACTTGCATGGTTAATCACAGGAAAGGTTGACTGGGCAGGTATGATTGCAGGTTTCGAAGTTGCCACAAAGATGATTCTATATTATTATCACGAACGTGTATGGTACAAATATAGTAAATTTGGAGTAAACAAATGATAGACCCACAAGATATGTTCGATTACAAGAAACCAACAGTTCAGATGTTGGGTAGGTGGCAACCGTGGCACGATGGTCACACAGAATTATTTAAAAAAGCCCTTGACATTACTGGTCAAGTTGTTATAATGGTACGTGATGTATTTCAATTTGACGGCGATGCAGGAGCAGGCCGTACCGTAGTACAAGACGATAATCCATTTGGAATGATACAGACCATTGAAGGCATTGAAAAAGGATTAGCAGAACACGGCTATATGAATGGCCGAGAATATCTAATACTTGAAGTACCAAATATTGTTGATATTAGTTATGGCCGCGGAGTCGGTTATACATTTACAGAGCATGATTTAGGAAAAGATATCCACGATATTTCAGCAACTAAAATTCGTGCTCAAATGAGAGAAGAAGGTAAATTATGAAGTTAGTATACTACCCAGACCCAATTTTAAAAAAGGAATTGGCAGATGTAAATATTGAAAATCCAGGCTTTGACCCAAAAGAACTTAAAGAGCAGATGATAAAAATTATGCTTGAAAAGAGAGGTTTGGGTTTATCAGCATGCCAAGTTGGTCTTGACCATAAACTCTTTATCATGGGAGAAAAAGAAGACGCAATCGCAATGTTTATCAATCCAGAAGTTATTGATGTATCCGAAGAGGAAGTTTTGGATTATGAAGGTTGTTTAAGTTTTCCAGATGTATTTGTACAAATTAAAAGACCAGCTGATGTGAAGGCAAAATGGTATGATGAAAATCTACAACTACAAGAAGGCACAATTACTGGGTATGGTGCAAGATGTTTCTTACATGAATATGACCATTTGCACGGGGTAGTATATAAAGACAAAACATCTCATTTAAAATGGGATAGAGCTCTCAAAAAGAAAAGTAAAATTCAAAAACAAAGAGCAAAAATGATGAGTTATCTGTCAATGATGAAACAATTCGAGGCACAGCAAACTCAAGAAACACAGACACAGGACTAATATGAAAATAGCAATAGTGACCGATGTACATTTCGGCGCAAGAGGGGATAGTCGTGTATTTCACGAAGTCCAAAGAAAATTTTTCCAAGAGGTATTCTTTCCTTATGTTGACGAACACGATATTAAAGTTGTATTCGACTTAGGTGATACTTTTGATAGAAGGAAATATATCAATTATGTGAGTTTAGAACATGCGAAGACTTGTTTCTTTGATGGTCTTGCCGAACGTAATCTTGAGTTTCATGCTTTAATTGGTAATCACGATACTTATTATAGTAATACCAACGATATTAATAGTATGAATTTACTCTTACAAGAATATCCTAATTTTAAACTCTATGAGGACAAAGCCGAACACTTGGAACTTGGAGGAACAAAATTCCTCATGCTTCCTTGGATTAGTAGAGAGAATGCTGATTACAATTTAAAATTTATTTCTGAATCTGATGCTGATGTAGTTATGGGACATTTGGAAATGAAAGGCTTTGAAATGATGAAAGGTCAGTTATGTACACACGGTTTGGATTTAAATGTATTTAAAAATTTCCAAGATGTATATTCAGGACATTTCCACCACCCATCAAGATATCAAAATTTAGAATACCTTGGAGCCCCGTATGAGATGATGTGGGGCGATTATAAAGGTAAGAGAGGTTTCCATGTATTTGATACAGAAACTCGAGAGATGGAAAAGATACTGAACCCACATCGAGTGTTTTATAAAATTGACTATGATGATGCTGATTGGACTGTTGATGATGTTGCCAATTTTGATGTGGACCAATATAAGGATACATATGTTAAGGTGATTGTAAAAAATCGTACCAACGCGTATCTTTATGATTTATTCATGAATCGAATGTCAGATTGTGGAGCTGTTGATGTAAAAGCAATCGAAGACAATCTTAATCTAGCCGAATTAGGTACTGAAGAGATTCTTGATGAAACAAAAGACACATCAGAACTATTAAATGATTATATTGATTCTATTGACACTCAAGCCGATAAAGATGCAATTAAGAGAGTAGTTAATGAATTATACAGTGAGGCTCTTAGTTTATAATGCGAATACATTTCAAAAAAGTAAAATACAAAAATATATTATCAACAGGAAATTCTTTTACAACAATTGAATTTGACTCAGTTCCAACCACACTCGTAAGTGGCTCAAATGGTTCTGGAAAATCAACATTACTAGATGCAATTACATTTGGCCTATATGGAAAGCCTTTCCGTAATATTAGTAAAGGCCAATTGCTGAATAGTATTAATAAAAAGGGACTCGAGGTTGAATTATATTTTGCGGCAGGTGGTAATAACTACATGATTCGCAGAGGTATGAAACCAAACATTTTTGAAATTTATAAAGATGGTCAACTCTTAAACCAAAACGCAGCAAAGAAAGATTACCAACAACATCTTGAGGAGAGTATCCTCGGCATTAATTATAAATCTTTTAATCAGATTGTAGTCCTTGGTTCTGCCACCTATGTTCCATTTATGGAATTGAGAGTAGGTCAGCGTAGGGAAATTATTGAAGATCTTTTAGACATTCAAGTGTTCAGTGTAATGAATCTATTGGCCAAAGATAAAATCAATGAGAATAAATCTGAAATTAATGACAACAAATATAACATTGAACTGATTGAGTCTAAAATTGAATCTGCTGAAGAGAATAATGATGCAATTCGTAAGATTAAAGAGACCGAAGTAGATAAAATTCGTACCAAGATGAACGAACACATTTCTGACATCGAAAGTAAACAAACTAATATTGACACAGTTGACGAAGACATTAAAGCTCTCTACGAAACAATCAGTGACAAGAAAGATGTAAAAGGCAAATTTGATAAGGCCAACTCTTTAAAACAAGACATGGAAACAACTCGTAGAAACTTTGATAAAGAGTTATCCTTTTACCACGACAATGATAATTGTCCAACCTGTAAACAAGGAATCGAACATGACTTTAAAGAGAAGGTTGTTAGTGAAAAGAATGACAAATTGCAAGAACTTGAAAATGGTTTGGTTGAAATCACTACAAAGATTACCGATTGCCAAGAAAGACTTGACGCCATTGGTGAAGTTGAAGAGCAAATCCAAAATAAGAATTTTGAAATTTCTGAGATTAGAGCCGAAATCAAAATGGCTAAAAATGCTCTCGTCTCGTTTAAAACAGAACTTGAGTCGGCGGAACGTGAAGTCGAAGAAGTTGACACATCAAAACTCGAAGCCTTACAAGAAGATCTCAACATCAAGAACTCAAAGGCTGAAGAGCTATTACGTGAACACGAGATTTTAAATGTCGTATCTACAATCCTTAAGGATGGTGGAATTAAGGCCAGAATTATTAGTCAATATATTCCAGTGATGAATAAACTGATTAATAAGTATCTAGCAGCATTTGATTTATTCGTTGACTTTCAACTTGATGAAGAGTTCAATGAGGTCATTCGTTCAAGATTTAGAGATAATTTTACATACGCTTCATTTTCAGAAGGTGAGAAACTCAGAATTACATTATCAATTATGCTTGCCTGGCGTTCAGTTGCCAAACTTCGTAATTCAGTTTCTACAAACCTACTCATACTTGATGAGACACTCGATGGTGCTCTTGATAGTGTAGGTATTGAAAGTCTAATTGAAACTCTACACGGACTGAATGCTGACGATAACATATTTGTTATCAGTCACAGAGGTGACCAGTTTGCAGAAAAATTTGATGGCAGCATTACTTTTGACAAGATTAAAAACTTCAGCGAAATTATCGGTTGACATTTATCCTCAGGCGTGTTATAATATACACCTACAATATGGAATGACATGACAATGACATCGTTTTACACATCAGTCGAACGCTTCGGCAATAATATCTTACATCGTGGATATAACAATGGGAAAAGATTCTCATATAAAGTTCCGTTCAAACCGACACTGTATTTACATACACCAAAATCTGGTGAGGAAGGCTATACTTCCTTAGTGGGTAATTACAAACTTTCACCTCAGCAGTTTGGTGATATGCGCGAAGCCAAAAACTTTATCGAAGAGTATAAAGGCGTCGGCAATATGAAAATGTTTGGTAGTACAAACTATGTTGCTCAGTTCATTCAAGAAAACTACCCAGATAAGATTGCATTCGACATGTCTCAAATCAATGTCGCCTCGTTTGATATTGAGGTTGATATACGTGATGGTTATGCAAACATCGAAGAGGCAGATAAAGAGATTACATCAATTGCCTACCACAGTTCACGAAATTCAAAATACACACTCCTTGCGGTCAAAGATTTTGACAAATACGCAACGACTACTGGAATTGACCCAGAGGACATTGAGTTCGTCAAATTCAGTAGTGAACAACAACTCCTAAGATATTTCGTTGAATTGTGGGCGGCAGATTATCCAGATATTGTGACTGGTTGGAACGTTGAATATTTTGACATACAATATCTTGTGACTCGTATTATTCGTATCTGTGGCGAAGACTTGGCAAAAAGACTTTCGCCTTGGAAACATATCAAGAAACACTCAAACGAAATCTTCAATAAGGTCCAATCCACATATCGTATCTCTGGTATGACTGTGATTGACTACATGGACGCGTTCAAGAAATTTGGATACAAATATGGTCCACAAGAATCTTATAAACTTGACCATATTGCATATACAGTCCTTGGTAAGAAAAAATTGGACTATTCTGAATATGGAAACCTAACAGCTCTATATGACGAAAATCCACAACTCTATCTTGATTATAATCTTCGTGATACTCAGTTGATTTCTGCTCTCGAAGAGGAAACAAGTTTATTACAATTGGTAATGACTGTCGCTTATGGTGGCGGTGTCGATTATAAAGATGCATTTGGTACTGTGGGTATCTGGGAAACAACCATTTACCGTAGACTATTGCGAGACAAAATTGTTCCACCTCTTAAAGGTGGTCCCGGCGAAAATTTAGGAGGACTTGTCGGTGGTTATGTTAAAGATCCAGTTCCTGGCATGCACCCTTGGGTTGTTAGTTTTGACCTTAACTCCCTATATCCTCACCTGATGCTACAATATAACATGTCACCAGAGACTTGGGTTTCTGACCGACGTGAATATGTGACTCAGGATATGGTACTCGAAGGTGAGTTTACAAATGATGACCCAGATGTATCGGTATGTGCAAATGGTGTTTGTTTTAGGAATGACGAGGTTGGAATTATTCCAGGTATTATTAATGAATACTATCGGAATCGTGTTCAGATCAAGAAACAAATGCTTGCGGTCGAACAACAGCTCGAAGTAGAGATTGACGAAACCGAAAAGAAAAGACTCAAACGTGAAATGAATCAACTTCACAATTCACAAATGTCTATCAAAATTGCGATGAACAGTCTATACGGTGCAACGGCAAACAAATATTTCTTATATTATATTTCGGAAATGGCCGAGGCGATTACTACATCTGGTCAGTTGTCTATCCGATATGCTCAAAAATCTGTAAATGAATACATGAATAAAATCCTTGGCACAAAGGATAAGGATTATATCATTTACATTGACACAGATTCCATTTATGTCAACTTTGCCGACCTTATTACTGAAGTGTTTGGTACAACAGACATTGACCGTAAACAAGGCGAAGAGTTTCTCGATAAGGTTTGCTCTACAAAAATTGAACAAATCATTGAACAAGGCTACGAGGACCTTAAAACCAAGATGGGCGCATATCGAAATGCGATGGTGATGAAACGTGAAAAAATTACTGACCGTGCCATCTTTGTTGCGAAAAAGAGATATATCCTGAATGCTCTCAACTCCGAAGGTGTTCATTACGAAAAACCAAAAATCAGCGTGACTGGTCTTGAAAGTGTTCGTTCCTCTACGCCAGAAATTTGTAGAGAAAAAATGAAACAGGCCTTCGATGTGATTATGAATGGTACCGAACAAGATGCTCAAACCTTTATTAAAGAGTTCAAGGAAGAGTTCCAATCAGTACCTATCGAGGATATTGCAAAAACATCTGGTACTGACGATATTGAAAAATACAAAGACAAGGCTACCTTATTCCGAAAAGGTTGTCCTATCCATGTACGTGGTTCAATCTTGTATAACCACCATTTGGTCAAAAACAAACTGAACAAGAAATACGAACAAATACAATCTGGTGACAAGGTCAAACTTATCTATCTGAAGGTACCAAATCCTATTCAGCAAAATGTCATTAGTTTTCCTGGTGTTTTACCTAAGGAACTAGAACTTACTAAATATATTGACTACGACACACAATTTGATAAGGTATTCCTAACACCTATCCAAGGTATCCTAGATGCTCTTGGTTGGTCGGCAGAAAAGGTAGATACAATCGAGGATTTCTTTACATAAATGAATACAATTTTAATTGTCACAAACTTTAGAGCAGCAAGTACTGCATTCACGCTTTTAAAAGCACAGGAATATAATGTACCATTTAAAGGTGAGATGTTTTCACATGAAAGACCACACAGTCTTGGTGAAGCAAAAGCAACATGGGAATTAAACCAATTAGGAATATTCGGTAAGGAGAAAAGAAAAGAATTTGCTTCTGACGAAAAATTTATTGAACAACTTGAGAATGGCGAACCTTGTTGTTTTAAATATATGCCTTATCAACTCCATCAGCAAGATAAAAACATTGATAGGCTGATGAATAGTGTCGATAAAATTTATTATTTGTATCGTAGAGATTTTATGGCTCAATGTAAAAGTTGGATTGCGGTAAGACAACAAGGAGACTTTGGTGGTACTGGATTTATTTCTGGTCCTCAAATTAGTAAGGCTCAATTTGAAGAGTCACAAAGAGAAAAACATTTAGGACTTTTGGGCAAAACTGAGGAACCAGTTAAACATCATATTGTAATAAACCCAGAAGGTCTTTACGCTACTAGATTAGTAAAACAACTGACTAATAATTATGAGTACATGGCTGAGCTTTATAAAAAATATCCAGGTGAGCTAGTGTGCATGGAGGATTTCTTTGAAAATCGTCCAGAAGAAAAATATAATAGAATAGTCACATTTGAACAGGACCCAATACTACCAGAAGGGTTCGATGTTGAAAAACTTTTTACGGGTTGACAAAGTCAACTTTTTATGTTATAATACCCCTTTAGGAGAAAAATTATGAGCGATGGCGATATTAAACTAGTAAGACTATCAACTGGTGAAGAAGTTGTAGGTCGTATTAAAGAAACCGAAGATACCGTAGCAATTGTAGATGGTATTCTTTTGGTCCCAGCTGGAGAAGGTAAAATGGGAATGATTCCTTTTGTACCTTACGGCGATGGAAGTGATGTGGTTGTGAACAGAAATCATGTAATGTTTATTACAGAACCTGGAGCACAATTAAAAGCACAAATAGTAAAAGTGACATCAGGTTTGGAAATTCCAACAGAAGGCCTGAGTCTTATTAAATAGGACTTTATTATGATAGAAATATATGGAAAGCCAGCGTGTGGTTATTGCACAATGGCTAAAAATCTATGTGAGCAGAAAGGTGTTGAATACAAATACCTTTCATTAAATGAGGATTATACTGCAAATGAATTCTTTGATAAGTTTCCAGGTGCAAGAACATTTCCTCAAATTACAGTAAATGATACCATTGTTGAAGGA
>Ga0181574_10000737_pt1 | contig 30404 bp, 28 predicted proteins | sample 101ome_24_FD_145600 | JGI IMG/M metagenome (GOLD analysis project Ga0181574, IMG submission 145600) | Coastal salt marsh microbial communities from the Groves Creek Marsh, Skidaway Island, Georgia - 101410AT metaG (spades assembly) | ecosystem: Environmental > Aquatic > Marine > Intertidal zone... | reverse complement strand
CTTCGGCATCGAGCACGGGCGCGTGATGCTGGGTGGCCTTCTCCTCGGAGTTATCGTGACCGGTATCTTCGTCGCCATCTCGATGACCTCGGGTGGCGGTGCGTGGGATAACGCGAAGAAGCTCATCGAGGACGGCGAGTTCGGTGGTAAGGGTTCCGAGGCCCACAAGGCCGCGGTGACCGGTGATACCGTCGGTGACCCCTACAAGGACACCGCGGGTCCCGCCATCAACCCGATGATCAAGATCGCCAACATCGTGGCGCTCCTGCTCATCCCCTTCCTGGTCTAGGAAAGGCGGAGCGGGGGCCCGGGCAACCGGGCCCCCGCGTCGTCGTCCATGGACGGCGGGGGCATGGCACCGAAGTGTTCGTGCTGGAGTCGGCGGGGATGGCCCAGGCCGATGTGTGCATCGCCGTCACCGGGGATGATGAGGACACCATCATCATCGGTCAGGTGGCTCGTGACCACTTCGGGGTGGAGCGCGTCGTGGCGCGGGTGAACGATCCGCACAACCAGGAGCACTTCGACCTGCTGGGGGTTGCGCCGACGGTGTGCGCCACCGAGTCGATCCTGTCGCTCATCGAGCACGACGTCCCCCAGCACTCGCTCGTCCACCTGCTCTTGCTGCGCCGGGAGAAGTTGGACATCATGGAGATTGGCGTGGTGGGAGAGAGCCGTGCCGATGGCCTGGCCGTCGGCGACCTGCCGATGCCCGCCGGCACGTTGCTCACCAGCGTGCTGCGCCGACGGGTGGGTCGCGTGGCCATCCCCGACACGGTGCTGGAGGCGGCTGACCAAGTGGCGGTCGTCGCGGAGCCGGGTCAGGAATCCGCGTCGATGGAGATCTTCGCCCGCGAGTAGTCCCCGGCGCCGCTGCTACGTTGCCGCCATGACCAGCACCCCGGCACCTCCTGCAAAGCTCCCCCGCCTGAAGCACGCGGAGCGTCCCCGCGGCGACGAGCGCGTGTTGAAGCAGACGGGCAGCGACTTGAACAATGGGTGGCTCGGCCGTCACGGCACCCTGTACCTCACAGACGAGCGCGTGGTGTTTGTGCCCACGGCGCTGGATCACGTGCTGGGGGCCAAGAGGCGCGAGATCCCGCTCGACACCATTCGCGCAGTCGAGCGCTGGCCGCTCTCCCCGGGAGATATCCCGCGCGGGGGCAAGCGCCCGCGGCTGTATATCGACACTGCGGATGTGCGGTACGTATTCCTGCCATCCGACCTCGATGGCTGGTTCGACCTGCTGCAGCTGGTCTTCTACAAGCGCAGCAAGGAGGATCCCGGCACGGGCCGTCCCGAGTTCCGGCGCACGGGCGTGGAGAACGGGCTGCTCGACACCGTGCAGAGCCTCGAGTCCGACTGAGCCGCTAATCTCCCCAACGTCGTCTGGATTTCGGGGGTTTCGGTGATTAACGTAAGCGACCGCAGCCGGGTTGCCGTGCAGGCCCTGGCGGAACTGGCCGCGCGGTCGGGCATGGGGCCGGTCCCGATCCTCGAGGTGGCGGAGTGCCGTGGCGTACCTCCACACCAGGTGGAGCAGGTGTTCGCGGCTCTGCGCCGCGCCGGCCTCCTGCAGAGCCAGCGCGGCGTGAAGGGCGGCTACACGCTCCGCCGCGACCCCGCCGACATCTCGGTGCTGGACGTGGTCGAGGCCATCGACGGCCCGATCGGGGGCGGGGCCGATCCCCAGGGGTGCCCCATCGCGCTGCTGTGGGCGGACGGCGCGTCACGCATGGCCGACGCCTTCCGCGAGGTCAGCATCGCCGACATCGCCGCGCGCGAGGCCCAGCGGGCCGAGGCGCCAATGTTCCACATCTAAGGGCACCACCCCGGGCGGCAGCACCACCCCGGGCGGCAGCACCACGCCCGGCTCCGCCGCCGCGCCTGGCCCGCCCTGCACCCAGACCTTCTACCAGCAGGACGACCGAGCCATCGTGTGGGACGCCGCCCGGCAGGCCTACAAGGTCACCAGCCGTCTGCGCATCTTCCAGGACCCCCAGGCGAGTTGCCGCACTGATCTCACGATCATCTACCGCAACTCCAACAACAAGGTTTCGTTCGCCCAGCTCCCCGGATCCACCCTGGGCGGCAGGACGCTCTCCGGTGAGGTGTTCGACGCGCCGGTCATCTCGTGGCCAACGGACCAGGAGATGCGCTTCACCACGGGGGATCCGACCGGGCAGAATCGCGCCAACGCGCGCCTGGTGCTGGTGAGCTACGTGAAGAAGACCAACCTGATCCCGAAGGACGTGAACGACATCAACCTCGTGATCGTGCGGCGCATCCCGCGCGATCCCGATGCCGCGGTGTCGGCGGCGAATCCGTTGTACGCCCAGTCGAATCAGTTCGGCCGCGGTGTCGGCTGGGCGCGGGTGAGCTAGCGGTGCATCGCGGCACGCGCATCACCCCGCTCTGGTTCAGGTAGTCGTCTCCGTGGTGAGGTGTCGCGGGGGAACACACCCCGAAACACGTAGCGCGGCCTCAACGCCTCCCTAACGAAGGCCGCCGATCCTGCCGGCCATGAACGGATCCCCTTCCCGCACTCTCACGCTCTGCGTGGCATGGAACCCCTGCCGCCACTCGATCTGGATCGGCAGCATCGACGATCCAGGCGAGTGCCTGGCGGCCCTTCGCTCCGATGGCTTCACCGCGGTCGGATGGATGAGCGATGAGGCACACGAGCAGCACATCACCCGGGCCGAGCGGCGGGCACGCGCGGTGATCGCCGGCCGGGGCGCCCGGCGCGTGGGGGCACCGGGATGCTTCGCCATCGGACCCGCCCTGCTGGTGGGGGAGGCATGCGCGGTTGCCCGCGAGGCATACCTCGCCACGGGGGAGGGGACGGCGTCGTCGTCGACGTGGTCGGCACCGTCGCCCCGGACCCCCGGCTTTGGCGTTCGCCGGGCCGTGGGCTAGGGTCGTCGTGAATTCGGGTCAGGAGGGGACTGCAATTCCCCTTCCCCCGCACGCCCGCCGCGGCTGAACCATGGGCATGCGCCCCGGGATCCGCGGACAACGTTAGGACGCAGTCATCATTGACTCTCGACGTGCAGCCGGAGCTGCTGCCGCCGACCTCCAGGGGCAGGTTCCCGCCGCCCGGCGCGGACTCCGACCCGACCCTTCCGGACTGCTCGCCGCCACGGAGGGCGACGACCCCTTACCGGATCTCCAGGGGCTGCATGGGCGATCGCTCGTGCACCCCGACCAGCTCGATCGCGCCACGGTGCTGGGCCTGTGCCGGGTGGCCGCGATGATCGAGGCCAATGGCAGGCCGCGCGGGCGACCGCTGGCAGGATCGATCGCCATCACGGCGTTCTTCGAGGCCTCCACCCGCACCCGCCTGTCGTTCGAGAGCGCCGTGGTGCGCCTTGGCGGCGGGGTTCTCAGCGTTCCCGATGGCAAGGTCACGGGCGTCGCCAAGGGCGAGTCGCTCGCGGATATCGGCGAGATGTTCACCGGATACGGCGATGTCGTGATCGTGCGCCATCCGGACCCGACATCGGTCGAGGAGATCTGCGAGTCGGCGGGCATCCCGGTGATCAATGCGGGCAATGGCACCGCGCATCACCCCACCCAGGCCCTCGCCGATTGGTACGCGCTGCTCAAGTGGCGTCCGGATCTCGCCCTCGACGACTGCCCCGAGGATTCGCGCATCCATCTGGTGGTCTTCGGGAGCCCGTCCACCATGCGCGCCGTGAACAGCTTCCTGTGGTTGGCGTCACGGTTCGGCAGCGCGCTTCGCCGCATCACCGTGGCGTCGCTGTTCGCCGACCCCTTCGACGACGACCTGCGCGCGGAGTTGGAGTCGGCCGGCATCGACCTGGAGCTCACCGACGACCCGGCGTCCGTTGTCGCGGATGCCGACGTCCTCTACATGAACGCCATCGTCCCCGTCGCGGATGGCTTCGTCACACAGGACGATGCGGTCACCGTCAGCGCGTCCAGCGGCCTGCGGCCCGGTGCGGTGGTGATGCACCCGCTCGCGCGCGGCGCCGAGCTGGATGAGGACCTCGACGACACCGCGCACAACCTGTACTTCGCGCAGGCCGCCGGGGCGGTCTTCATCCGTGAGGCCCTGCTTCTGGGCATCCTGGGCGATCACGAGGCAGTGGCCTCGGCCTGCGCCCCCATCCGTCGCACCACCTGAGGAGCACCTGATGTGCGGTATCTGCGGCTACTGGCGCCCGGGCGACCCGCTGCCCGACGCCCCGGCCATCATCGACGACATGTGCGCGGCCATCGTGCACCGCGGCCCCGATGGCCAAGGGTCGTATGTGGATCCCTCGGTGGGTCTGGCCATGGGCCACACACGGCTTGCCATCATCGGCCTCGAGGACGGACAGCAGCCACTGGTGTCGCGCGACGGCATGACGGCGCTCACGGTGAACGGCGAGTTCTACGGCTACAAGCGCATCCGCGCTGAACTGGCGGCGGATGGCGAGCGCATGCGCACCGCCACCGACAGCGAGATCGCCATCGGCCTGCATCGGCGCCTCGGGCGGGAGTTCGTCCACCGGCTGCGCGGCGAGTTCGCCTTCGCCCTGTACGACAAGCGCGAGGACGAACTGCTGCTGGTGCGCGACCGCTTCGGCGTGCGCCCCCTGTATGTGCACATCAACGATGACGAATGCATCTGGGGGTCGGAGATCAAGGCGCTCCTCGCGCACCCGCGTTGCCCGCGCGAGCTGTCGCGCCGCGCCGCGCTTCACCAGTTGATGCAGGTGATGGTGCCCGGCGAGACTGCCTTCGAGGGCATCCAGGCGGTCCGGCCCGGCCAGATGCTGCGCATCCGCCGTGAGGGCGGCCGCCTGGTGGCCCGTGCCGAGACCTACTGGGACCTGGACTTCCCGCTCGCGGGCGACCACGAGGCGGCCGATGACGCCACTGCCGCGCGGTTCGTCGGGGGCACGCGCGATCGCCTGATCGACGCCGTGGGCGTGCGCCTGGAGGCCGACGTGCCGGTGGGTTGTTACCTGTCGGGCGGTATTGACAGCTGCTCCATCCTGGGCCTCGCCGCTCCCCAGCAGCAGTCGCCCATCACGGCGTTCACCATCGCCTTCGATGACGACCGCTACGACGAGAGCCGCATCGCGCGCGACATGGCGCGCACCGTGGGGGCGCGCCAGATCATCCTGCACGTGGATGCCGCCCGCCTGTACGGCGACTCGTTCACCTCAGTCGTGCGGCACGCCGAGCGCACCTTCTACAACACCCTCAGCGTCGCCAAGTGGCAGATGAGCCGGCGCGTGCGCGAGGAGGGCTTCAAGGTGGTGCTCACCGGCGAGGGGTCGGATGAGCTCTTCGGCGGGTATCCGTTCTTCAAGCGCGACATGTTCATCCACGGCGGGCCGGACCAGGCGGTGCACCGCGAGGCCATGGAGCGGTCGAACGCCCTGTTCGGCGGGGCCATCCTCTCCGAGGACGCCCAGAACCACCCGGCCTTTGACGACCTGTGCGGCTTCACCCCATCGTGGGTGCAGCCCTGGATGGAGACGCTGTCCCGCGCGCGCCCGCTGCTGTCGGACGGCCTGCGCGAGGAACTCGCCGGGTACGACCCCATCGAGGCCATCGCCGGTGCGCTGGATGCGGAGCGCGTGCGCGGGCGCCATCCCCTGGACATCGCCCAGTACACATGGAGCAAGACCCAGTTGGAGGGGCAGATCCTCACCTGGGGCGGCGATCGGGTGGACATGGCGCACGCGCTGGAGTCCCGCCCGGCATTCCTCGACCACCTGCTGGCCGAGTTCGCCGTCACCATCCCGCCGGGGCTGCGTATCCGCGACGGTGTCGAGAAGTGGGTGCTCCGCGAGGCCGTGAAGGGCGTGCTGCCCGACGAGCTCTACACCCGCGAGAAGTTCCCGTTCATGGCACCGCCTGCGCACACCGACGATGCCAAGGCCCGTGGCCTCGGCGCGCTGGCTGATGAGTGGCTCGACCCACGGCGGGTGGCCGCGGCGGGCATCGCCGACCCCGGGGCCGTCGCGGAACTGGTGGGCGGCCGCGAGGGGGCCGCCGCCGATGCCAACCGCGACGACATCCTCGTGAACCACCTGCTGGGCGTGCACATCCTGAGCGACATGGTGGAGCCCGCCCCGGCGTAGCGCCGCCTGGCCTAGGGCTGGTGGTCGTGGGGCCGCCGCATGGAGGCGGCGTACACACCGGCCCACGACCCGATGGCGGCGCCCACGAGGGGACCCACCCTGCGCCCCAGCGCGATGCGGCCGGCAAGGCCGCCCAGCGAGGCGCCCGCCATCGCGGAGAGGGCTGTGGTCCACTCGGCGCCCATGCGCGACAGGTCGCGCGAGGCGGCCACCCATTCATCACGCAACCTGAGGGTCATGCGGTGAGCCTAGCGCCGAAGGCCAGTCGCCGGGCGGTGGGTCGGTCGTGGGTGGGCCTGCCGCGATAGCGTGACCGGGTGCCCGCCTCCCGTCCGCATCGGCCCCGCATCGGCATCGCATGCGCCATCCTGCCCGCTGCGTGGGGCCCGTGGCAGCAGCCCGCGGCGGTGGTGGCCGCGGACTACGTGCGGCACGTGCAGCGCGCGGGCGGCATGGCATTCGTGCTGCCGCCGCACGACGGGGATGCAGATGAGGTGCTCGCTGCGCTCGACGGGTTGATGCTCACCGGTGGCAACGACATCGAGGCCGCGGTGTTCGGCGCGAGCCCGCATGCGGAGGCCGAGGTACCTGACCCAGCGCGTGACGACTGGGAGTCGCGCCTGGTGCGCGCGGCCATCGACCGTGGCATGCCACTCCTTGGCATCTGCCGGGGCATGCAGGTGCTGAACGTGGCGCTCGGGGGGACGCTCACCCAGCACCTCCCCGAGAGCCATGGCCACGAGGGGCACCGGCGCACGACGGGCACGTTCGATGGCAACGACCACATGGTGGACATCACGCCCGGCAGCCTTGCGGCGCGCGCGGCGGGGGAGACCGTGCATCGCGTGCCGTCCCATCACCACCAGGCCGTGGACCGCCTCGGGGACGGCCTGGTCCTGAGCGGGGTCGCGAGCGATGACGGCGTGGCGGAAGCCATCGAGTTGCCCGGCGCCCCGTTCGTGCTGGGCGTGCAGTGGCACCCGGAGGCCGACCCCGGGAGCGCCGTGATCGCGGCGTTCGTCACGGCCGCGCACGGGCGCTAGCCGGCAGCACCCTCCACGGGCACCCCCAGTCCGGCCACGGTGTCCACGCCGCCGTTGTCCACGTGGATCACCGGGCCGAAGCCCTCGCGCGCCAGGACGCTGGCCGCAAGCGCAGCCCGTCGCCCGGCAGCGCAGATCACGGCCACGGGTCGCCCGCGCGGGATGGCAGCGTCCGGCCCGTCACGGAAGGCCCAGTACGGCTGATTGATGGATCCCGGGAGGTGGCATGCGGAGAACTCGGCGTGGTCGCGCACGTCCACCACCACGATCGACGGGTCGGCCTCCAGGCGTGGCGGCAGGTCGGCTGCGCGGATTCGCTCGATCGCCGCCGCCGGCAACCCCTCGTCGAGATAGGCCGAGAACCCACCAGCCAGAACGCCGATGATGTCGCGACGGCCCACCGCTGCAAGGCGTTCGCCCATGTCACGGGCCTGGGCCTCGTCGGATCCCACCAGCAGCAGTGGGTCGTCGCGTCCGGCCACCAGCGCGGCGCGCGTGGCGAATCCGGACCCCGCGGAGGGCACCGAGAGCGATCCGGGCACATGCGCCGCCGCGAAGGCCGCGGACGAGCGCCCGTCGATCACCACTGCGCCGGCCTGCGCCCGGCGCAGTAACTCCTCGCCGTCCAGCGCCGGAGCCGGCGCACCCGGGGTCAACAGCGGCCCGCTGTTCATCCCCACAACGCGGTCCAGGTCCGGGGGCTTGACCGCCAGGCGCGAGATGAGTTCGGCGGCGAACGCCCGGACGTCGTCCGACTGCGTCAGGGCCGAGTGCGCGCGCTCGTAGCCGATGGTGCTGGAGGTCTTGGCGCTGATCTCGGCGCTGCCGCACAGCGACCCGCCGATATGGCCCGGATAGACCTCGACCCAGTCGGGGAGCTCCATCAGGCGCTGGATGCTCGTGAACTGCTCGCGCGCGCCGTCGGCGGCATCCACGGCCAGGTCGGGCCGTCCGATGTCGCCGACGAACAGCGAGTCACCGGTGAGCACTGCCCAGGGGTCGGCCCCGCGGCTGGTGTCGATCAGCAGCAGGCCGGTGTGCTCGGGCCGATGTCCGGGCAGGTGCATGGCCTCCAGTCGCACGGTGCCCAGGTCGATCACCGCGCCGTCGTTTAGCGGCTCGTGGGGGAACTGCGCATCCGCCAACGGGCTCATGTGCATCGTCGCCCCGGTGGCCTCGTGCAGCCTGCCGCGCCCCGACACGTGGTCGGCGTGCGTGTGCGTCTCGACGATGTGCGTGATGCGCATGCCCCGGCCGCGTGCGGCCTCCAAGTACGGGGCGATGTCCCACTGCGGGTCCACCACGGCGGCCTGGCCGCTGGCGATGTCGCCGACGAGGTACGACGCGCACCCCAGATCCTCGTTGATCACCTGCCGGAACAGCATGCGCTTCCCCCACGATCCATCCGATGTGCACCCATAAGTGTGGCGCATCCGCCGGATGAGGATTGCCTAATAACCACCAGTTCATCCGTGGTTTTCGGGGGTTTCGGGCTGTACGCTCACGTCATGCCCATCATCGAATCCATGACCGACCTCGTCGGTGGCACGCCGCTCGTGCGCCTGGGGCACATCTCCGTGGGAACCGGCGCCACGATCCTCGGCAAGCTGGAGTCGGCGAACCCCGCCGGCAGCGTGAAGGACCGCATCGGCCTGGCCATGGTCGAGGCCGCCGAGCGCGACGGGCTGCTGGTGCCGGGGGAGAGCGTGATCGTGGAGCCCACGTCGGGCAACACGGGCATCGCGCTGGCATTCGTGTCCGCGGCGCGCGGCTACCGCTGCATCCTGGTGATGCCGGAGAGTATGAGCATCGAGCGCCGGGCGCTCCTGCGCGCCTACGGTGCTGAACTGGTGCTCACGCCGGCCACGGAGGGCATGCGGGGCGCCATCGCCCGCGTCGGCGAGATTGCCGCGGAGACGCCCGGCGCGTTCATCCCCCAGCAGTTCGAGAACGCGGCCAATCCCGCCGTGCACGCAGCCACGACCGCCGAGGAGATCTGGGCCGACACCGACGGCGCCGTGGACATCTTCGTCGCGGGCGTGGGCACGGGTGGCACCATCACCGGGGTGGGCCAGGTCCTGAAGGAGCGCAAGCCCGGCGTGCGCGTGGTGGCGGTGGAGCCCGTCGACTCGCCGGTTCTCTCCGGGGGGGAGCCATCGCCGCACCGCATCCAGGGCATCGGCGCCGGTTTCGTGCCGGGCGTCCTCGACACCGCGGTGTACGACGAGATCATCCAGGCGTCGGCGGAGGACGCCTTCGCGATGTCGCGTCGGCTTGCCACCGAGGAGGGCGTCCTCACCGGTATCTCGGCAGGGGCGAACGTGTGGGCGGCTGAGCAACTGGCCCGCCGCCCCGGCAACGAGGGCAAGCTGATCGTCACCATTGTCTGCGACACCGGCGAGCGGTACCTCTCCACGCCGCTGTTCGCCGACGCCTAGCGGCGGATCAGCAGCTCGCGCGGCTCGCGGGCACGGAAGCCCAGTGCGCTGAGGAACGCCCGGGCATCGGGCGTGTCCTCCGGCTCGATGAGCAGGTGGGTGCCGCCCGCCACGCGGGTGGCACGGGCTGCCGAGTCGATCAGCATTCGCCCCACCCCGCGGCGGCGCTCGTCGGGCACGACCCCCAGCCACCAGACGATCCCCTCGGGTACCTGCGTGAAGCAGAAGCCGATGATGCGCTCGCCGCGCAGGGCCACGGTGAAGTCGCCGTACCCCGCGCCCTGGGCATAGCCGGTGGGGCGCCCCATGGCACGGTAGACGGCCAGCCCGTCGAGCGCGTCGAACTCCGCGTCCTCGTACCGGTCCGCCATCGCGTTGTCGTAGGTGAGCAGCCTCACGCCGTCCGCCGGCGGGGCTTCAGGCATGCGGTCGATCGCGCGGCTCATCGGGACGGTTGTCGCGTAGGGCTCGAATCCGGCATCGCGCAGCAGAGCGGCTGCGGGGTCGCCGGGGGCCAGCGCGACGTCGTACGGGGGGTCCGCGGGGATCGCCTCGAGCAGTGCCGCGAGCGCAGCGGCATCCCGCACGCGCAGGTTGTCCAGCCGCACTGCGCGCGCGGTGGGCGATGGCCCGATCTGGCAGGCGGCCCCGTCTGCGGTGACGCTAGACAAGGTAGGCCTCCAGGTCGTCGACACGCACGCCGGTGTCCTCCAGCCACTCCCGCGCCCCGGCGACGTCGTCGGCGTCGCCGCTGATCTCCAGAATCACCCAGCCCGTGCGGTCGCGCACGTCCGCGCGCCGGATGTTGCACACGACGTCGTGCTCGGTGGAGAGCCGGTGGACGATCGGTTCGCGCACCAGTGTCTCCGGGAATGTCAACCTCACGCGGATGCTTGGCACCGTCGATGCTCCCCCCGGCCGGGGCGTGAATATACTCGCCTCATGAGTACCGCATTGCTGTCCCGGATGCGCGCTGCGCTCCGGCGAGACCTCGACGCCGCGCGCGAGCGCGACCCCGCCGCCCGTTCCACCACGGAGCTGGTCCTCACCTATCCCGGCCTGCACGCCGTGTGGATGCATCGCGCGGCGCACGGGCTGAACAGCCGCGGGTGGCAGCTGCCCGCGCGGGTGGTGAGCCAGGTATCGCGGTTCGCCACGGGCATCGAGATCCACCCGGGCGCCACGATCGGCCCCGGGTTCTTCATCGACCATGGCATGGGCGTGGTGATCGGCGAGACCACGGAGATCGGCGAGGACGTCACCGTGTACCAAGGCGTCACGCTCGGCGGCACCGGCAAGCACGCCGGCAAGCGCCACCCCACGCTGCGTGACGGGGTGATCGTGGGGGCCGGGGCCTCCGTGCTCGGGCCGCTGGAGATCGGCGAGGGCGCCAAGATCGGCGCCGGGTCGATCGTGGTGAAGGACGTCCCCCCGAACTCGACGGTCGTGGGCAACCCCGGCAAGCCCGTGGTGGTGGACGGCCAGCGCGTGGACCCGGAGAAGATCCATCACCCGGACCTCGATCACACCCGGCTGCCCGATCCGGTCGCCGACGCGCTGGATTGCCTGATCCAGCGGGTGGAGGAACTCGAGGCCGAGATCGCCGCGCTTCGCGCGGGCGTAGAGCCCCCGCCGAGCCTGGGCGACGGTGACTGCCGCGAGAGGGTGAAGGCCGGCATCCGCGAGGCACGCCGGGCACCCCGCGACGCCGCCTGAGCAGCGCGCGGGAGGGTCCGCGGGCGTCCGCCCGCGGCGCTACCTTTGCCCGGTGAGCGAGGAACTCCTCAAGGGCCTCAACGCTCCGCAGCGCGAAGCCGTGCTCCACGCCGACGGCCCGCTTCTCGTGCTGGCGGGGGCGGGCAGCGGCAAGACCCGGGTCATCACCCATCGCATCGCGCACCTGGTGCGCGACCGGGGCGTCGCGCCGGCTGCGATCCTGGCGATCACCTTCACCAACAAGGCCGCCGGCGAGATGCGCGAGCGCATCGGCGCGCTGATCGGGCCGGCCGCCTCGGGCCTGTGGGCCTCCACGTTCCACTCGGCGTGCGCGCGCATGCTGCGTATCGAGCATCATGCCGCGGGGTACGACCGCGCCTTCTCGATCTACGACGACGCCGACCAGCAGCGCATCATGCGCGAGTTGCTGAAGGACGAGGGCATCGACCCCAAGCGGCTATCGCCCCGCGCGGTGCTGGGACGCATCTCGGCCGCGAAGAACGAGTTGCTGCACCCGGGCGATCTGGCCGAGCAGGCCGCCGACGAGGCCGAGCAGGGCATCGCGCGGCTCTACCAGCGGTACCAGGACCGCCTGATGGCCAATCAGGCCATGGACTTCGACGACCTGCTGCTGGTCACGGTGGACATGCTGCGGCGCGACGCCGTGGTGCGGGAGCGCTGGCAGCGCCGGTTCCGGTACGTGCTGGTGGACGAGTACCAGGACACCAACCACGCCCAGTACTGGCTGGTGCGCATCCTGGCCGAGCCCGAGCGCAACGTAACCGTGGTGGGCGATGACGACCAGGGCATCTACTCATGGCGCGGGGCGGATATCCGGAACATCCTGGAATTCCGCGCCGACTATCCCGATGCGGCCACCATCGCACTGGAGCAGAACTACCGGTCGACCGCCACGATCCTCGACGCGGCCAACGCGGTGGTGCGGAACAACCGCGGGCGCCACCCCAAGCGCCTCTTCACGGATCGCCAGGGCGGCGAGGTCGTTGCGGTGTCGGTGTGCAGCGACGAGCACGACGAGGCCCGCATGGTGCTGCGCGAGATCTCGCGCGCCTCGGCCGAGGGGCGTTCGCTGGATGACATCGCGGTCTTCTACCGCACCCATGCGCAGAGCCGGGTGATCGAGGACCAGCTGGTGCGCGCGGGCGTGGCGTACCAGGTACTGGGCGGCCCCCGGTTTTATGAGCGGGCGGAGGTCAAGGACCTCATGGCGTACCTGCGCGTGGTGGCGAACCCGGCCGATCGCGAGGCGTTCGCGCGGGCGGCCGGCAGCCCCAAGAGAGGGCTCGGGCCCGCAGCCCTGGCGCGGATCGCCCAGGCCGCCGAGTCCGTGGGCCGACCGATGGACGACCTGGCGCGCGAGCCCGACCTGGTGCCCGGGCTCACCGCCATGCAGCGGGACGCGCTGGGCAGCCTGGGCAGCCTCCTTGAGCGCCTGCGCGAGATGGATGCGACCGGTGCGCCTCCCGACCGCGTGATGGAGCGGGCCATCGAGGATTCCGGACTGCGCGAGGCGCTGCTGGCCGACGGCCCGGCGGAGGCCGGGCTGGGCCGCCTGGACAACCTGCAGGAGCTCGTGGGGATGGCGGGCGAATACGCGGGCCGGGCCGAGGAGCCCTCGCTCACCGGGTTCCTCGAGGAGGTCGCGCTGGTATCCGCGGTGGATGAGGCCGAGGACACCGGTGGCCGCGTCACGCTGATGACGGTGCACAACGCGAAGGGCCTCGAATACGACGTGGTGCTGGTGACCGGGCTGGAGGAGGGCCTGTTCCCGCATGCACGCTCGATCGACGACCCCGACGGGCTCGAGGAGGAACGGCGGCTCTGCTACGTCGCCCTCACCCGTGCACGCGAGCGCCTGGTGCTGTCGCACGCGGACAGCCGTGCGCTGCGCGGCAACAGGATGTACGCGATCCCGTCGCGGTTCATCGAGGAGATACCCGACGAGGCACTCGGCCGCGAGCTGGCGCCCCGCCGGGACGGTCCGTCCGGCGCCACGATCACCGTCTCCCCGTACGACGTGGGAGACGCGGTGGTGCATGAGTCGTTCGGCGAGGGCGTGATCACGGGCGTCCAGCAGAAGGGGCGGTTGATCCAGGTGCGGTTTGATGACAAGGAGCGAATACTGATGGCGGACATGGCGCCGATGAGGAGGCTCGCGGGATGAGCGCGACGGTGATTGACGGCCGCGACGCGGCGCGACGGGTGCGCGAGCGGGTGGCGGAGGGCTGCGCGGCGTTCGCGGCCCGGCACGGGCGTAAGCCGGGCCTGGTGGGGATCCAGGTGGGCGAGGACCCCGCCAGCGAGATCTACCAGCGCAACAAGGCTCAGCAGGCGGAAGAGGCCGGTATGGCCGTGGAGCGCATGAAGTTGCCCGAGGGCACCACGCAGGCGAAGATGGACGCCTTGCTCGACCGCCTGGCCGCGGATGACGCCGTGGACGGCATGCTGGTGCAGTTGCCGGTACCGGATCCGCTGACCGAGCCGGCGATCGCCGCGCGCATTGAGCCGACCAAGGACGTAGATGGCTTCTCGCCCGTGAACATCGGCCACCTGGTGCGGGGTGAGCCCTGCCTGCGCCCGTGCACGCCGTCGGGCGTCATGTGGCTGCTGGACGATGCGGGGGTGGACCTGGAGGGCGCGAACGCCGTGGTGGTGGGCCGCAGCCTCATCGTGGGGAAGCCCCAGGCGATGATGCTGCTGGAGCGCAATGCCACCGTGACGGTGGCCCATTCGCGCACGCGCGACCTGCCGGCGGTGTGCCGCGAGGCCGACGTGCTTGTGGTGGCCGTGGGCCGCCCCGAAATGGTGCGTGGCGACTGGGTCAAGCCGGGCGCCACGGTGATCGACGTGGGCATGAACCGCCTGGATGACCGGCTGTGCGGCGACGTCCACTACGACGAGGTGGCGCAGGTCGCAGGTGCCCTCACTCCCGTTCCCGGGGGCGTGGGACCCATGACGATTGCTTTCCTGCTGGCCAACACCCTCCAGTCCGCGGAGCGGCGCATGGGGGACGAACCGACAAGGGGAATCATCACGTGAAGATCGCGATCTTCGGCGGCACCGGCGACCTCGGTCGCGGTCTCGCCATCACCTTCGCCGCTGCGGGCCACGAGATCATCGTGGGCTCACGCAGCCAGGAGCGCGCGGACCAGGCGGCCGAGGGCCTGCGCGAGGCCTACGCCGAGGGCAACTTCGTGCCCATGGAGAACGCCGCTGCAGCAGCCGCCTGCGAGATGGCCGTGCTGTCGATCCCGTACGAGGGGATCGAGGCCACCATGCCCGCCCTGGCCGAGCACCTCGCCGACAAGGTCCTGGTGTCGGTCGTGAACGCGCTGAAGTTCGGCAAGAGCGGCGCGATGGCGGTGCTGGACCTGCCGGCGCCGTCGTGCGCCCATCAGATCCAGGATCTGGCGCCCGACGCCAAGGTGGTCGTTGCCTACAACAACCTGCCGGCCGCCGCGCTGCAGGAGCGCCACCGCATCGAGGGCGACGTCCTGGTGTGCGGCAAGAGCAAGGCTGCCCGCGAGGCCGTGGTGGAGCTCACCAAGTCCATCCCGGGCTGCCGCGGCCTGGACGCCGGGCCGCTTGCCAACGCGATCATCATCGAGGGCATGACCGCGGTGATCATCAACCTCAACAAGAGGTACGGGGGGGAGGCCTCCATCAACGTGACCGGCCTCGAGGACGCGCCCGAGCGCGGCTAGCTGCCCCGGAGGACCGCCGGACGGGCCCGGATCACGCGTATCCGAGCTCGTCCAGGCGGTCCTCGTCGAGACCCATGTGGTGGCCCAGCTCGTGCAGCACGGTCACCCGGACCTGATGGCGCAGCTCCCCCGGATCCCGGAAGTGGTCGGCCATCGGGCGCATGTAGATGGTGATGCGGGGCGGCATAGCGCCCGACGGGATGGTTCCCGTGGTGATGGGGTGGCCCTCATAGAGCCCGTACAGGGACCTGCCGCGCGCATGGTCCTCCACGACCAGTACGACGTCGTCCAAGGCGGAGGCGAAGGGTTCGGGGATGCCGGCCACGGCCTCGGTGACGATCTCCTCAAATCGGTCGAGCGGGTCGGCAGGGGTCTCCATGTCGGGCACGGTATCGCCCGTCCGCGGCTCCCGTACGCCGACCGGGGCGCCCGGGCCAGTCGCTAGCGTGCCGCGCGTGAAATCCGTTCTGTCGCGCATCGCCACCTTCCCGGCCGACCGGCGGGGCAAGTGGGTGGTCCTCGCGGCGTGGATCCTGATCCTCGTGGTGATCTTCCCGTTCGCCGGGAAGTTCGAGTCGGCGCAGAGCAACGAGCCGTCGAGCTTCCTGCCCGGGACGGCCGAGTCCGTGGCCGTGCTCGACCTGCAGGAGCAGTTCCCCGGAGGTGATGTCACCCCGGCCGTCGCGGTGGTCGCCCGCGACGGGGGCCTCACCGCCACCGATCGCACGGCCATCGCCCGTGCGGTGGCCGGGTTCAACCGCGAACTCCCCGCGGGCGTGCAGGCACCGGGGCTGGTCCCCGGGCCGGTATCGGAGGACGGCACGGCCCAGCTCCTGATCGCCAACCTCGACGTGGCGGGTGACTCCGACCTGCTCCTCGACGACGTCACGCAACTGCGCGAGACCCTGGAGGCGGCCGCGCCGCCGGGGCTCGAGGCCCGCGTGACCGGTCCCGCCGGCATCTCGGCTGACGCCATCGAGGTGTTCGGCGGCATCAACACCAACCTCCTGCTGGCCACCACGCTCATCGTGTTCGTGCTGCTGCTGGTCATCTACCGCAGCCCCATCTTCTGGCTGCTGCCGCTGCTGGCCGTGGGGGTCGCGGAGATCAGCGCCCGGGCATTCGGATATCTCCTCGCCGACAACGGCGTGGTGGTGAACGGCCAGTCGGCCGGCATCCTGCTGGTGCTCGTGTTCGGCACCGGCACCGACTATGCGCTGCTGCTCACGGCGCGCTATCGGGAGGAGCTGCGCCGGAACGAGGACAAGCACGACGCCATGGCCATCGCCATCCGCCGGGCCGGGCCGGCCATCCTGGCCTCCGCCGGCACCGTGATCGCCGCGCTTCTGTGCCTGCTGCTGGCCGAGGTGAACGGCACATCGGGCCTCGGCCCGATCGGCGCGATGGGCGTGTTCCTCGCGATGCTCGTGATGCTCACGGCCCTGCCCGCGCTGCTGCTCCTGGGCGGCCGCCGGGCCTTCTGGCCCTTCATCCCGCGCTACGGGTCCGCCGGCAGCAGCGAGACCCAGGGCTGGTGGCGGCGCCTCGGAGATCGGGTTGCGCATCGTCCGCGCGGAACGTGGATCGTGACGGCCGTCATCCTGGGCATCGCGTCACTCGGGCTGTTCTCGTTCAACACGGGCCTGACCTCCGCCGACGACTTCCGGCAGGACGTCGATTCCATCCTGGGCCAGGACATCATCAACCGGGCGTTTCCAGCGGGGTCCTCGGCGCCCACCAATGTGATCATCCCGCCCGGCGCAGACGAGGCGGCGGTGGCCGAGGCCATTCGCACCACGCCGGGCGTCAGTTCGGCGCGTCGCGCCACCGAGGGGCCGCCCGGCGTGCAGTACGACGTCACGCTGAAGGACCCGCCATATAGCGATGCCGCTTACGACGACATCACGGTGCTGCGCGAGAGGGTGAAGTCCGCGGGGGGTGATGGGGTCCTGGTGGGCGGCCCCACGGCCACCGAGGCCGATCTGGACGCCGCATCACAGCGCGACCTGATGCTGCTGGTCCCCATCGTGCTCGTGGTCGTCGCCATCATCCTGGGCCTTCTGCTCCGGGCGGTGGCCGCCCCGGTGATCCTCATCCTGACGGTCATACTGTCGTTCCTGGCGAGCCTGGGCATCGCGTGCCTGGTGTTCGACCTGGCCGGTTTCGCCGGCGAGAGCACGGCGCTGCCGCTCTTCGGCTTCATATTCCTGGTCGCACTGGGGATCGACTACAACATCTTCCTCATGGCCCGGGTGCGTGAGGAGGCCCTGAAGCACGGCACGCACGAGGGCATGCTGCGGGGTCTCGCCGTGACTGGCGGTGTCATCACCTCCGCCGGCGTGGTACTTGCCGGGACGTTCGCGGTGCTGGCGGTGCTGCCCTTGGTCAGCATCACTCAGATCGGGTTCCTCGTGGCCTTCGGCGTGCTCCTGGACACCCTGGTGGTGCGTTCGGTGCTGGTGCCCGCGCTGGTGCTGGACATCGGTGACCGGGTGTGGTGGCCGTCAGCCCTGTGGAGGCGGCTCAGCGGACGCTGACCCGCACGCGTGGTGCTCCCAGCCGAGCCGGGTAGGCGTCACATCGCGGCCCGCCCGCATGGCCCGCACACCGGGCGTACCCGCCTGGATGTGGCCCACGACCTGCAGGTGCGGCTCGCGGCCGGCCTCCGGGGGCAGGGCGGCCAGCAGGTGGTAGTCCTCGCCGCCGGTGCAGGCCAGCAGTGCCGGGTCCACGCCTGCTGCACGGGCCACGTCGTCCACGCCCCTGACACGCGGCACGGCGTCGAGGTCGATGACGGCGGTGAGTCCGGACGCGCGCCCCACCCGGTCAGCGTCCAGCAGCAGTCCGTCGGATACGTCGATCATCGCCGTGGCCCCCGCCTTGGCGAGGTGGCGGCCGTGGGCGGCCTGGGGCTGCGGCCGCAGGTGCGCCGCGATGAGCGCATCGCGCTCATCGCCCCCGGCGTCGGGGTCGTCCAGGCAGATCAGGCCCGCGGCCGATGCCCCGAGCGGGCCGGTGACCACCAGCACGTCCCCGGGGCGCGCCCCTGAGCGCAGTACGGGGCGAAGGCCCTGGGGCGCCCGGCCGATGATTGCCACCGACAGGGAGAGCACCGGGGAGGCCGATACGTCGCCGCCCACGATCGACATCGCGTGGTCGCGGGACAGGTCCTCCATGGCCCGGTACATCGCATCGACATCGTCGGCGGCGATGTCCGGGGGCAGGCCGAGCCCCACCATCGCCGCCACGGGGGCGGCGCCCATCGCGGCGACGTCGGAGATGTTCACCGCGAGCGCCGTATGCCCGATGTCGGCCGGTGAGTGCGTCGACCTGCGCACATGCACCCCGTCCACGACCATGTCGAGCGCCAGCACGGTGCCGTCATCCAGCACGGCGGCGTCGTCGCCGATTCCAACCGACACCCCACCGCGGGGCGCGACGCGGGCGGCGATGCGACGGATGACCTCGAGCTCGCCGTCCATGGTCCGACGGTACCAGCCACCCTGCGGCCGAGCGGCTACAGTCCGCCGCCGATGATCGACGACGAGACCGTCCGCCACGTCGCCCGCCTCGCGCGCCTTCGCCTCTCTCCTGATGAGGAGCAGGTGATGCGCGAGGAACTCTCGGGAATCCTCGAGCACATCGATGCCATTCGCGCGATGGACCTCGATGGCGTCCCGCCGACGACGCATGTGATCACCCTCGAGAACGTGGTGCGCCCAGACGTGCCCGTGTCGGGCCTGACACGCGACGAGGCCCTGCGCGAGGCCGCACACGCCACGGACGAGGGCTTCGGCGTGCCGAGGATGGACTGATGGGGCTCCGGGACCTGACGGCCGCAGGGCAGATCGCCGCCGTGCTCGCGGGGGAGACCTCCAGCGAGGAGCTGCTGGATGCCCATCTTGCCGCCATCGCGGCGGACGACGTGGATGCATTCCTCGCGGTGGATGCCGATGGCGCACGCGCCCGGGCCCGGGAGATCGACGCCATGCCCGAGCGGCCGCCGCTGGCGGGCGTGCCGATCGGGATCAAGGACGCCCTGTCGGTGCGGGATGTGGTCACCACGGCAGGATCACGCATGCTGGAGGGGTTCCGGCCGCTCTACACGGCCACGTGCGTCGCCCAGCTCGAGGCCGCAGGAGCCGTGGTGGTGGGCAAGACCAACATGGACGAGTTCGCCATGGGCTCCAGCACGGAGAACTCGGCGTTCAAGAACACCCTCAACCCCTGGGACCATGGGCGCGTGCCCGGTGGCTCCAGTGGCGGATCGGCCGCCGCCGTGGCCGAGCGGCAGGTGCCCTGGACGCTGGGCTCGGACACCGGCGGCTCCATCCGGCAGCCCGCGGCGCTCTGCGGGATCGTCGGGATGAAGCCCACCTACGGGGCCGTCTCGCGGTCCGGGCTGATCGCCTTCGCCTCGTCGCTCGACCAGGTGGGGCCGTTCGCGCGCATCGTGGAGGACGCCGCGCTCCTGCTGCGGCACATGGTCGGCCGTGATCCCATGGACTCGACATCCCTCGACTGGCCCGGCGAGATCGCCGCGCCCACCGCCACGGACCTGTCCGGCATGCGGGTGGGCGTGGTCGGTGAGCTGATGGGTGACGGCATCGAACCCGGCGTGCGCGCGGCCGTGGATGCGGCGCTCGGTACGATCGAGGAACTGGGGGGCACCGTGGTGCCGGTCAGCCTGCCATCGGCGCTCAGCGGCCTGGCCACCTACTACGTGCTGGCCCCCGCGGAGTGCTCGGCCAATCTGGCGCGGTTCGACGGCGTCCGGTACGGCCCGGTGGCACCCGCCGCGAACCTGCTCGACCAGTACGAGACCACGCGCGGCGACCTGTTCGGTCCCGAGGTGAAGCGCAGGATGATGCTGGGCACCTTCGCACTGGCATCGGGCTACTACGACCAGTACTACGGGCGCGCCCAGCGGGTGCGCACCCTGATGGTGCGTGAATTCGCCCAGGCATTCGAGAAGGTGGACCTGCTGGCGTCGCCCACGTCCCCCACGGTGGCCTTCCCCCTGGGCGATCGCACCGCCGATCCGTACGCCATGTACATGGCCGACGTGTGCACGATCCCCGTGAGCCTGGCCGGGCTCCCCGCCATCTCGATCCCGTGCGGGCTCGCCGACGGCCTACCCGTGGGCCTGCAGTTGGCGGGGCCGGCCTTCAGCGAGAACGCGCTGCTTGGCGCCGCCCATGCGCTGGAGGGCGCGCTGGCGTTCGACACGCGGCCGCCAGGGCTGGTCACGTGAGCGCGTACGAGCCCGTCATCGGCGTGGAGATCCACGTGCAGCTCTCCACGCGCACGAAGATGTTCTGCGGGTGCGAGTTGTCGTTCGGGGACCCGCCCAACACCCATACATGCCCGGTGTGCCTGGCGCACCCCGGCGTGCTGCCGGTGGTCAACGAGGAGGCCGTGCGCCGTGCGCTGCTGATCGGCCTCGCGCTCGGGTGCGAGATCGCCCCGCGCTCGATCTTCCACCGCAAGAACTATTTCTATCCCGATCTGCCGAAGGCGTACCAGATCAGCCAGTTCGACATCCCCATCTGCGGCCGGGGCGAGTTCCGCGCCCTGCGCGAGGACGGGTCGGAACTCGTGGTGGGCATCACCCGCGCGCATCTGGAGGAGGACGCCGCCAAGCTGACGCACGCGGGCGGGCGCCGCGCGGGAGCGGCCGAATCGGTGGTGGACTTCAATCGTGGCGGCACGCCGCTGGTGGAGATCGTCACCGAGCCGGACCTCCGCTCGCCGTCGGACGTCGCCCTGTTCCTGCGCCAGTTGCGCCAGACGCTGCTCTTCCTCGGCGTCAGCGACTGCTCGATGGAGGAGGGCTCAATGCGCGCCGACGCCAACGTGTCGATCCGGCCCGTGGGCTCCCACGAGTACGGCACGAAGACCGAGCTCAAGAACATGAACTCCTTCCGGTTCCTCGAGCGGGGCATCGAGGCCGAGATCGCCCGTCAGGAGGAGATCGTGGGCGCGGGCGGCCGGGTGTCGCAGGAGACCGTGCACTACGAGCCCGACACCGGGCACATCACGTCGCTGCGCTCGAAGGAGGAGTCGCACGACTACCGGTACTTCCCCGAGCCCGACCTCGTGCCCATCGCCCCCGACCCGGCATGGGTCGAGGAGTTGCGCGCCGGCCTGCCCGAGCTGCCCCTGCCGCTGCGCCGGCGGATGGTGGGGGAGATGGGGCTGTCGGCCGAGGACGCTGAGGTGCTCACCGAGGGGCCGGAGCTCGTGGCGTACTTCATGGAGGCCGCGGCGCTGGCCGACCCCAAGGCGTGCGCCAACTGGATACGGGGTGAGCTGCGCGCCCAGTTGCGTGAGGTGGGCGTCGAGCCGTGGCAGTCGAAAGTCACCCCCGCGCACGTCGCCGCCCTCGTAGGGCTGCTGGATGCCGGCACGGTCACGGTGCCCGCGGCGAAGGAGGTAATGGCCGAGGTCATCGTCTCTGGTGAGGACCCTGCCGATGTCGTGGAGTCGAAGGGCCTCGGTGCGATGGACGAGGGTGACCTGGCAGCCGTCGTCGCCGAGATCGTCGCGGCGAACCCTGATCAGGCCCAGCAACTGCGCGACGGCAAGGACAAGGTGATCGGCTTTTTCGTGGGCCAGACGATGAAGCGCACCGGGGGGCGCGCGGACCCGCAGTCGGTGCAGCGACTGGTGCGCGAGGCCGTCCGGGGCGGCTAGTTGCGCGTGGGGTATGCTCCCGCGCCGTGACCCAGCACACCCTCTCCGTCCTCGTCGAGAACAAGCCGGGCGTGCTCTCGCGCGTCGCCGGCATGTTCACGCGACGCGGCTACAACATCGACTCGCTCGCGGTGAGCCCCACCGAGGACGAGCATCGCTCGCGCATGACCATCACCGTGGACGCCTCGCGCTTCCCGGTGGAGCAGATCACCAAGCAGCTGGACAAGCTGATCAACGTGATCAAGGTGCGGGATCTCGATCCCGAGAACATGGTCGCCCGCGAGCTCGGGCTGTTCAAGGTGTCCACCGCCGAGGCCCCGCGCGCCGAGGTCCTCGCACTGGTGGACATCTTCAAGGGCGAGATCGTCGACGTGACGAGCGAGTCCATGATCATCCAGGCCACCGGCACCACGGCGGAACTCGAGAACCTCGAGGAACTGCTCCGCGGTAACGGGCTGGTGGAGATGGTCCGCACCGGCGTCGTGGCCCTGGGCCGCGGCGGTAAGACGACCTAGGCGAAGAAAGACCACATGAGCGACGAGCTGAAGATGATCTACGACGCGGATGCCGACCTCGGCCTGCTGGATGGCAAGACGGTTGCCATCATCGGTTACGGCAGCCAGGGGCATGCGCACGCCCTGAACCTGAAGGACTCGGGCGTGGACGTGGTCGTCGGGCTCCGGCCGGATTCGCAGTCGGCCGCCAAGGCCGCCGCAGACGGCCTGGAGGTGCTCACCCCGCTGGAGGCCACCCGCCGGGCCGACATGGTCATGATCCTCGTGCCCGACGAGATCATGGGCGACGTCTACGCCGCCGATGTCGCGCCGGGCCTTGAGCCGGGCAACATGCTGCTCTTCGCCCACGGATTCGCCATCCACTTCAAGCAGATCACCCCGCCCGAGGGCGTGGACGTCGCAATGGTCGCCCCCAAGGGGCCGGGCCACCTGGTGCGCCGCCAGTACACCGAGGGCAAGGGCGTCCCCGGCCTCATGGCCGTGGAGGTGGACGCCACCGGCACCGCCGACGCGCTCGCCCGCGCCTACGCCAAGGGCATCGGGTGCACCCGCGCGGGCGTCATCCCCACGACCTTCCGCGATGAGTGCGAGTCGGACCTGTTCGGCGAGCAGGTCGTGCTGTGCGGCGGCCTCACGGAGCTGGTGCGCGCCGGGTTCGACACCCTCACGGAGGCCGGCTACCCGCCCGAACTCGCCTACTTCGAGTGCCTGCACGAGGTCAAGCTGATCGTGGACCTCATGTACGAGAAGGGCATCGCAGGGATGCGGTACTCCATCTCCAACACGGCCGAGTACGGCGACCTGACGCGCGGGAAGCGCATCATCACCGACGACACCCGCGCCGAGATGCGCAAGATCCTGTCCGAGATCCAGAGCGGCGAGTTCGCCGAGGAGTGGATCGCCGAGTACAAGGCGGGCCTCCCGAACTTCAACGCCACCGCGGAGGCGCAGGCCAAGCACCCCATCGAGGTGACCGGCAAGAAGCTCCGCGGGATGATGGACTGGATCGACACCGAGTTCTGAGCGCGACCCCGGGAGCACGCCCATATGAGTGACCGTCCGCGGATCCTCGTCACCGAGAAGATCGCGGAGGGGGGCATCGAGGTGCTCCGCTCCGTGGGTGACGTCGACGTCGAGTTGGAGTGGTCGGCCGACGAGCTGGCCGAGCGCATCGCACCCTACGACGCCCTGGTGGTGCGCAGCGCCACCAAGGTGACCGCCGCGCTCATCGGCGCGGCGCCGCGCCTGAGGGTGGTGGGCCGCGCGGGCACCGGCGTCGACAACGTGGACGTGGAGGCCGCCACCGAGCGGGGCATCGTGGTAGTGAACGCAGCCGGCTCGAACGCCGTCTCGGCAGCCGAGCACGCCGTGGCACTGCTCCTCGCCCAGGCCCGCAACATCCCGCAGGCGCACATGGCCCTGGTGGACGGTCGGTGGGAGCGCTCGCGGTTCGGCGGCATCGAGGTGACCGGCAAGACCCTCGGCGTCGTTGGCTTCGGGAACATCGGCCAGTTGGTGGCCGAGCGCGCGATGGGGCTCGGGATGCGCGTGGTCGCGTACGACCCGTTCGTCGCAGACGTGCGGTACCGCGAGATGGGCGTCGAGAAGATGGACGACCTCGACCAGCTCTACGGCGAGGCGGACTTCATCACCCTGCACCTGGCGTCCACTCCCGAGACCCGGGGCTTCATGGACGCCGGCGCCTTCGCGAAGATGCGCGACGGCGTGCGCATCGTCAACGATGCCCGCGGCGACCTCATCGTCGAGCAGGACCTCGTGGACGCCATCGCCAGCGGCAAGGTGGCGGGCGCGGCCATTGATGTGTTCCGCGAGGAGCCCGCGACCGAGAGCCCGTACTTCGGGGTGCCGGGCATCATCGTCACGCCGCACCTCGGCGCATCCACGGGCGAGGCACAGGAGCGCGCCGGCGTCGCCTGTGCCGAGCAGGTGGCGGCCGCCCTCACCGGCGGGGTCGTCACAAGCGCGGTCAACATCCCCGTGGTCTCGGCCGAGACCATGGCCACCGTTGGCCCCTTCCTGCCGCTGGCCGGTCACCTCGGCCGCCTTGCCGCAGGAATCGCCGGGGGCATCGAGGATTCCATCGAGGTCTCATGCGAGGGCGAGATTGCCGGGCACGACACCCGCCTGCTCGTTACCGCCGTCCTCGCGGGCGCGCTCTCCGGTCACACGGTGGAGACCGTGAACATGGTCAACGCGGCGGACCGCGCGCGCGAGCGGGGCATCGAGTGGAGCGATTCCACCACCTCGGCCTCGCGGGACTACACCAGCCGCCTGAAGGTGAGCATCGGCGGTGTCTCCGTTGCCGGCACCACGGTGGGCAGCACCTCGCGCCCGCGCCTGGTGGAGGTCCTCGGCCAGTCCATCGAGCTGGAGCTGGACCGCCACGTGGGAATCCTCCGCTACGCGGACGTCCCCGGGAAGATCGGCACCGTCGGGTCGGTCATGGCCGATGAGGGCATCAACATCGCCTCGATGGCCGTCGGGCGTTCCTCCGAGGGGCAGGCCACGATGGGCGTGACCGTGGACTCCCCGGTGCCGCCCGCCACCCAGGCCGCGATTGCCAAGGGGTGCGACGCGGACGTGTGGTTCGTCGACCTGGACATCTGAGCGAGTGGCCCGCGGGGGTGCCATCACCCCCGGCGAAAAAGCGCGAGAGGCGGATGGCGCCGGTGTATCGGTTGGCGACTACCGCAGGCGGGCCATCCGCGTGAGCGCACGGGCGGAGCCCGTTCGCACGCGGCGGCGTCGGCGAGTTGTCGCCAACCGATACACCGGGGCCAGCCGCACTGCTGTGGTTATCGCCGGGGGTGATGGCACCCCCGCGGGCCGTGCGCTACGCTGCGCATCGATGAGCGCCACCGCGAACACGAACCTCCTGGCCGGTCGCGGCACCCTGGGCGCCCTTCTGCTCCTCCCCCGCTAGGGGGAGCGAACCGACACCCACGCCGGGATGCGCCCGGCAACCGGATCAGTCCACACGAGCCAGGAGGAAGCCCCCGTGCCGGCCGACGACGCCAGCCGAGACGACGCCAACCGCGTCACGTTCTTCGATACGACCCTTCGCGATGGGGAGCAGTCCCCGCGCATCCATCTGAACCTGCGGGAGAAGGTGGAGATCGCCCAGCAGCTCGCGCGGCTGGGGGTGGACGTGATCGAGGCCGGCTTTCCGATCTCGTCGCCCGGCGACCTCGAGGGGGTCCAGGCCGTGGCGCGCGAGGTGGAGGGGCCCACGATCGCCGGGCTCGCCCGCGCCAATGAGAAGGACATCGCGGTCGCGTGGGAGGGCGTGCGGGATGCCGCGAAGCCCCGCATCCACACGTTTATCGCGACGTCCGACATCCACATGGCCCACAAGCTGCGCATGGACCGGGCACAGGTGCTGGCCACGGCCATCGACGCCGTCCGCCAGGCCAGCTCGCTGTCGCCCGACGTGGAGTTCTCGTGTGAGGACGCCACCCGGTCGGACCCGGCCTTCGTGGCCGAGGTGATCGGGGCGGCCATCGCCGAGGGCGCAGGGACGATCAACATCCCCGACACGGTCGGATACACCATGCCGACTGAGTTCCAGCGGTTCCTGCTGGAGCTGTATGAGCGCACGCCGTCGCTGGAGGGCGTGACGCTGTCCGTGCACTGCCACAACGACCTGGGGCTGGCTGTCGCCAACTCCCTCGCCGGCCTCGAGGTGGGCGCACGCCAGGTGGAGGTGTGCGTCAACGGCATCGGCGAGCGCGCGGGTAACGCCAGCCTCGAGGAGATGGCCATGATCCTGCGTACCCGCGCCGAGGACCTCGGCGGGCTGTGGTCGGGCATCGAGACCACCGAGATCACGCGGGCCAGCCGGATGGTGAGCCGCCTCACCGGCTATGAGATCCAGCCGAACAAGGCGATCGTGGGCCGCAACGCCTTCGCGCACGAGGCGGGCATCCACCAGCACGGCGTGCTGGCCAACCCGCTCACCTACGAGATCATGGATGCCCAGAGCGTGGGCCTCACGCAGAGTGAGCTCGTGCTGGGCAAGCATTCCGGTCGCCACGCCCTGCGCCAGGCGCTCACCGACCTCGGGTACGAACTTGACCGGGACTCGCTGGACGAGGCGTTCCGGCGGTTCAAGGAGGTCGCCGATCGCAAGGGCGAGCTCTCCGCGATGGATCTCGAGGCCCTGATGGAGGACGAGATGCGGGTGGACCACGCGCATTCCCTCGAGTTGCGCGAGATCGCGTTCTCGGGCGAGTCGGGTGCGAAGGCCGGCGCACGCGTGATCGTCCGCGGGGCAGACGGGGTGGAGTTCACCGGCGAGGGCACGGGTGACGGCCCGGTGGCCGCCCTCATCGGCGCCATCGACGCGGCCGTCGGCTCGGCGGGCACGCTGCTGGAGTACTCGGTGTCGGCGGTCACCGATGGTCCGGATGCGCTGGGTGAGGCGCGGGTGCTGTGCGAGATCGACGGCCGGCAGTTCACGGGCCAGGGCGTGTCACCGGACGTGCTCGAGGCGAGCGCGATCGCGTACCTTCGCGCCGTGACCGCCAGCAGGAATGCCGATGCGACCGAGAGGATGGCCGAGAGCGGCGTGTAGCCGCCGGCCGACGACGACGGAGGAGTTGGACGTGGGGAAGACCCTGTTCCGGAAGGTGTGGGACCTGCACGAGGTCGTGCCGGATGGCCCTGAGGGCCCGGCGATCCTCTACATCGACCTGCACCTGGTGCATGAGGTGACCTCGCCCCAGGCCTTCGACGGCCTCCGGATGGCCGGTCGTCCCGTGCGGCGGCCGGATCGCACGCTGGCGACGGTGGACCACAACGTGCCCACGGTCGGCCGCGAGCGCGGGATCGAGGACGAGCTGTCCCGCCTGCAGGTGGAGGCCCTGGAGCGCAACGCGGCCGAGTTCGGCATCCCGCTCTTCTCGCTCACGAGTCCCCGCCAGGGGATCGTGCACGTGATCGGCCCGGAGCTGGGGTTCACCCAGCCGGGGATGACCATCGTGTGCGGTGACAGCCACACCTCCACCCACGGTGCCTTCGGCGCCCTGGCCTTCGGCATCGGCACGAGCGAGGTGGAGCATGTGCTCGCCACCCAGACGCTGCCGCAGGGAACCCCCCGCACCATGCGCATCAACTTCGAGGGTGAGATGCCCCGCGGCGTGGTGGCGAAGGACCTGATCCTCGGGGCCATCGGCCAGATGGGCGTCTCGGGTGCGCAGGGCCACGTGGTGGAGTACGCAGGCGAGGCCATCCGCGGGCTCAGCATGGAGGGCCGCATGACCGTGTGCAACATGTCGATCGAGGGCGGTGCTCGTGCCGGCATGGTGGCCCCCGACGACACCACGTTCGCCTACGTCGAGGGGCGCATGGCCGCGCCGCGCGATTTCGCGCAGGCCGTGGAGCACTGGCGCACGCTGCCGTCTGACGCCGACGCGCAGTTCGACCGCGAGATGGACGTGGACGTCCCGTCGCTGGCCCCGCAGGTGACCTGGGGGACCACGCCGGGCATGGTCGCGCCCATCACCGGTCGCGTGCCGACGCCCGAGCAGTACGACGACCCCACCGATCAGGAGGCCGTGCGCCGCGCGCTGGATTACATGGGCCTGCATGGCGGGGAGGCCATGGAGGACATCGCCATCGACACCGTGTTCCTGGGATCCTGCACCAATGGGCGCATCGAGGACCTGCGGGCGGCCGCCGAGGTCGTGCGCGGCCAGTCGGTGAAGGACGGCCTGCGTGCCATGGTGGTGCCCGGCTCGATGGCCGTGAAGGCCCAGGCCGAGGACGAGGGCCTGGATGAGGTCTTCCGCGGCGCGGGCTTCGAGTGGCGCGACGCGGGGTGCTCGATGTGCCTGGGGATGAACCCGGACATCCTGCAGCCGGCTGAGCGCGCCGCGTCGACCAGCAACCGTAACTTCGAGGGCCGCCAGGGCAAGGGCGGCCGCACCCATCTGGTGAGCCCCGCCATGGCCGCCGCCGCGGCCATCACGGGCCACCTGGTGGACGTCCGCACGTTCGACGCCGCCCTCGCGGGCGCCTAGGGGAGGTCGCCCACATGGAACCCATCACCATCGTGAAGTCGAAGGTCGCCCCGCTCGACCGGGCGGACGTGGACACCGACCAGATCATCCCGAAGCAGTTCCTCAAGCGCATCGAGCGCACCGGCTTCGGGGAGTTCCTCTTCTTCGACTGGCGCGAGGAGGACTTCTACCTGCTCGACCGTCCGGAGTACGCCGGCGCCCGCATCCTGGTGGCCGGCCGCAACTTCGGGTGCGGGTCCTCGCGCGAGCACGCCCCGTGGGCCATCCAGGACTTCGGCTTCGACGTGGTCATCGCCCCGTCGTTCGCCGACATCTTCCGCACCAACTGCACGAAGATCGGGATGCTTCCCGTGGTGCTGCCGGAGGACGATGTCCGCACCATCATGCGCGAGGCGCTCGACCAGCCGGGCATTGAGATGACCGTGGACCTCGAGGAGTGCGCGGTTGCCCTGCCCGACGGCCGCACGGTGGAGTTCCACATCGAGGACTCGGTGCGCGACCGCCTGCTGAACGGATGGGACGATATCGGGCTGACCCTCCGTCGCTCCGAGGTGATCGATGCCTACGAGGCCGATCGCGAGCGCGAGGGCCCGGTCACCACAAGCCTGCTGTAGCACCGCGCCCCGCCCCGAATGCACGGTCCGGGGCGGGGCGGGAGCACGCGGTCAGCCCCGCGCCGGGCGCGGAATGCGCGTGGTGCGGACCTGGCACTCGGCGCCCGAGCAGTCCTTGAGCCGCTGCCACTCACGGATGAGGGCGGCCCGGGTGCGCCGGTACGCCGGGTCGGATGCGCGCGAGTTGATCTGGAACGGATCGCGCACGAGGTCGTACAGCTCTTCGCTGCCGTCCTCGTACCGCCACCACGACCAGTGCGGCGTGCGGACGCCATCGAAGAGCGGCAGGTTGTCCCCGTTTGGCGCCTGCTGCGGTCCGCTCTCGAGCAGCATGGTGCGGGCGGGTGCCGCGGACTGGCCGGTGAGCACCGGCTTCAGCGATACGCCGTCGGGCGCGCGACCCGTGGGCGCGACCCCCGCGAAGTCGAGCACGGTGGGCGTCACGTCGATCAGCGAGACCAGCGACTTGTTCACCGTGCCGGGCGTGACACCCGGCCCCCGCACGATCAGCGGTATGCGGAGCGAGGGCTCATACGGGAAGTACTTACCCTTCTTGATGCGGTGCTGGCCCAGCATGTAGCCGTTGTCGCCCATGAACATGATGACCGTGTTGTCCAGCTGCCCGGTGGCCTTCAGGGTGGCGATCAGCCGTGCAATGCCGCGGTCCACGGACATCAGCGAGCGCTTGCGCTGGCGGTTGTCCTCGATGAGGTCCTGGATGTCCTCGCGTGTCATCTTCGGCAGGCTGGCCACGTAGGTGCCCTTGTCGCTGTTGTCGGCCTCGTTGAAGCTGGGTGAGGCCATGGTGTCGAGCGGCAGGTTCGGGATCTTGTTGCGGTCGATGGGGTGGGGGCGTGGTGGGATGCTCTGGATGGCTGACGACTCGCTGGTGTCGTCCATGTCCACATCGCGCGGATTGATGGTCTTACGGAGGGGGATCGTCTCCACGTGCGGTGCGAGGTATGCCACCTGCATGTAGAACGGCCCCGGCCGCGCGGCCTCGCGGCGCAGCACCCCCTGGGCGATGTTGGTGTAGACGGTGGCCTGGTACTTCTTCGGGTTCTCCACCTCGAACACGCCGAACCGGGTCTGCCCGCCGTCGTGGTTCACCCGGTACCCGTACATCTGGTATGTGGACGGGTCGGCCGTTCCGTACCACTCCGACCACCCCGTGGGCGTCGGCGCCGGCTTGTTGAACCACCCGTAGCCGTTGATGTACTTGCCGATGTGGACGGTGTGGTACCCGGCGTCCTTCAGCCAGGAGCCGACGGATGATTTGGCCTGCTTCTCCCACGGCACGAACCCGCCGTCCGGCGGGAAATTCGCACTCACGCCGTTGTTGTGCGGGTATGCCCCCGTCATCATCGCCGCGCGTGACGGGCAGCAGATGGCAAACGGGGTCACCGCTGAGGTGAACTTGACGCCCTGCGCGGTGATCAGCGAGCGAACGTTGGGCATCACGTCGAGATCGGCCAGCGTTTGGTCGTCGGTCTGGATCACCAGAACGTTCGG
>Ga0181574_10000734_pt1 | contig 30481 bp, 33 predicted proteins | sample 101ome_24_FD_145600 | JGI IMG/M metagenome (GOLD analysis project Ga0181574, IMG submission 145600) | Coastal salt marsh microbial communities from the Groves Creek Marsh, Skidaway Island, Georgia - 101410AT metaG (spades assembly) | ecosystem: Environmental > Aquatic > Marine > Intertidal zone... | reverse complement strand
TAGAGAAAATTCACAAGTTCCAACTTCTAATTCTATTACATCATCAATGTTAACATATCCGCTGACAACGTTTAGCTCAACTGGTATTGATGACAATGCAGATGCAGTAGCAGTTACTATCGACTCTAATGAAAAGGTAGGAATTGGTACTACAAGTCCTGATGCTAAATTGTCAGTTGCAACTGATGAACAATTAATAGCGCGCTTAAAATCTACAAATACAGGCGTTACTGGAGTTAGATTAGAAGGAATAGATGATTCTGCTTCTGATTCTGTATTTGTTGATTGGTTCTATGATGCAGAAAATCGTGCTTATGGATTTGGAGAAGGAACTTCTAGTGGTTCATTGCCAATTATTTCTGGCACAACACATGCAGATATTCTCATTAAAGATGGTTATGTCGGTATTGGTGTTGCGAATCCAGCTCAGAGACTAGACGTTAGAGAAGAAAAAACTGGTGGTGGTGTATTAGTACAAATTTACAACGAAGACAATTCTGATACCACAACACAAACTGCAGGACTTGCACTTGGTCCTGACACTCGAGGCGGCACAGCAAGAATAACTGCAGTCAAAGAAAATGCAAGTTTTGCTACCAATGCTGGTAGAGATGTAGCATTAACATTTAGTTCGGTTTTAAATAACACTCCGACTGAGTATATGCGGCTTTCTAGTGCTGGTTATGTTGGTATTGGTACTGATAATCCGTCTACGTTGTTAGAACTTTCATCTTCTTCTAGCCCAGTGCTTCGCTTAAATGACCCTGCAACTATCGGTGCGGTAGACAGGAAAGTAGGGGGGATTGAGTTTTATCAAAACGACGCAAGCGGAGGAGCAGGAATAGGCTCAAGCATCGCAGCACATCACGTTAATATATCTGGTGATACCGACCTCCGATTTGCAACTGGTGATAATACTGAACGTATGCGTATCGACTCTGATGGAAAAGTTGGAATTGGTCATTCGTCCCCTTCAACACAATTAATGATTGATACTGGAGATACTAATTCAATTCTCGGTGTTAATAGTCCATTAAGTTCTTCTGCTTTTTCACAACTTATTTTACATCATGGCCCACAAGGAGATTGGTATACTAATAGTGTTGTAGCATGGCAATTATTTTCAGATTGTGATGGAACAGATGCAACTTTTAGAATGTCTTACTTTGATGGTTCAGCGTATACTCATACGTTATATATGCTGCCAAGCGGCAACGTGGGGATTGGTACGGATAGTCCTTCGTCAAAACTAGATGTTCGCAATGGTTATATTTTAACAGGTACTGCTGCTTCAACTGCAGGAACAAAACTATTAGCAGGTTATTATAATAGCTCCGGTGATGAAGCAGTTACAATTGGTACGAGTCGCTCTTCCGCAGCACTTGTTTTAGGATATGGGTGTTTTCCAAGTAGTACTACAGCTGATGCTTTTTTATCAAGTGCTGATAATGTTGCTTGGGACCGCGGCGCTGTAAGTATAAGTGATAGATTTGTATATAGAAATGCAGTTGGCACTACTACAACTGTCGGAGATCCTGTAACCTTAACAGAAAGATTCAGAATTGCTGAAAATGGTTATATTGGCGTTAATACAAATAGTCCTCAACATTTACTTGATGTTGGTTCAGGATCTGCATCAGCTCCTACACACAAAGGTCATATAAGACTCGGCGGCGGTGCACTTACTAATAGTGGCCACGGTGGAATTGAGTTTCGTGGATCAACATTTGGGTCTGGTTATGGATGGAGAATTCAAAATGAAGATCCTGGTGGACAAACACCTTTAGTTATATCTTCTCGAGAAAATAGCACCACTTGGACAGAAGTAGCAAGATTTAGAGGTAATGCTGTCGGAGGTGGTATCGCGTTTAATGGTGATACTACAGCACAAAACGCGCTTGACGATTACGAAGAAGGAACTTGGACTCCTACATTAGGAACAGGAACAATTACAAGTTATGAAGCAAATTACACTAAAATAGGCAATGTGGTGCACGTACAAATTTATATAAATGGAGTAAGTGATATTAGTACTGCAGCAAATTTTATAGTAAGTTTGCCGTATGCTAGTAAGAGTGGTGCACGGTCACCTGGATCTATTATGTTTAGAAATATTGATACAGAGGGTGCATCACAAATATCGGGCGCTACAGCAGACTCACAGCTTAATACATATGTTGGCAGTTCTTCATCTAATTTGTATTTGTATATAAGTAGAAATCAAGGTAGTGGTTACGTTAACCTTCAACATAATGATTTTACTAATTCAGGTGTAGATATGTTTATGTCATTAACATATATAGCAGCATAAGGAATAATCAATGTCTAAAGCAAGAAACTTAGCAGATTTTATTTCTAATCCAACTGTTGAAGCAACAGAGATTGCTAATGGTGCTGTTACGTCTGCAAAACTATCATATCCTTTAACGACGTTTAGTTCTACTGGTATTGATGACAATGCAACCTCTACAGCAATAACAATTGCTGCGAACAATTCTGTTTCAATCCCTAGTCTTTACGGCAATATTACCACCGCTGACAATTTAACTGTCGGTGGTGATTTTATTGTGCAAGGAAATAATTTTACTATCGATGCTGATAGCCTACGTGTAGAAGATTCTCTTATTCAACTCGCTTCGAACAATGAGACGTCAGATGTCATTGATATCGGTTTCTTTGGTCATTATTCTAATGACGGTAATACAGCACTTCATACTGGTTTCTTTAGAGACGCATCTGACGAACAATACTATTTGTTTAATGGTCTCGAAGATGCAGATCTCGACGCTAACAATTCTGTAACGACGATTGATAGAAGCGGTACAGGATTTACACTCGCTGCTCTAAATGTTGGTGCTTTAAATGGTAGTGGTGACGTACATTTTTCAACTTTAAATGCTAAACTCACTCTTGGCCCAACGCTTAATAATACTAGTGGAGATTTTGGTATAAGATCATCTACTCCACAAATTACACTAGAACCCACTGCAGACGCTCAAAGTTCTAGAATTCAATTTTCTAATACAAGTGGTACAATATGGGGTTCTATCTTTGCATACAATGATACAGAACGTATGCAATTTAGTGCTAATACATTTAATTTTAATGGCGGCAATGTTGGTATTGGCACTGACAGTCCTGCAAGGCTTCTGACCCTAAGCGCATCAGGAGCCGCCTTACTTTCTTTAGTTTCTACTGATGACGATAACTGCCAAGTGCTATTTGGAGACAGCGCCAGCGATACAGTTGGCAAAATTTTGTATCGCCACAGCGGTGATAGCATGGCGTTTGAAACTAACGCCGCGGAACGTATGCGCATCGCCTCAAGTGGCAATGTAGGTATTGGCACTACGAGTCCTGCAGAGCTACTTCATGTTTATGAAGCAAGTACAAACGCGGCGCGTATGCGTCTTGGCAACACGGATGGATACATAGAGTTTGGCACTAATAACCGAGTATCAAACATTGATTCTCAAACGCATACATTTAGAAACGAAGCAGGGTCTACTGAATATATGCGTATCAACTCAAGCGGCCTCGTTGGTATTGGCGAGACAAATCCTATTGGTATTTTGCATCTCAAATCAGATGATACTGGCGTTGTTTTCCAATCATCCTCTAGCGTCAACAACAGGGCGCAAATATTCTTTCAAGACTCAGCAGGTACGCAAACAGGAAAAATATCTGTAGACCCTGACGGTGGCAGTGCAAACGTAATGGCGTTTAGCACAGGCACATCAGAACGTATGCGTATCGACAGTAGCGGCAACGTTGGTATTGGTGAGACTGACCCTCAAAGTTTACTACACCTAAGCGCAGTTAATCCTATAATCACCTTTACAAATACAGGCGGTGCAGTTGGTGAAAAAGGATTTAGAATAGCATTTGATAATAGTAGATTGACGTTTCAAAGAGCATCCGATACTGGAGGTTTTGAAGCAAATTATCTTGCTATAGATCAAGACAGTGGAAAAGTAGGTATTAATCAGACTAATCCTGCTGAAAAATTAGACGTTTCCGGAAATGTTAAACTAACCGGACAATTCTTTCAAAGCATGCCAGCTGATTTTTGGTCTCAAGGGACCACATTCATTGAAATAAATGGAATAGGTAACTTAACTCATCAAGGGTCTTTTGAAACTTGTCTAACCTCAAATGGTTATCGTGACAATAATAATCAGTGGAAAAGTTATGCCATTAATAGCTTCACTGGGGCAGCGCAATTAAGGTTAAGCCCACTAGGACATATCTCATTTCACACAGACAGTAATAAAGCAGACGGGTCCAATCAAGAACCTACAGAGCGTATCCGTATCGACGCCGACGGTATTAAATTTAATGGCGACACAGCCGCGGCTAATGGACTAGACGATTACGAAGAAGGGACTTGGACGCCTGCATTGACCTATGGAGGGGGTAATACAGGTCAAGTTATGACTTCTAACATAGAAGGTACTTATGTAAAAATAGGCAGTTTAGTAACAGCAAATATTCGATGGACTCAATCAACTAAAGGAACAAGTACAGGTGCCGTAGCTATCAGTCTCCCATTCGCAGTAGCTAATATAATGGGCACAACTGCACTAGAAGCTCAGGGATCCTTGGGGTATTATCAAGAAGTTACAGTAACCCATAGTACCCTCATGGTGACAGCGTGGCATAGTTCTTCTACAGTACAGTTTTACTATAGAGCCACAGATACGAGCACTAATATGAATGCTTTAACTGACGCCCATGTTGGAAATGGATTTGATGGCAGAGTTACCATTACATATAGAACAACTTAATTACCCCACTCGGAGATTGGGGCGGACAAAAGGAGAAAAGCAATGGCTTTAACAGAAAGAACAGAAGAAGATAAAATCGAAGTTGTAGGACCGTATAAGCATGTGCAAGTACGAACTGCTACAGTTATTGAAAAAGACGGTGAAGAAATTTCACGATCTTTTCACCGGCATGTAGTTGAGCCTGGCGCAAATACTGCAGGTGAATCAGCAGAGGTGCAAGGAATTTGTGCAACGGTTCATACTGCTGAAGTAATTGCAGCGTACGAAGCTCATGTTGCAGCAAGTGCACCAGTAGCTGATGAAGAACCTTCTGCTAACACACCATAAAGGAATAAACAATGGCGATTACACGCCTTAACAGTTTAGCAATTCCGGCAGGAACAGTTGAGCCAGCGGATATTAGTTATCCGCTAACTAATTTTAGTTCTACTGGTATAGACGATAACGCTAGTAGCACAGTAATGACAATTGCTTCGTCAGGCGAAATAACTTTCACTGGCGACGTAGTAATTTCTGAGGCTACTCCGGCAATAACTTTAGACGATGCTGATAATGCAGACGGTGAACTAAAAATTGTTCAGTCAACCGGAAGTAGTTTTTATAGGACTCGTGGGGTTGCTGGTAACGGCGCTCATGTATTTCAACGAAACGACGGGACGACAAATTTAAAAATTTTCCAGACTAATACCAGCGGTGACGTTATCTTTTATGAGAATGATGGTGTTACTTCTGGATTAACTTGGGATGCTTCAGCATCTAAGCTAACTAACTTTGCCTCCACAGGTATTGTTGATAATTCTACCAGTACTGCGATTACGATTGATAGCTCTGGCGATGTTGATTTAAGTGGTTCGTTTAAGTATGGAAACAGTGGTATATCCGCATCAGACGCAGATACGGCATCACAACCGGGGTTTTATCAAACAGACGATCTTTCTACAGCAACAAATTACCCCGCATCCATAGGCGGTAGTGGGCCAGCTTCTTTGGTTACGTTTGCTGGACATAACGTTAACAACCATACACAGCTTGCTTTTGGTCTAAACGGCAATAATGCATTTCTTAGAGCCTATAGGGCTAGCAGCTATAAAGATTGGCTTCAGATTATTACTGACGATGGCTCCGGCAACGTTGGTATTGGCACGGATAGTCCTGATAAACCACTTCATATTTTTACGCAGTCTGGTGGAAACACAACAACTCCGTTAGTTCTTCAAAATAATCAAACAACAGCAAATACCGCTGTAGAAATTAGGCTTGCTCCTAGTACCCAGCCGAATGATATAGGCAGTACTGCAAGATGGTCAGCAATTAAAGCTGAGAATACAGGTACAGGAAATGGAACAGGGTTATCGTTTTGGACTAATGCTTCTAGTACAGACCCTGTAGAGCGTATGCGTATCACATCAGGCGGCGACGTGCTTGTTGGTACTACTGATACGCCCCTTACTCTTATATCAGCTAGTACCGGTGACGGTATCGGAATAACTGGTACTGACGGCTATATTTCTATATCTAGAGACTTCGATGGCGCTGCGCTTTATTTAAATAAAACGAATAATGCTGGCGGACAATTAATTCAATTCAGAGAAGATGGCACCAATATTGGTAGTATTGGTATTGAGGGTGGTGACAGTTTATATATTCAGGGAGGTACTACAAATGGTGCTGGTTTATTGTGTCATGGCAACGCTGCTAAAATATTGCCAGTTAGAAACGGCGCTTCCATCGATGCTACTATAGATTTAGGACAAGATAGTAGAAGATTTAAAGACCTCTATCTCTCAGGCGGTGCGTATCTTGGCGGTACTGTTTCGGCTAATTATTTAGACGACTACGAAGAAGGCACTTTTGATATTACTTTAACAGATTCACATAGTGGTTCTGATACTTTAAAAATGAAGTACGTTAAAATAGGCAAAGTTGTCACTATTGAAGGACCATTTAGAGGTAGTGAAGGGTCTAATGCTAGCTCGTATTTTCAATTGTCTGGCACAGCTAATAGTAATTTAACATTGTCTTGCACGTTGCCGTTTACACCAAAAGATAGTGGATGTTGTATATCACCTATTCATAGAAATCTCGAAAGAATAAGTGATGGTTTAAATCCAAATCAAGGATATGCATTGCCTGTATTAGCATGGGCAGCTGGAAACTCGACATGCTATTTAACAGATACACAAACAGAAAAAACATACAATGGTGCAACAGGAACAGGCGGCGGAAATACTTGGCGAAAAGCCGACACTAGAACAAATGTAGTAGTTCAATTTAATGCTGTTTATATGACAGACACTTAATAAGAAAACATGGTTTAATAAATAAAATAGTATATACACGGAGTCATAAGAAATGGCAGTTCCAACTACAAGAGACGAATTTAAAGAATATTGCCTTCGCTCTTTAGGAAAACCAGTTATTGAAATTAACGTCGATGACGATCAAATTGATGATCGTGTTGATCAGGCGTTGCGATTTTATTATGATTACCATTTTGACGGTACAGAAAAAATTTATTATAAACACCAAATCGACGCCAATACAGTTAGTACTCAAGCAATCGAGCTACCAGAAAACATTATTGGCGTGGTAAAAGTATTTGAATTAGGTGATCCTGCTACTTCGGCCGGTGATCTTTTTAATATTAGATATCAGATTGCACTTAACGATTTATATACGCTTACTAATGTTGGATTAGTTAATTATTATATGACTCTTCAACATCTTGGTTTAGTACAAGAAATTCTCGTAGGCAAAACACCTATTCGATATAATCGTCACCGAAATATTCTTCATTTAGATAAAACAAAACAACATCTTAACGAAGGTCAATACCTTTTAGTTGAAGCCTATCAAATTGTAGATCCAGCAGTATATACAGACGCATGGAATGATAGGTGGCTACAACATTATTGCTCACAATTAATTAAAAGACAGTGGGGAAGCAACCTTACAAAATTTGAAGGTATGCAACTTCCTGGCGGTGTAACCTTTAACGGTGCCAAAATATACGACGATGCTGATACAGAGATTAAACGACTAGAAGACGAGATGATTAATAACTATTCTCTTCCGGTTATGGATATGATTGGTTAATAGTAGAAACCTTAGAATTATTATACACAAACAACGAGAGAATGTCAACCGTTTATGGTCACAAATGTATTCTTTAATAACTTCGACAGTTATGCAGAACAAAACTTAATCGAAGATCTCATCATTGAATCTATACGTATGTATGGACATGATCTATACTATTGTCCGCGGGCTTTAAAAAATGTAGATAATGTATTCAATGAAGATAGAGTTTCAGAATATAATAGGGCTTATCTTATTGAAATGTATATTAAGAACGTTGAAGGATTTGAAGGTGAAGGTGACTTTCTTTCTAAATTCAATGTTCAAATACGTGATGAAATTACATTTACTGTGTCACAAAGAGTGTATGCTGAAGAAATTGGTTCAGAAGAAGTTAATAATAGACCACAAGAAGGTGATCTTATTTACTTCCCACTCACTGATAAAGTATATGTAATTAAGTTTGCAGAACACGAGGCACCTGTGTTTTATCAAATGGGTGCTTTGCAATGTTATGATTTACGATGTGAATTGTTTGAATACAGTAATGAAAAACTCGATACCGGTATTCAACAAATTGATAGATTTGAAGAAGTCTTTTCACAAAATGTGGCAATTGCTGCAGCCAATGATGTTACAGTAGCGGCCAATGGTGAAATTACAATGAATGCAAATACTGGTCGAGCTGCTGGTCTTACAGATAATTATGATCTCAGCGGTGATCCTTTTGCAGAAAATAGTACGTTTGAAACCTCAGGTGATTCTATTATTGACTTTACAGAAATAGATCCATTTAGCGAGGGTGACGTCTAATGTTTGGAACAACTTTCTATCATGGCACATTGAGAAAATATGTTATCTTATTTGGCACATTGTTTAATGATATTTTTGTAAATCGTACTAACTCTACCGGTGGAACTGTTAGCTCGTTTAAAGTTCCTTTAGCTTATGGACCAAGAGAAAAATTCTTAGCAAGAATACAAGGTGCTAATTTAGATGACCTTGATCCACAAGAACGAGCCTTTGCAGTTACACTTCCTCGTATGGGATTTGAAATTACTGGTTTTAATTATGCACCGGAAAGAAAATTATCAACCATTAATAAATTTGTTAAGAAAGATTACGATACAAATGATACAATAAGGAAGTATCAATACAACCCAGTTCCTTATGATATTAATTTTTCATTATCTATCTTTGTTAAAAACACTACCGATGGTACAATGATTATAGAACAAATTCTTCCATACTTTACTCCAGAATGGACGACAACAGTTCAACTTATTTCAGATCCTAACATTACACTTGACGTTCCATTAGTACTTACCGGTACCGCGCAGGACGATGTGTATGAAGGTTCGTTTGAAGAAAGACGTGCTTTGATTTGGACATTAGATTTTACAATGAAAGGCTTTTTCTTTGGACCAACCAAACGGCAGGGTATTATCAACCTTGCAAATACTCAGTTCTACGATGCAACATTATTTGATGATATTAGCGATGCAATTGCAAATACGTCAGTAGTTGATCGTATAACTGTAACTCCCGGATTGGATGCTAATGGTAATCCTACTACGAACGCAGACTTGACGGTGGCCCGCTCAGAGATTAAATCGACAGATAACTATGATTATATCGTAAATGTTGAAGGACCGCTAACTCCTTTAGATGGTGAATAATATGGCTAATGATTCTATTGGTGAGATTTTAAATCTTAATCCTATTGAAAAAGAAGAAAAAGCAGTCCCGGTTGTATATGAACCAATGACTGAAAATCAGCAGCAGATTGAAACTGATGCTAATTACGTTCGTCAAAATTTATATGATCTTATTGAAAAAGGTCATTCTGCTATTGATGAGATGATGGCCATTGCCGATCAATCTCAACATCCTCGTAGCTATGAAGTATTAGCTGCAATGATTAAAACAATGGTAGAAACAAATAAAGATCTTCTTGATGTACACGAAAAAAAGAAAAAATTAACAAAGGATGATATTGATAAAGTAGCGCGTGATACTATCAACAATAATTTGTTTGTGGGAAGTACTAGTGATTTATTAAAAATATTGAATAAAGATGATGAACCAAATACCTGATATTGATAATTACAAATCATATCTCGGTAATGTCAACTTAAAAAGAAACAATGTTGATATTAATTGGACCGAGGATATGGTGCATGAATTTGTAAAGTGTGCTGGTGATCCTATATATTTTTCTGAGAAATATATTCAAATTGTCCACGTAGATAAAGGTCTTATACCTATACAACTCTATGATTATCAGAAGGACATCATTCAAAAAACCACAGACAACCGTAGGACCTGCGTGGTTACAAGTCGCCAGGCGGGTAAAACAACGACTGCAGTCTGTCTTATACTTCATTACATTCTGTTTAATGATCATAAGCTTGTGGCTCTTTTGGCAAATAAAGGAGATGCTGCTCGTGAAATCTTGGACAGGATTAAAACAGCTTATGAAGCGTTGCCTAAGTGGATGCAACAAGGTGTTTTGGAATGGAACAAAGGATCCGTAGAATTTGAAAACGGATCTAAGATTTTAGCAGGAGCGACATCGTCTTCTGCAATTCGTGGTAAGTCAGTATCCTTTCTGTATATTGATGAAACTGCATTCGTAGAAAACTGGGACGAATTTTTCGCTTCAGTAATGCCTACGATCTCATCTGGTACAACCACCAAAATTCTTCTTACTTCAACACCAAATGGTCTTAATCATTTTTATAAGACTGTAAAAGGTGCTGAGGAGAGAATTAATGGTTATGAATTAGTAAAAGTACAATGGAAAGACGTACCAGGCAGAGATGACAAATGGCGGGATGAAACTCTTGCCGCAATGGATTTTGATACACAAAAATTCGCTCAAGAAATGGAATGTGAGTTTCTTGGTAGTAGTGGTACTCTTATTGCTGGTTGGAAGTTAAAAGAATTAGTACACAGAGAACCAATTCACGAAAAAGATGGATTGTCACTATATTATCCACCCAAGCCTGGACATACATACACAATTGTTGTTGACGTATCTCGTGGTAAAGGATTAGACTTTTCAGCATTTCAGGTGATAGATGTATCAACTATGCCATATAATCAAGTAGCAGTGTATCGTAATAATATGATTACACCTACTGACTATGCTGCAATGATTTTCCAAATTGCAAAACATTTTAATATGGCACAAGTAATGGTAGAAATTAATGATATCGGTGAGCAAGTTTCTACTACCCTGTTTGAAGATTATGAATATGAAAATATGTTATTCACCGAAAACAATGGAAGAAGTGGAAAACGACTTATTGCTGGTTTTTCTACAAGTTGTGATAAAGGTGTAAGAACAACAAAGTCAGTTAAATCGCTTGGTTGTTCTGTGCTTAAATTACTCGTAGAACAAAACCAAGTTATTATCAATGATTTTAATACTATTAAAGAATTATCAACGTTTAGTAAGAAAGGTACAAGTTGGGAAGCTGAGACTGGATCGCATGATGACCTTGTCATGTGTTTAGTTTTATTTTCTTGGTTAAGTAACCAAAAATTCTTTAAAGAGCTGACAGATATAAATACAATTAGTCAACTAAGAGACATGAATGACGAACAAGTACTGAATGAGTTAACTCCTTTCGGTATAATTGATAATGGTATGGATCAATATGAAGAGGCACCAGTAGTTTCTACTAAGGGCGACTCATTTTTGATGTTTGATGATTAGCGTTCTAAAATCATAGAATTTATAAATAATTCATTGTTTAATAGTAAAATTTGAAAATGAATCATTTCATAGGAGAAAAATAATATGCCTTTTCAATTAAGTCCAGGTGTTAACGTAACGGAAATTGATCTGACTACTGTTATCCCTGCGGTTGCAACTACCGATGCAGCAATTGGTGGTGTATTTCGCTGGGGACCATTGGGCAAATCTACGCTCGTAGTTAGTGAAGACGAGCTCGTTTCCCGTTATGGTAAGCCATCTAATTTTAACGCAGAAACGTTCTTTACAGCTGCAAGTTATCTTGCTTATAGTAATCGCTTGCATGTAAGTCGCGCGGGTACTACTGTAGGAAATACAGTAACTGCGACTGCCGCCTTGTCAAGCGGAAACAACACAGTCACACTTTCGGCCGCTCCAGCTATTACAGTTGTTGCAGGTATGGCAGTATTTGGTCCTGGTATTCCAGCGTCTGCTACTGTAAACGCAGTAACAAATTCAACGGTTTTTGAATTAACTTCTGCTCCTACTGCAACAGACGCTGCAGCAAGCATTCAAGTTTTTGATGATGAATATGTATTCAATGCAATTGCAAATACTAATGTTGCTAATCTTGCTTCACATATTGTCAAAAACGAAGATAACTATGAATCAGCAAATGGTTCACCACGATCTTTTGATGATGATGTACAGTTTATTGCAAAATATCCAGGTGCATTAGGTAACTCATTAAAAGTTTCTGTGTGTGATAGTACGGCTGCATTTAATAGTTCAATTGATTTAACTACGTTTGATGCTGCAAACACCGAAGACGAATCTTTAACGTTTGTTGTAGGATCTAATACCGCAACTCTCACCATTTCAAATAGTGCTACTGGTGATGCTAACTCATCAGCTGCTGTTGCAACTTCAGCTATTGCTTTACTGACTGTTGGTGATAAAATCAAAGTTGGTAATAGCTCAATTGGTACAGAGTACCTTACTATTACTTCTATTGGTTCAGTAACCAAAACTGAAGTAGCTTCTACTGAGACCGGCGAGGCCACTGTTGCAATTACTTTTGATGATCGCTATAGTCTTTCAACTGCAACGACTCCTAGCTCTTTTGAGCGTTACTGGGATAACTGGGGTCTCGTTGAAGGCGCGCCAGGTCAAACAACTTACCAATTATTAAATGGTAACACCTCTGCACAAGATGAAATTCATGTTGTTGTAACTGACGAAGATGGTAAAATTTCAGGAGTTCCTGGCACTATCTTAGAAGTATGGGGTGGTTTGTCACGCGCTATTGACGCTAAGTCAGAAGACGGTGCTTCTCTTTACTATAAAGAGGTATTGAATAATAATTCAAGATATATATGGTGGGCTACCGATTTATCAGGTGCTGCTTCTGCAGATGCTGATGATTTGGCCACCTCAACTAATACTACTCCATACACCAAGTCAATGATTGGTGGACGTGATGGTCCAAACGAGAGCAGCGCATCAATTGGCGCAGTTATTCAGTCATACGATGTATTTAAGTCTGCTGAAGACATTGACATTTCTCTTGTATTGACTGGTAAGTCACGTGGTGGTGTACATGGTGAGCAACTCGGCAATTACTTAATTGATAATATTGCTGAAAAGCGTAAGGATTGTGTAGTCTTTACTTCACCTCATTACAATGATGTTGTAAATAACGTTTTCGAAGATGAAGAAGCTGACGTTGTACAGTTTAGAAATGCAATGCGATCATCTTCTTATGGTGTACTTGATAGTGGTTATAAGTACATGTATGATAAGTATAATGATGTTTATCGTTGGGTACCAATTAATGGCGACACTGCTGGTCTCTGTGCTTACACAGATGAATCACGCGATCCATGGTGGTCACCTGCTGGTTTCAACCGTGGTAACATTAAGAATGTTATTAAGTTGGCTTGGAACCCACGTAAAGCTGAAAGAGATATTCTCTATAAGAATGGTGTCAACCCAATTGTTAACTTCCCAGGCCAAGGTATTGTAATGTTTGGCGACAAGACTCTTCTTGCCAAGCCTTCTGCCTTTGACCGAATTAACGTACGACGCCTCTTTATCGTCCTCGAGAAAGCGATTGCAACTGCTGCTAAGTTTACTCTCTTTGAATTCAATGATGAGTTTACTCGGTCTTCTTTTGTTAACCTTGTTTCTCCATTCTTGCGAGATGTTCAAGGGCGACGAGGTATTACTGACTTCGTAGTAGTATGTGACGAGACAAACAACACTGGCGAAGTAATTGATCGTAACGAGTTTATTGGTGATATTTACATCAAGCCGGCTCGCTCAATCAACTTCATCCAGCTCAACTTTGTCGCTGTACGAACTGGGGTAGAATTCTCCGAAGTTATCGGTAATTTTTAATAAATAGAAGAGAAAACTAATAGGAGAATAAACTAATGGCATTTTCGGTTGAGAACTTTAAGAGTAATGCTTTATCACAGGGTGGGTTTCGTCCCACTCTGTTCGAAGTACAGGTAACTACACTCGGTGAAGAGTTTAACCTTCTGTGTATGTCTTCTCAGGTACCAACGTTTACGACTGGTATCATTGAAGTACCTTACTTCGGACGAAAAGTTAAGATTGCTGGCGATAGGACATTTGCAGAATGGACTACGACTGTAATGATTGAAGAAGATTTTAGCCAACGACGTGTACTCGAAGAGTGGGCTCGTAAGGTTAATGACGGACCTTCTAACATTCGTTCATACGGTTCACCAGAAGATTATAAAGAAGATGGTACGATTCGTCTTTACGGTAAGACTGGATCAACTTTGCAGACTTATACTCTAACTGGTTGCTGGCCAGCTGATGTAGGAACAATTGAATTAGATTGGAATACTACCGACACCATCGGTACGTATACGGTGACTTGGGCATTTGATTATATGCAGCCAGGTTCATAAGTGAGTTCTTAGTGGGGTAGATAAATATTTCTGCCCCGCTAAGTATTTTTTCGGAGAAATGAATGGACCTTTTTGGATTTGAAATAAATCGTAAAAAGGAGAAACAGCAACAAGAAAAGCTGGTCTCCTTTGTACCACCCACTAACGATGACGGCGCGTTAACTGTCACGGCTGGTGGTGTTTATGGTACTTACGTAGATTTGGACGGCTCGGTAAGAACTGAAGCCGAGCTCGTTAACAAGTACAGAGTGATTGCTTTAGATCCTATTGTTGATCTTGCTGTACAAGATGTTTGCAATGAAGCAATCGTTGAAGATTCAGACGAAGAAACAGTTTCTATTATTTTAGATGATGTTGACACACAAGACTCTATCAAGAAAACAATCATTAAAGAATTTGAAAATGTATTAGACTTGTTAGAGTTTAATAGACTCAGTTATGAGTTGTTTAGGCGTTGGTACGTTGATGGTCGATTATATTATCATGTACTCATTGATGATTCTAATCCTAAAAATGGAATTGCAGAAATTCGTTATATTGATCCACGTAACATTAAAAAAGTAAGAGAAGTAAAGAAAGAAAAGAATAAATCAGGTGTTACGATTGAAAAGCTTGTTGGTGAATATTATCTCTATAACCAATCAGGATTTTTAAAGAGAACCGGATCACACTCAACTTATAATGCTGCAGGTTCACCTACCTCTATTGGTAGTACTTCACAAGCTGAAGGTGTGAAAATTGCAAAAGATTCAGTAGTATATTGTACTAGTGGATACCAAAACTCAGAAAATAGTCTTATTTTATCATATTTACATAAGGCTATTCGTCCATTGAATCAGTTAAGATCAATGGAAGACTCTTTGGTGATTTATCGTATTTCACGAGCACCAGAGCGTAGAATTTTTTATGTTGATGTTGGTGGATTGCCAAAAGCTAAAGCAGAGCAATACCTCAACGATATCATGGCTAAATTTAAAAATAAAGTTGTTTATGACTCATCAACTGGTGAAATTCGAGACGACCGTAAGTTTATGACGATGCTCGAAGATTTCTGGTTACCACGAAGAGAAGGTGGTCGAGGTACTGAAATTACCACACTTCCAGGTGGACAAAATCTTGGTGAGATTGAAGATATTTTGTACTTTCAAACATTGCTTTATCGCTCATTGAATGTACCAAATACTCGTTTAAATCCAGATTCTGTATATACAATGGGTCGAGCAACTGAAATTAGTCGTGATGAAGTTAAGTTTTCAAAATTTGTTACACGATTGAGAGCTAAGTTCTCAGAGTTGTTTACTAAACTTTTAGAAAGACAACTACTTTTAAAAGGCATTTGTACTCCAGAAGATTGGAAAGAGTGGAAAGGCAGAATCAACTACAAGTATGCAGTTGATAATTATTTTGAAGAATTAAAAAATATGGAAATCATGAGAGATAGATCAAATCTCATGCGAGAAATGGATGAATATGTAGGTAAATACTATTCTCATGAATACATTCGTAAATATATTCTTCAACAATCTGAAAATGAAATGCAAGAATTGGATCAACAAATTAAATCAGAAAAAACAGATCCACGCTATAATGATGCTGATATAATGGATTCTGATCAAGAAACAGAGTAAAATATAAATATAGGTATTAATTTATTTGGAGAAATATTATGACTGATGTTACTGACTTTATTGGTGCTGCTGTAGAGGATAAACCTGTAAAAGCAATGAAAGCTTTTTCAGCGGCCATGCAACCTAGAATTGATGCTGCTTTAGATACTAAGTATGCTGAAGTAGCGAGCTCGGTATTCAACCCACAAGTTGAAGCTGATGACGAAGCAGAAATGAATGAGCTTGAAATGTCAGCTGAAGATGAAGTAGAAGTTGAAGAACCGGAACAAGAATTCGAAACAGAAATGGAAGAACCTCAAGATGTCTGAATATTTAAGTAGTATTTTAGAAAAATATAAGGCTAAAGGTGAAGATGAACAGCGCTTTATGGATAAGCATACTGACAATGTTCAAGTTACCGATGGGCCTGGCAAAAAAGAACACGATGCTGCAGCTGCTAAAGCTAAAAAGCATAAGCGTTCTCCTCACAAAGGTTACGAGCCTGGTGAAGATGAAGAAGTATATGAGTCTGCTGATTTCTTTAGTATTGACGATGTTCGTCAAGCACTAACAGAAGTCGAGCTCGACGAAGAAACTATTTTTGCAGTAGAAGAAAATCTGCAAGATCACTCACCTACTCATTTTTTAAATATCATCGACGAAGCAGTACAAGAATTTTACCAAGAAGAAGCTGACGAAGAAGAAAAAGCATGGATTGATGAAATGCTTGAAAGCGACGAAAGCTTTGAAAAGTTTCTCGACATGATCTTCGAAGAAGATGACGAAGACGAAGATGATGACGAAGACGAAGATGATGACGAAGAAGAAAATGACAAAAAGAAAAAGGATAAGTCATGATCTTACGTTTAAAGTCTGCTGAAATTAATATTGGTACTGCTAATACTGTTTCAGACGCGTCTGTTGTAAGACTCTATAATAGTGACACCGCTGCTCACTTAGTAATTGTTGTAGAAACTGGTTATGGTTTTACCATGCCAGGTGGATCAATTTCTTTTGTTGATAAGTTACCTACGCAAAACTTACAATCAGATGCTAATGTAAAAGCTACTTCAGTAGCATATAACATTTCATAAGGAATAAACATGAAACTCATCACTGAGATTACTGAGTCAATTAAAGTATTGACAGAAGAGAATGCTGACGGCAAGAAAAGCTTGTTCATTGAAGGTATCTTTCTGCAAGGCAATATTCCAAACCGCAATGGTCGACGCTATGATGCTGACATCCTTGAGAAGGAAGTTAGTCGTTATGTAAGCGAAAACGTATCTAAAGGTCGAGCATACGGTGAGCTCGGTCATCCTGACGGACCAGGAATTAATCTCGATCGAGTTTCTCATATCATTACCGAGTTACGTCGCGATGGCGATAACTTTATTGGTAAGGCAAAAATCTCTTCTACACCAATGGGTACAATCGTTGAAGGTTTACTTTCTGACGGCGCACAACTTGGTGTATCATCTCGTGGAATGGGATCTCTTAAGGAAGGGAAAGACGGGGTGATGGAAGTTCAGGATGATTTTTATCTTGCAACTGCTGCAGATATCGTAGCTGATCCATCCGCACCTGATGCTTTTGTAAACGGAATTATGGAAGGTGTCGAATGGGTGTGGGATCAGGGAAAAGCAGTTGCACGTTCAACCCAGGAAATTCAACAAGAAGTTGAAAACTCTGTTCGTCAGAAAAAGCTCAATGAACAGAAAAAATTACAACTATTTGAACGATTTTTATCTGAAATCTCGAATATTTAATTTTTATAAATACTGTAATATGCAAAATAAAATAGGAGTATTTTAAATGTCTGAAGAAAATACTATTGAAGTTGAAGAGAATGTGGAAGTTGTAGAGCAAGAGGAAACTCTTGACGAAGCAACTGAAGCTGCCGCTTCACTCAAGCCAAAAGCTTCAAGCAAGTCACAGATGTTAGGTGACCTAATGAAGCATGTAGCTGGCATGACGAAACAGGATCTTTCTTCTTTCTTGGACAAGACTCTTGCTCAAGTAGGAAAAGAAGCTGACTCGGTGCCTGATACATCTGGTAAAAACGCAAGTTCTATCTCAAACAGCGGTGCTGGTGTACCTTCACCACGCGTTGCAGTTCCTGCTAAAGCAATGAAAGAAGATATGGATGAGCTCCTGTCTGATCAAGATGATCTGTCAGAAGACTTCCGCGACAAGGCTTCTACTTTGTTTGAAGCTGCTGTACAAAATCGTGTTGTTCTTGAAGTTGCTCGACTCGAAGAAGAGTTTGAGTCTAAGCTTGAAGAGCAAGTAACGGCATCTATTGACGAGCTCCACGAGCAAGTTAATCAGTATATGGACTATGTTGTTGAGAAGTGGATGGAAGAAAATCAAGTACAACTTGAAAATAACTTCCGTGTTCAGGTCACTGAGCAATTTATTGAAGGTCTAAAAGGTCTTTTTGCCGAGAGCTACGTTGAAGTTCCTGAAGAAAAGGTTGACCTTATCGGTGATCTTGAAACTAAAGTCAATGAATTGGAAGAATCATTAGAGTCGGCCCAAGCTGAAAATGTTAAGCTGACTGCTATGGTCAATGAAGCACGTATCGAAGATACTTTCGAAGAAGTTTCTGAAGGTTTGGCTGATACGCAAGTTGAAAAGCTACGCTCTTTGTCAGAGGGTATTGAGTACTCTTCTAACGAAGAATATGAAGAAAAACTGAAGATCATTAAGGAACAGTATTTCACTGAATCTACTAAAGATAACGAGGGATCTACTGGTCTAATTGATGAAGAAGTTTCTGTTGGTTCTAATGATGATTCAGAAGATTCTGAAGTAATTCCAGAAGAAATGAAGCATTATTTCCAAGCAATTTCTAAAACGTCTAGAAAATAACTTTTTTATAAATAGATAAGTAAAATCCCAATAATAGGAGTAATACTAATATGAATTTAAATGAGCAAATTCAAAACAAGTGGAAAGCAGTGATTTCACATCCTGATCTTCCTGAGATCGCTGATCCACACAAGCGCGCTGTAACGGCTATGGTTCTTGAGAACACCGAGCGTGCCCTCCGCGAGAATGCTGAGATGGGTGCTGATCAATCTCTGCTCGCAGAAACGCCAACTAACGTTGTTGGTGCTGGCATGGGTGCCACTGCTGGCGAAATTAAAGGTTTCGATCCTGTACTGATTTCTTTGGTACGTCGTGCACTTCCTAACTTAATGGCTTATGACGTTTGTGGTGTCCAGCCAATGACTGGTCCTACTGGCCTCATCTTTGCCATGAAGTCACGTCATTCTAACCAGACTGGCGACGAGGCATTCTACAACGAAGCTAATACCGCTAAGTCTACTATCTCTGGTGGCACTGATGCTATCGGTGATAAGAATGTTGGTACTTCTTTTGATGCAGACACTGACGGTGATCTGGCAGCTAACGGCGTATACAACTTCGCTGACGGTATGCCTACTTCTACTGCAGAAGCACTGGGCAGCAACAGTTCACTCGCTTTCGGCGAAATGGCCTTCTCTATCGATAAGGTAACTGTAACTGCCAAGTCACGTGCTCTGAAGGCTGATTACAGCTTAGAGCTGGCGCAAGATCTGAAAGCAGTTCATGGTCTGGACGCTGAAGCTGAGCTCAGCAACATCCTTGCTGCTGAGATCCTGGCTGAAATCAACCGTGAAGTTATTCGTACGATCAACGTAACGGCTGTACAGGGTTCTTCTGCTGGAACTACTACTGCTGGTAAGTTTGACCTTGACGTTGACGCTAACGGTCGTTGGTCTGTAGAGAAGTTCAAGGGCTTGATGTTCCACATCGAGCGTGAAGCCAACGCGATTGCAAAAGCAACTCGTCGCGGTAAGGGTAACATCATCATCTGCTCTTCTGACGTAGCTTCTGCTCTTCAAATGGCCGGTGTTCTTGATTACACCCCTGCTCTGAACTCTAACTCTTTGGCAGTTGACGATACTGGTAACACCTTCGCTGGTGTACTGAATGGTCGTTATCGTGTCTACATCGATCCTTACACTACCGGTAACTACATGACTATCGGTTATAAGGGTTCAAATGCATTTGATGCTGGCTTGTTCTACTGCCCATACGTACCTCTGCAGATGGTCCGTGCAGTTGACCAAGACACCTTCCAGCCTAAGATTGGATTCAAGACTCGCTACGGCATGGTCGCTAATCCTTTCCACACTGGTGCTGGTGCTTCTTCAGGTGCTCTTACGGAAGACTCTAACGTTTACTACCGTCGTACTGTAGTCGCCAACCTGTTGTAATAAAAATAAGAATTCCTATAGGAATCACTTTTTAGGGAGAGGCTTCGGTCTCTCCTTTTTTTTGTTTCGCCCGCATGGGCATTAACGAGGAGAAAAACTATGGACCTTAACTTACCATTGATTGGAAAACTTCATCTTCCATCAGCAGCTTTAGGAGGAGGGCTGGTCTTAGTATTGCTCTGGTTGTTGTAGTAATTAAAATATGTACAGGGGGCTTCGGCCCCCTTTTTTATTGTAGTATAAATATAGTATCTAACATGAGATTACGAGTATGCCTTTAACAGATCTAAACTTCAATAAAAACATGCTGTCACCTACTGGGTTTTCTTTTAGTATTAAGAAGCTACCAGAGTTTAATTTCTTTGTTCAAAATGTAACATTACCTGGCGTTGCACTAGGCACATCAGATAGACCAACACCATTTAAAGCTATTCCTGTTATTGGAGATCATATTACGTTTGGTGAACTCAATGTTACTTTTAAAATTAATGAAGATCTTGGTAATTATATCGAAATCTTTAATTGGATTAAGGGACTCGGATTCCCAGAAGATTATAAGCAATACAAAGATTTAGCAGATAAGCCAAACTATACAGGTGATGGAATATACTCAGACGCTTATCTTTTAATTATGTCAAGTTCAATGACGCCTGTTGTTCGAGTAGAAATAGAAGATCTATTCCCTACAACTTTAACAGACATTGATATGAATACACAAGACACGTCAATTGAATACATAACCGCGACAGCCAGCTTTAGATTTACTACATATAAGTTTACTTCTTTGTAATTTTGTGTTATAATAGTTTATTAATATGAATAGGTGAGCTATACATGACACTTGAAGAAATATTTGATTTGTGGAGAAACGATGCTGAAGTTGATAGAACTGAGTTAGGTCAGTCAGCGTTAGATCTTGCTAAGTTGCACCACAAGTATTATCAAATCTTTTCGAAAGAAAGATTGTTATTAACAAAGCTTAAAGCAGAACTCAAACAATTAAAGTTAGAAAAACAAGAGTTTTACATTGATGGACCTACTGAAGAGCATATTGAAAGAGGTTGGAAGTTACCTGCTAAAGGACGAATATTGCGCAGCGATGCTGGCAATTATGTTGACGCTGATAGTGATGTCATACAGTTTACATTAAAGATTGCATATCAACAAGAAAAAGTTGATTTGCTTGATTCGATAATTAAGATTATTAGTAATCGAGGTTTTCAAATTAAGTCAGCAATTGATTGGGAGAAGTTTAAGGTTGGTGGATGAGTACACTGTATATACGTAAAGTAGATGAAGTGCACAATCAAGTAATGACTGACGATATGGGTGTTGCTCAAGAATTGTCAGATTACTTTACGTTTAAAGTACCAGGCGCGCAGTTTATGCCGGCTTATCGTCATAAAGTTTGGGATGGTAATATTCGCCTATACAATACTATGACCCAGTATCTTTATGCTGGTCTTATGAAGTATGTAGAAATATTCGCAAAAGAAAGACAATACGAGGTCGAATATGAATATAACCACTCAGCTAATAATTTCTCTTTGGTTGAAGCTAAACAATTTCTTGAAGAACAAAACTTTACAATGCAACCAAGAGATTATCAAATTGATGCATTCGTTGATGCCGTACGTAATTCTCGCGGTTTATATCTTTCTCCCACTGCCTCTGGCAAATCGTTTATTATATACATGATTATGCGTTGGCACTTAAGGCCAACACTTATCATTGTACCTACCACCACGCTTGTACATCAAATGTATTCTGACTTTGAGGATTATGGATTTAAGTCAAAAAAGTATTGCCATAAGATTTTTTCTGGTAAAGATAAAAATACAGAAAAGCCTATTGTTATTACTACGTGGCAATCTATCTATAAACTACGTAAAGATTGGTTTGAAAAATTTGATGTAGTCATTGGTGATGAAGCACACCTTTTTAAAGCAAAGTCACTTACTTCAATTATGACTAAGCTTATTGATACACCATATCGTTATGGGTTTACTGGAACATTGGATGGGACTCAAACTCATAAACTTGTATTGGAAGGTTTGTTTGGTCCTGTTAAAAAAGTAACTACCACAAAGAAATTAATGGAGCAGCAACACCTTGCTGACTTTAATATCAAGATTATAAATTTAACGTACCCAGACGAAACAAGAAAGTTAGTTTCAAAAATGAATTACATGGATGAAATGGATTTTCTTGTGACAAATGAAGCTCGCAATAAATTTATTACTAACTTATCTTTGTCATTAGAAGGTAATACACTTCTTCTTTTCCAATATGTAGAAAAGCATGGCAAAGTTTTAGAACAAATGATTCAGGAAAAAGCTAATGATAGAAAAGTATTCTTCGTTTATGGCGGAGTATCTGGAGAAGAACGAGATACCATTAGACATATCGTTGAAAGAGAAAGTAATGCTATTATTATTGCTAGCTATGGTACGTTCTCCACTGGTGTAAACATTAAAAACTTGCACTCTGTTGTTTTTGCAAGTCCTTCTAAATCTAAAATACGTAATCTACAATCAATTGGGCGCGCTCTTCGTAAGTCAGATACAAAAACTAAAGCAACTCTTTATGATATATCAGATGATCTTACATGGAAGAGCAAAACAAACTTTACTCTTAAACACCTAATGGAAAGAGTAAAAATTTATGATGAAGAAAAGTTCGATTACAAAATCTATAGCGTAGGTATCTAATGGAACACGAAATAGTTATGATTAAAACAATCATAGGTGAAGAAATCATTGGTAAACTCAAAGGTATTAATGATCGAGGGATTGACATTATAGACCCACTTATGATAAAATATAGGTATTCAGAGGATGGTCGTCCTTCCGTATATTTTACTAAGTATCCGTTCTATACTAAATCCTTTGAAGCTTATTTTAAAATGGAAGGTGTGATGCATGTCTATCATGATGTGCTTGAAACAGTTTCTAGGTATTATGAGAGAAACTTAATTGGTATTAAGGAAGCATATGAACATGAAGAACAAATGCGAAATCAACAACTCTTCGACGATTACGAAGACGAATATGTCAGCGAGTCAGAAATCGAAGAACAAATGTACGCTTTCATTGAAAGAATGTCGTCTAACACCGCGATTCACTAGGAGTTAACATGGCACAGTATATTAACAATAAAGAATTTTATGGTTTGCTTTGCGACTATAAAGAAAAGTGTAAGCAAGCAGAAGCTGATGGTAAACCAGTTCCTCGCATTCCAGAAAACATTGGTAATTGTTTTGTGATGATTGCTACTAAACTTGCTACTAAAGGTAACTTTGTCGGTTATACATATAAAGATGAAATGATTAGTGACGCTTTAGAAAATTGTGTTGTCGCAGTTCATAGCTTTAATCCTGAAAAATCAAAGAATCCATTTGCATACTTTACTCAAATTTCTTGGTACGCTTTTTTGCGACGTATTGAAAAAGAAAAGAAGCAAACGTATGTAAAATATAAATCTCTAGAAAATTTAGTTATTAGTAGTGATTTATTGGAAGAAGAAGGCGGTAATGGTTATTCTAACTTTGATATTACAAACGAAAAAATGAAGCCAATCATTGATAAGTTTGAAAAGAAAAATAAACCAAAAGAGAAAAAGCTAGCCGGCGTCGAAAAATTTGTAGGAGATGCTGAGTGAAAGTAGCTTTAATTACTGACCAACATTTTGGAGTTCGCGGTGATAGTATACAATTTCATGAATTCTTTTCTGAGTTCTATAAAAACTTTTTCTTTCCATATCTCGATGAGCATGGTATATCAACAATTGTTGAGCTTGGGGATATTTTTGATCGCCGTAAGTATGTTAACTATGACACGTTAAGTCGGTGTAAAGATTATTGGTTCGATCAAATTAAACAACGTGATATTAAATTACATTGTATTGTAGGTAATCATGATATCTATTTCAAAAATACAAACCGAGTCAATGCACCAAACTTACTCTTAAATGAATACTCATTTGATGTGTATGAAGAAGCAACTGAAGTCGACTTAGATGGTCTTAAAGTATTGATGCTACCTTGGATCAATAATCAAAATTATGAAAGTGCAATGGAAGTTGTTAAGTCTACTAATGCTTCTGTTGTTCTTGGTCATCTCGAGTTCCAAGGATTTGAAATGTATCGTGGCGCTATGAACGATCATGGTTTATCACATCGTGACTTTACAAAGTTTGACATGGTATGTTCTGGTCACTTTCATCACAAATCATCTAAAGATAACATCCACTATCTTGGTGCACCGTATGAAATGACGTGGTCAGATTATAATGACGATCGTGGTTTCCACATTCTTGATACTGAGACTGGTGAAATGGAGTATGTAAAAAATCCACACACTATGTTTCATAAAGTTTTTTATGATGACAGCGAGTCTAATCAAGAAGAATTACTTAACGTTGATTTTTCTCACTTAGTTGATAAACATGTAAAAGTTATTGTTAAGACTAAAAACAATCCTTATGTTTTCGATCTATACATTGATAAACTCAATGCTGCAGCCCCAGCACATATGCAAGTTGTTGAAGACAATTTTAACCTTGACATTTCTGATGATAATGATATAATAAATGAGGCTGAAGATACTATTACAATTATCAAAAACTATATTGGTAATCTTAATTTGAATGAACCAAAGCCAATGGAAAATTTATTTTATGATCTCTATCACGAGGCGTTGAGCGCAGACTAAATTATGTTGTATTTTCGTAATATCCGGTGGCAAAACTTTTTGTCGACCGGAAATCAGTTTACTGAGTTGAAACTCAATAAGTCCCCATCGACACTCATTGTCGGTGAAAACGGTGCAGGAAAGTCTACCTTTCTTGACGCTATCTCGTTTGTTCTCTATGGTAAACCTTATCGTAATATCAACAAGCCAATGCTTATTAATAGTATTACCAATAAAGCGTGCTTAGTTGAAGTTGAGTTTACTACTAATAATAAGAATTATCTTGTACGCCGTGGTATCAAACCTGCTATCTTTGAAGTTTACCAAGATGGTACACTAATTGATCAAAATGCAAGTGTAAGAGAATACCAAGAACAATTTGAAACTAATGTTCTTAAAATGAATCATAAGTCATTTACTCAAATCGTTGTTATTGGTTCTGCAGGTTTCACACCGTTTATGCAGCTCAAGCCTTTCGAGCGACGTCAAGTAATTGAAGATTTACTTGACATTGAAATCTTTACAAAAATGCATCTTATTTTGAGAGACAAAATTCTTACAAACAAAGATAAGATTGTAGATATTAAATACCAAATTGATTTGCTCGAGCAAAATATTGGTTTGACTAAAAAGCATATGAACGAGATTATGTCAATTAAAAAGTCAGATCGTCAAAATAAAGAAAATAAAATTAAAGAACTAGAAGAAAAAATATCTGATCTCAAATTTGCTTGTGAAGGTAAGATGAATCACATTAGTGAATTAACTCAAAGTATTTCAGATAAAGAATCTATTAAGAAAAAGCAAAGTAATCTTAATGATCTTAAAAATCAACTCAACTTTAAAGTGTCTAATATACAACAATCGATCGAGTTCTTTAAAAATAATGATGAATGTCCAACGTGTCAGCAAGACATTGATTCTGCCTTTAAAGAAAATCATATCTGCGATCAACAGAATAAACAAACAGAAATTGAGTCAGCAATTGGTCAAATGAAAGATCACTTTAATGAAGTAGAAACTCGCCTAGATAAAATTACTCAAGTACAAAATGAAATTAACGAGCTCAATCAAGTTGTGATGAACATTAATGGTGAGATAATGTCTCATACAAATAACATAAGAGAACTTAATGATTCATTGATAGAACAGCCATTGGTTGAAGATAACTCAGTAGAAAAGCTTAATGAGCTCAAGAATTCATTAAAGCAAATACAAGGCGAGCATGAGCAATTACTTATTGAAAAAGAAAGATTTGACATTGCAAGCAATCTTCTCAAAGATGGTGGTATTAAAGCTAAAATTATTAAGCAGTACATACCTATCATAAATAAACTTATGAATAAGTATCTTGCAGCAATGGAGTTCTTTGTTCAGTTTAACTTAGATGAGAACTTCAATGAAAGTATCAAATCAAGATTTAGAGACGAGTTTACATATGATTCTTTTAGTGAAGGTGAGAAAATGCGTATTGATTTAGCACTTCTCTTTACTTGGAGATCTGTAGCAAAATTACGCAACTCGGTTTCTACTAACTTACTTATTATGGATGAAGTATTTGACAGCTCACTGGATAATACTGGAACAGATGAATTTATGAAACTTATTACACAATTAAATGACACCAACGTATTTGTTATTAGCCATAAAGGTGATCAGTTGTTTGATAAGTTCCATAGCAATATTAAATTTGAAAAGACTAAGAACTTTTCTCAAATAGCAGCATAGGAGAAAACAATGGCGTGCAAACTTGAAACACGACTCACTACCGAGTCATCTGACTGGCATCCAGTCATTGATATGAAGTTAAGTAAAACTAAAAGAGTTGATCGAGTTTTTCTTGACGAAGAAGACGCAGCAGATTTTGCTAAGAAAACATTGAAGCTTAAAGAAGATCTATATCGAGTTATAGAGGCAGAACCCATCGATGAATAAATTAGTTCCAGCTAACGAGGCAATTCTCAACAATCCAGTTGAACTATTTGACTTTGCTAATCCACCCGAAGATCCAGTTGTAATTGCACAGACTTTACTTGAGCACCTTAACGAATATAAAGGTATTGGATTGTCAGCAAATCAAATTGGTTTACCTTATCGTGTTTTTATTATTGCAGGTGATCCTAGTTTAGTATGCTTTAATCCAAAAATTGTAAACTATAGTAATACTACTGTTCTTATGGAAGAAGGCTGTTTGACATATCCAGGATTGTATGTTAGAATAAAAAGACCAGTGGAGGTAAGAGTACGTTATACTGATGAGCTTGGTCAAATACAAACAAAAACACTTGCAGGATTAACTGCTCGGTGTTTTCAACATGAGTTAGATCATTTGGATGGGACTGACTTTACTAAGAAAGCTTCAACATATCATATGAACCTAGCAAAGAAAAGAATGAAAATGTTGAAGAGAAAAGCAAAAGGACTAGACTTATCTCCAAGAAAAATGTTTGAAGAGGTATTAGCACAATGAGTAAAGATTGGGTAGCAGATATTAATGAAATGCACAAGAAGTATGGAGTACATGATTGGGTAAAACAAAACCCTGAAAGACTCCAACAGTTTCTGGATTTTCGTTTAAAGTTTCTTTATGAAGAATACAATGAGACTTCTCTAGCAGTCAATGGTCGAGATGCTGAAGAAATCGTCGATGGGTTAATTGATGTATGTGTTATTGCTATTGGAACCCTAGATGCCTTTGGTATTGACGCCTATAAAGCTTGGGATGACGTCCATCGAGCTAACATGTCTAAAGAACGAGGGGTCAAACCAAGCCGCCCGAACCCCCTCGGGATGCCAGATTTGGTCAAACCAGACGGCTGGAAAGGCCCGGATCACTCTGGAAACCATGGAATGCTGGAAAAAACCTTTACAGATCAATAACTTAAAATTGTTAAAAATTAACAGTTTTTTTAATCCCTTACAAATCAATAACTTATATGATGGATCACGTAAGTAGTTGTTTTGTAAGGGTTTGTTTTATTGTACAAATGGCCTCAAACGGTGTAGAATGGTACCATCAAATAGGGAATAGCAAAGGAAACTCTTATGGCAACATTCACTGTACATCAGGTTCAAAACAAGCGAGAAGCACCTTCACGTATCGCGTTCGACGATAACTATTTACCAGGTGACTTCGAGCACTACACTCCAGTCTTTCGTGTAGATGCTGACGATTTGAACCATGTCTTCGCTCTGACCAATCATTGGGGTGACGAAGATCGTGTACTTCGAATTGATCGTGGTCACTCTACGAGTATTGGTGATATCATCGAAACTCATGATGGTGAACATGCATATTGGTTAGTTTCTTTTGATGGTTTCAACAAATTGAAGGTACTCTAATGTCTAAGCAAGACTCTTTTGAAGAAATGTGTGAACTCAAGCAGCAAATTGAAGATGCTGCTGAGCAACTTCGTTTGATAATGCGGGAAGAATTTCCTGATCAGTATCAACAAGGTGATGCCTATGGTGTATTCGATTGCACCGGTAGTTCTAATCCTTACGATGTGACTATCGAGTCTTTGCTCGATGGCATCGCAGAAGAAAACGAGGTGATCTATTAATGAGCAATTATGATTGGCTAGAAGATCGTATTGATATTACTGGTGTCAAGCAGTATAGTTTTCGCGAAAATGATTTTATAACTATTGGTCATCAACCGCCGGAACGCCACCCTACTCGTTTGCAGTTGTTTAACCAATTGAAAAAGACACTCGAGTTCCGTAATGAACTCAACCGAGTAATTCAGAACCTTGAAGACCTTTTAGATGGAGAAAAGTAATGGAAGTTCGTGAAGGTAGAAGTCCTAGCTACGTATGTTCTTTAGATCCACAATCGTGTGTAGATATGGAAATCCTTAATGCTATCAAGCGTAGTGTTAAAGTAATGAACAATAATGTTCAATGGGAAGATCTTGGCGATTGGGATATTGTTCGAAAGCTTAAGGTCAAAACATACCGACGCGTCCGTGTTAAAGGCCGTGAAGCAATTGAAAAGGTCAATGGCCGCAGCTACACTTGGTTTGGTGACTTAGTTGGTGGTCTTGCTAATGCTAAGCGCTTTGACGTTTACATTCATGATGATAGAAAGTATAAGTACGTATAAGGAATCTTATGTATATTTACGCTGGTCTCAGTGATTCACTCATTGCTAAATGCAAAAAACTTGGCATGCATCCTTATGTAATTGATAGGTATGCCGAGTATTATCGTCGCAAAGTAAAGGTAAGTCGCCTAGGTCGACGTGCTAATACTGACTCAGAAATCAGTAAGGTGTACGACTCTGAGTTTTCTTTTATCAAAAAAGCAAATATCAAAAAGTTTAAAGATATTAAAGAAGCTGAGCAACGATTCAAACAAATCACTCGTTCAAAGCTTTGGGAACAACTTACAGGCGGTAAGAAGTGTAGGCTAGAGCTTAACACACGACTTACGAGTTATGGTGGTATGTCATTCCCTGGCGGTAGAATCGAGCTAAGCAAGTGTGGACTTGACGAGTATACACTCATCCATGAGCTTGCTCATCAGACCCGCAATAGCATGCACCATGGTGTACAATTTCGCATTAATTTGTTAAAATTAGTATCAAGGTTTATGGGTACCGAAATGGCTAAGCTACTCAAAGGTGAGTTTAAGAAAAGAAAACTCAAGCTTAGTATACCTCAGCCTCGGTCACCTGAGTCTTGGTACAAATCATATCAACATATGGAAATGGTGAGGGAGTCACTTTAATGCACCGCATTGACTATCCAAAAAATCATAATCTTGGTCGTATTGAGCTCGACGAAGATGAGTACCAAATCGTTGGTCGTATTAAAGGTTTGGAAATTCTTACTTATTACGATACTGACGCTATCCAAGATGATGACATTGAAATTTTCGTGATTAATCCAAAAGATTACAATCGATATGGTTATAAACTAGCAATGGAAGTTTCTTTAAGTCGATCATACACTGGAGCATACCATGTAGATATGGTGCGCACTGATCGCAAATATCGTGGCTTTGGTATTGCACCAAAGGTGTATGCAAAAATTATTAAGGTGTTTGGTTTAACACTTCAAGCTGGTACATGTCAGTCGCCTGGTGGTAGATACATTTGGAATACTTTGGCTGATATTACAGGCATAAGTATTATTGGTCGCTATGGCCGCCGCGGCGCATGGCATTATCTTGAATCAAGTGAAGATGGTGAGCTTGTCACCGATGAGGATGTGTCTCCTTATGACACGCAAAATAACTTTTACGTATTCGCCTACGCAGGATAAATGGGAAGGTATTGCTATGAGTGAAGTGACAACAGCTGAAAAGATTGTTGAAGATCTCAATGATAGGTTATGTCGTGTACGAGCTGAAAAGGCAGAGTGTGCTCGACTTAATATGCATGAAGCTTTTCGAGCTTTGCAT
>Ga0181574_10000721_pt1 | contig 30791 bp, 33 predicted proteins | sample 101ome_24_FD_145600 | JGI IMG/M metagenome (GOLD analysis project Ga0181574, IMG submission 145600) | Coastal salt marsh microbial communities from the Groves Creek Marsh, Skidaway Island, Georgia - 101410AT metaG (spades assembly) | ecosystem: Environmental > Aquatic > Marine > Intertidal zone... | reverse complement strand
GCACTCGCGCAACCTACTGACGATATTGACACTACGGAAGTCGAGATCGACGCGTTACGCGCCGATATCAGAGCGATCCAAGCGAGGCTCACGGCGCAGGAGGAACAGCGCGACACCCTGCAAGATGAATTAAGAGAGAGCGAGCAACTGATTTCGCGCGTGGATCAGGATCTCGATATGCTGGTCTCCCAGCAACGCGCCCTCGAGGAAGACTGGGCGCGACTCACCGCAGAAACCGATCGACTGCGAGACAATCAGAACGCGCTGTCTGCTGGTATCGAGGCGAGCATTCAGCAATTGTGGGTACTTCAGCAGGGCGGCGGCCTGCGCATATGGCTGGGCGGTCAAAGTCCCCATCAAGCAGCGAGGCACCTTGCCTACTATCAACTCATCGTCGAGGAACAGCGCACACAGTTGCTGGCGTACCAAGCGGGCTTATCCGAGCTTGAGGCCCATACCCGAATGGTCGAAGACGCGGAGCAAAAACTGGCAACCCAGGCAGAGGCGATTGCTGCCCGTCGCATGCAGCTCACTGCTCAGCAGGAGAGCAAACAGCAAACCCTTGCCGATATTACCAATGCACTTCGCGAGGACGAGCAGGCATTGCAAGTGCTGCTACAAAATCAGAAACGCCTGAACAGTTTACTGTCCGAGCTCAAAGCGCTTGCGATCACACCGGCCTTACAGCCGGAGCCATTTGTCACCAGAAAGGGGCTATTGCCCATGCCCGTTGGCGGTAAACCGGCTAATCGCTTCGGCGCAGTGCGCAACGCCGATATTCGCTGGCGGGGATGGATGATCCCCACGGAACAAGGTCTACCAGTCAGAGCAATTCACGGGGGGCGAGTAATATTTGCTGACTGGCTCAGGGGGCAAGGGCTCATACTCGTAATCGATCACGGCGAGGGCTGGCTGTCGCTGTACGCACAAAATCACAGCCTGCTGCGCAAGGTAGGCGAGCAGGTGGATGCCGGCACAGTGCTGGGAAAAACAGGCAACACCGGAGGTAGCGACACCACTGGGTTGTACTTTGAGATACGCCACAATGGCGAGCCAGTCGACCCGGCTGAGTGGCTGGACTCCTGAACGGTTAGTCCAGAATCGGTTAATATAGAATTCTTAAACTATCTGGTCCTGACCATGGTTGCGTATTTGTATCGTCTACGATCATGGGTGATGTTCCTCCTCGCGCTTTCGCTATCTCTCCCCAGCCTCTCGGAAGAACAAGCAGCCGGCGACGAAGATCCGCATCACCTCAGTAGTGAACCGCCTCAAGCACTCCCGCTGGCAGAGCTACAAATGTTCGCTGATGTGTTTAACCAGATTCGGCAGGGTTATGTCGAATCAGTTCCCGACAGCAAGCTTTTCGAGCTCGCCGTCCAGGGTATGTTGTCGGGTCTGGATCCTCATTCTGTATTTCTCAAAGAACGCGCCTACGACTCTCTTCAGGAGACTACTCAGGGAGAGTTCAGTGGACTGGGTATCGAGATCGGGCAAGACGGCGGCTACATCACCATCATCGCGCCGATAGATGGATCGCCGGCCGAGGCCGCAGGCTTACAGGCGGGTGACGTGATACTCAAGATCGATGGCGATTCCATTCGGGACCTGCCCGTAGACCGATCTGTCGATCTGATGCGTGGGCCCACTGGTTCAGAGGTTTTACTGACAATTGGACGACGCGGGCTGGCCGAGCCTTTTGACGTCACGGTGGTTCGAGACATCATTAAGGTCCCGAGCGTAAGAAGCCGGGAGCTGATGGACGGGTATCTCTGGTTACGCGCTGCGCAGTTCCAGAAGGACACAGGTCTCGAGGCGATCAGCATTCTGGAGAAGGCGCTCGTGCAAGCCCCACTGCGCGGCATCGTGCTTGATCTGCGCAACAACCCGGGCGGCGTGCTGGGTGCCAGCGTTGATATGGCGGGCGCCTTTCTGGACGGTGGCTTGGTCGTTTACACCGAGGGTCGGCACCCTCAAGCCGCTGATCGTTATGAGGCCCAATCTGGGGATATGCTCAATGGGGCGCCTATTGTCGTGCTGATCAATGGTGGCTCAGCCAGCGCATCCGAGATCGTCGCAGGAGCACTTCAGGATCGCCGACGCGCAGTCATCATGGGGACGCGAAGCTTTGGAAAGGGTTCCGTTCAAACCATTTTGCCAATCAACGACACGCGCGCGGTAAAGCTCACCACCGCGCTTTACTACACTCCCAACGGGCGATCGATTCAGGCAGAGGGCATCGTGCCAGACATCGTGGTCGAACGGGCGGAAGTAAAGAGTGTTGAATCTTCTCGACGCACCAAGGAGTCGGACCTACAAGGTAGTTTGAGCGGTGGTGACCCGGCCGATACACAATCCGAAAGCGAAGCGCTCACCGCGCTGCGCAACTCGGATAACCAGCTCTATGAGGCGCTGACGCTGCTGCGGGGGATCAATCTATTGACGCCGGACAGTGCCCCAGCGGGACCCAACACAGCAGATACTGCGACGACAACCGCTCTCAACGAACTCTGACTGGGCGTATCCCGCCAGCCTCCAGGCATGCATCTCGGTGGGGTAACGGCACGATGCGCTCGTGTCTCAGTCGGTATCTCGGTGATTGAGGCTCGGCTGGCAGTGCGTCAGCGCTACTGCCTCACTGTAATGCCTTGTGCGGCCATAAAAGCTTTGGCCTCACCCACCGTGAACTCACCAAAATGAAAAATACTGGCTGCCAGCACTGCGTCGGCGCCACCTTGCGTCACGCCATCGGCGAGATGTTGCAGGGTACCCACACCCCCTGATGCGATGACGGGGATGTCCACAGCGTCAGTGATTGCTCGGGTAACAGTCAGCTCAAAACCGTCGCGCGTGCCATCACGATCCATACTGGTCAATAACAATTCACCCGCGCCCAATGACGCCATCTTGCGCGCCCACGACACCGCTTCGATGCCCGTGGGTTTGCGGCCGCCGTGAGTGAACAGCTTATAGCATGGCGCTTCATCTGCTTTCGAAACGCGCTTCACATCTATCGCGACTACGATGCACTGCGAGCCAAATCTCGCAGCAGCGTCACTGACCAACTCAGGGTGATGAATCGCGGCAGTGTTGATGCTGACTTTGTCAGCTCCCGCGTTGAGCATTGTGCGGATATCCTGCAATGAACGAATACCGCCACCCACCGTCAGCGGGATAAATACTTCGCGAGCAATCTGCTCTACGGTGTGGACTGTCGTGTCGCGTTCTTCATGGCTCGCTGTGATATCGAGAAAAGTAATCTCATCAGCGCCCGCTTCGTTGTAACGGCGGGCAATCTCCACCGGATCGCCTGCGTCGCGGATTCCCACAAAATTGACGCCCTTCACCACGCGTCCTTGATCCACGTCGAGGCAGGGAATAATGCGTTTCGCCAATGCCATCAGGCGCGCTCCATGTAGGCGTCCACCGTGGCCTGCGCCGCTGCAAGGTCGAGCGTACCCTCATAAATAGCGCGGCCAGTGATCGCCCCGCAGATCCCTGATCCCGCGCAGTGCATCAGCTCGCGGACATCATCCAGCCGGCTGATGCCGCCTGATGCAATCACTGGCAACCCCGATTCCTGTGCCAGAATGACGGTGGCCTCAACGTTCACTCCCTGCATCATGCCGTCGCGGTCGATATCGGTGTAGACCACGGCGCTGACCCCCGCATCGGCAAAGCGGCTGGCCAGTTCGGTGGCCTCAAGCTCACTCTCGCTCGCCCAGCCCTCGACCGCCACCTTACCTCCCCGTGCGTCTATGCCAACAATAATGTGCCCAGCGAACTGAGCGCAGGCATCGTGGACAAAGCCCGGATCTCTGGCGGCCATTGTGCCGAGAATGGCGTACTCAACCCCGGCATCGAGGTAAGCCGCGATGGTATCGAGGTCGCGAATACCCCCACCAATCTGAATGGGTAAATCAGGCAAGGCGCGTGAGATCGCCGTAATAATCTCGGCATTCACTGGCTTGCCCGCGAAAGCGCCATCAAGATCAACCAGATGCAGACGGCGCGCACCTTCGGCAGCCCAGCGCTGCGCCATAGCGACGGGGTCATCGGAGAACACGGTGCTATCAGCCATGTCACCCTGGCGGAGGCGAACACATTGTCCGTCCTTTAAATCGATAGCCGGTATTACGAGCATGTGCCATCCCAGCGCAAAAAATTTTTCAACAGTGTGAGACCCGCCGTGTGGCTTTTTTCAGGATGAAATTGCGTGGCAAAGAGATTGTCTCGGGCCAGTGCCGCACACCCTGAAAGCCCATAATCAAAAACACCTGATACCACTTCAGCATCGTCAGGGACTACATGGTAACTATGCACGAAGTAAAATCGTGTGCCCGAGGCAATGCCCTCCCAAAGTGGGTGCGAGTCGGTAGGCTCCACGGCATTCCAACCCATGTGCGGCACCTTCAAGCGCTCGCCCTCCTCGTTGCGATGGTGATCTCCAAAATACTTCACCTGCCCCGGAATGATGCCCAGACACGCTACGCCCTGATTTTCCTCGCTACGCGTCATCAACGCCTGCATGCCCACACAAATCGCGAGAACGGGCTTGCGGTCACGATTAAGCACCGCATCCAGCAAATCATCGCAACCGAGCCGGCGGATCGCCTCCATGCAATCCCGGATTCCGCCCACTCCCGGGAAAACCACGCGATCAGCGGCAGCGATTTCCGCCGAATCGTGGCTGACCACCACATCGGTTGCTCCCACATGCTCAAGCGCGCTGGCGACAGAGTGCAGGTTACCCATGCCGTAATCGATCACGGCAACTCGTTGGGTCACGGTTTACAAAACCCCTTTTGTAGAGGGGCTGGCACCTGCCATCGCGGGGTCTCGGGCAACAGCCATGCGCAGTGCCCGACCGAAGGCCTTGAACACCGTCTCCGCCTGGTGATGGGCGTTGTGCCCACGCAGATTATCGATATGGAGCGTCACATCGGCGTGGTTCACAAAACCTTGGAAGAACTCGACAATCAAGTCGACATCAAACTCCCCGACTTTGGCGCGGGTAAACGGCACGTGAAACTCCAAACCCGGCCGGCCGCTGCAATCGATGACCACTCGTGATAGCGCCTCATCGAGGGGCACATACGCGTGGCCGTAACGCACAATACCTTTCTTATCACCAATGGCCTGGCTAAAAGCCTGCCCCAACGTAATACCAATGTCTTCCACCGTGTGGTGAGCATCGATGTGCAGGTCACCCTTGGCCCGGATATCGAGATCAACTTGCCCGTGTCGGGCAATTTGATCGAGCATGTGCTCCAGAAAGGGCAAGCCCGTGTCCAACGTGCACTGGCCCTCGCCGTCGAGACACAATTCGACAGCGATCTGGGTCTCCAGCGTCTCACGGCTGATGGCGGCTTTTCGAACGCCCGTGTCCTGCTGACTCATGATTCGTTCTCCGGGGCGCCACGCGGCGAGGTGCGGGCGCTACACTAGGGGCGCCATTGTATAGAAAGAGAACCAGCACTTCATTGCGAAGCTTTACCAGTCCATGACGGCACATTTTCCCATTTCTGACGCTCTACTCACCTGGTTTGACCGCCACGGCCGCAAGGATCTGCCTTGGCAACAAGATCGCACGCCCTACCGGGTATGGGTGTCTGAAATCATGCTGCAACAGACTCAGGTTGCAACGGTGATTCCATTTTATGAACGGTTTATGGCGATGCTACCCAGTATCGAGTCATTGGCAGCCGCACCCGAAGATACTGTGCTCCACTTGTGGACCGGTCTGGGGTACTACGCGAGGGCACGCAACCTGCACCGTTGCGCTCAGGTAGTGTGCAATCAGTACCAGGGCATATTCCCTTCTGAACTCGATCGCCTCCAGGCATTGCCGGGCATCGGTCGCTCGACCGCCGGCGCGATTGTGTCGCTCGCCATGAATGGCCGCGCGCCCATTTTGGATGGCAACGTCAAGCGGGTGCTGGCGCGTTACCACGCGGTAGAGGGCTGGCCTGGGCAACGCGCTGTCGCTGATGAGCTCTGGCATTTCGCAGAGCAACATACGCCTGAGCTGCGGGTCGCCGACTATACCCAGGCAATCATGGACCTCGGCGCCACCTGCTGTACCAGAAGCCAACCCCATTGTTCGGCATGCCCGCTCTCTGCGGGTTGTGTGGCTGCCTTGAATAATCGACAGGCAGATTTTCCTGGTCGAAAACCACCGAAAACCACTCCCACCCGCGACCGCTGGATGGCGGTCGTGACACGATCACCCGGAGAGGTACTCCTGCAGAAACGTCCTGCTTCAGGGATCTGGGGCGGTTTGTGGGCGCCACCCGAGTTTGAAGACGAACTCGCAACCAAAAACTGGATTCAGGACACGGTGGGAGTGACCGCCCAAGCCTGTATTAACGATCCCGCTTTCCAACACACTTTCACCCATTTCAAACTCAGGGCGCACCCGGTCAGGGCTCACTGTGGAGCAAACCGGAAAATCGCTACCACCGTAGAAGTTGACGCTGACGACCTGCAGTGGTTCAGTTTGCACCCCGTGCCCGCCGTGGGTCTGCCCGCACCAGTTGTTAAACTACTGGAGAGGTTGGTCTCAGATACGCAATGAAAGGAGTGACCAGTGGCGAGAACCGTCCTTTGCCGACGCTATGGAGAAGAGCTCGAAGGGCTCGACCGCGCACCCCTGCCCGGCGCGAAGGGTCAGGAGATCTTTGATCACGTTTCAAAAAAAGCCTGGCTCGAGTGGCAAGGTCACCAAACCATGCTGATCAATGAGAAGCAGCTCAGCCTGATAGATCCCCAAGCACGCCAATACCTGATGGGCGAGATGGACAAGTTTCTGGCGGGAGAAGACTTCGATCGCGCGGAAGGTTATGTGCCCCCCAGTGAATAACCGAAACCTCGCTGGCAACGCTGTGCGTCTCAGTCAAAGCGCTCGGAGCAATCTCATGTTTCAAGTGGTGGTGATGGCATGATTAAAGCCCGTTCTTGGTTGCTGACTGCTGCAATCTGTACGTTGGTTACCGGTCTGCTGGCCGGTATCAAATTTGTGCAGATTTCGCAGGCAATGGCGTTTATGGAGAGTTTTCCGCCGCCATCTGAGGCGATCACGGTCGCTGAGGCGCAAGCCGATACGTGGCAGCCGACTCGTTTGTTGAGCGGCACGGTGCGCTCACCCGAACACCTGGTTATCTCGGCTGAGATGGCCGGACGTGTCGTCGAGTTGCCCTTTCAGAGCGGCGAGATCGTGCCGGAGGGCGCGGCGATTTTGGTTTTATTTGATGACGATCTGGAGGCTCAGCGCGACGCACTGCGTGCTGATCTCAATCTTGTCGAAACCCAGTTTGAACGAAACCGCACCCTCGAGGCAGACGCGCTCGTTTCACAAGATCAGCTCGATACGCTCAAGGCTCGCAGTCTGTCACTCCGAGCGCAGATCGCCGTGCTGGATGCGCGACTCAGCCGCATGACCGTGAACGCACCTTTTACGGGCACCCTTGGCATTTACCCTCAACGGCTTGGGGATCTCATGCGCTTTGGCGAAGTGCTGACCACCCTCACCGGCGTCAGCCCTACTCGGTGGATTGATTTCAAAGTACCTCAGGGTCTTACCGAATTGAGCGTTGGTGACTCCGTTCAGGTTCGCAATATTGCCGGTAACACTATCGGCCCCGCACAGGTTATTGCAGTTTCTGACGCCTACGCAGAAGGCACCCGCACCTACGACGTGAGAGTGCAGATGGATGCGCCAGCGCTCAAGCACGGTGCACTGGTGCAGATTGCAGTGCGCACGGGCCCCGCCGAAAATCTGATGTCAGTGCCTGCCCGCAGCGTGCGCTGGGACCCCGACGGTGCGCACATGTTTGTTGTCACTGAAGCGGAGCCTGGCGCGCATCTGCCACACCGCGCCTCTCTTCGACGCGTAGAAGTACGAGGAGAGCGAGACAACCGCTTTTATATCCGTGGCGAACTCAATGTAGGTGATCGTATAGCCGATCAAGGCGCCTTCAAACTCAAGGACGAGATCCTTGTCGATATTCAACTGACGGCATCGCGGGGGTGACCACTTTCGCTAATCGCCCACGCTGGACGGACATTTTCATCCGGCGCCCGGTCGTTGCAATCGTCTTATGTGTGGCGTTGCTGTTGATCGGGATTCGCTCGGCGATTCATCTGCCGGTGATTTCGTTTCCGGTCATTGAAAGCTCTTCTATTGCAATCGTCACCGCCTATCCGGGCGCCAGCGCAGAAACCGTGCAGGGCTTTGTTACCGAACCCATCGAGCGCGTAGCGAGCAGTGTTCCCGGTCTGGACTATGTGGAATCAGTGACCACCGCAGGCGTGAGCACCGTCACCTTGTGGCTCAGGCTGAATCAGGATACGACCAAGGTTCTCGCAGAGCTCTCCACTCGGCTCAGCCAGATCCGGTTTGAGCTCCCGGAAGGCACAGAAGACCCCTCTATAGAAATCAGCCGCGCAGATACGCCTTACGCCAGCTTTTATCTCGGGGTGCTGATTCCACCGACGCGCACCTATGCCGAGGTCAGCGACATTATTCAGAGAGAGATCCTGCCTCGACTCTCGGCGCTGCCGAATGTGCAACGCGCAGTGAATTACGGTCTGCCGCAAGCGATGCGGATTTGGCTGAACCCCTGGCGCATGGCGGCATTAGGTGTCGATGCGGACGACATTACCAGCACCTTACGACGCAATAATGTCATTGGCACGTTTGGGCAAGCAGAGAGTGCCTCGCAACGTATCAACCTGCAAACCAATAGTGAGGCCCGGTCCCCCGAGGACTTCGCCAATATGCTGATCCGCAGAGAAAACGGCGCCGAGATAAGGCTTGGCGATGTGGCCGAGGTGGAAGTCGGCACCATGGAAATCTCCCGCATCGCGCGCTACAACCAGGACCGGGTCGTGTTTATACCCGTCTATCCGGAGCCGGGCACCAGTGAGATTTTGGTGGGAGATCTGGTGTACGAGGCGGTCGCCGGGATCAACGATACGTTGCCGCCTGATCTGGAGTTAACGATCCCTTTTGATAACTCGCGGTACATGCGCGAAGCCGTTACCGAGATCTTTCTCACCCTTGGAGAGACCGTCTTTCTGGTGGGGCTGGTAGTCATCGCCTTAATGGGATCTTTCCGCAGTGCAATCGTCCCGCTTCTGACGATTCCTATTTCCATTTTAGGCGCTGCGGCGGCGATGTCGGTAATGGGATTTTCACTGAATCTGTTGACGATTCTTGCGATCGTGCTCTCGGTAGGACTGGTTGTAGATGACGCGATCGTTGTGGTGGAGAACGTCGCGCGAAACTTGCGGGAAGGCATGTCACGACGGGAGGCCGCACTGACCTCCTCGCGGCGGTTGTTATCGCCGATTATTGCCATGACTGTCACGCTCGCTGCGGTTTACGCGCCAATTGGTTTTGTGTCCGGTCTGTCTGGCGTTCTGTTCAGAGAGTTTGCTTTTACATTGGCAGTGGCGGTACTGATCTCGGGTTTCGTGGCCATGACGCTGTCACCGCTGATGAGCGCCTACGTGTGCCCTGACGAGGGTCACGAAACGCGAATGAGCCGCTGGGTGAACCGACGCTTTGAACTGATTGCCAATCGTTACGGTGCGCTAATTGATTTTTCGCTGCGCTGGCGCTGGCAGCTGGTGTCGGGCGGGCTGTTTTTCACGCTTTTGATCCCGCCGCTTTACCTCTTCTCACTCAAGGAATTGGCGCCGGTTGAAGATCAAAGCGCCATCAATCTGGTTGTTGATGCTGCACCCGAATCCTCCATAGACGAGACCTTACAGGGCTTTGTTGACGCGGTAGACGTGCTGCTCGAGCGCCCCGAAACCACCTATATCTGGCAAGCCATGGGGCCGTCAGGTGGCTACGGTGGCCACGAGTTCGTGCCGCCAGGCGAGCGCGAACTGAGCACGCACCTGATGCTACCATCAATTCGCAGCGACTTGGCTCGGGTCCCCTCGGTAAGAGCTTTTCCCGCCACCACCCCGGCATTGCCCACCGCCGGACAATTTGATGTCGAGGTAGTCATTTCCTCTTCTGATTCAGCCGCAACAATGCGGCCCTATGCACAGGCCATGGTAGACAAGGCGCAAGCCTCGGGACTGTTCCTCTATTTTGACACCAGCCTGCGCCTGGATCTGCTTTCGGCTGAGTACCGGCTGGATAAGGATCGCCTGTCCGACCTCGGGATGTCACTGGACGACCTGACTTCGCAAATGGGGCTCTTTGTTTCGGAGGGGTATGTCACGCGCTACGACGAGCGCGGGAGAGCCTACCGCGTGATACCCATGCTGGAGCGCGAGCTCAAGGATTCGCCAGAAGCCCTATTGGATACCCCCATCACGCTGCCCTCCGGTGATCAGGTGCCCTTTGGGACATTTGCCACCCTCGAGCGCAATACAGCGCCTCGCGCACTCACTCGGTTCCAGCAGAAGGGAAGCTTTAAATTATTCGGTGGCGTCATTCCCGGATATACCAAAGAAACGGCGCTGGCTCGCATCGAAGAGATTGCGGCGGAGACCCTGCCGCCGGGATATGTGCTTGACTACACGGGCGAATCGCGTGAAATCAGACGCGAGGGGAACACCATGGTCGGCGTACTGGGGGCTTCGCTGGTCATGGTATTTCTGGTGCTGGCGCTACAGTTCGACAGCTTCAGAGACCCACTGATTATCTTGCTGGGATCTGCGCCATTGGCCTTGTTTGCGGCGATGGTGATCACGTTCACCGGCTTCACCACTATCAATATCTACTCACAAGTGGGACTGATCACGCTTGTCGGACTGATATCGAAGAACGCCATTCTGATTGTTGAATTCGCCAATCAGGCGCAGATGGAAGGCCTCAGCAAGCTGGAAGCGATTAGAGCAGGGTCCATGAATCGATTGCGGCCCGTGCTGATGACTACCGGTGCAACCGTGTTTGGACACTTCCCGCTGGTATTGGTCGAAGGAGCAGGCGCAGAGGCCCGTAACAGTATCGGCTTTATTTTGGTGATCGGCATGCTGATTGGAACGCTTTTTACCCTGGTACTGCTACCCGCACTGTACGCGTTGCTCGCATCGGAACACCCTTCCGAGGATCGGCCAATCGATAGCGCTGCCCTCGAGGAGCCGGTCGGGCATGGCGCCACATAGGCGCCACGCGAAGCACTGACTTGACGCGTGAGTAGCGCGCGGGTTTAATACGCGGCCTTCGCGCTGTAAGCCCTTTCTTGCCCAGGTAGCTCAGTTGGTAGAGCAGTGGATTGAAAATCCTCGTGTCGGTGGTTCGATTCCGCCCCTGGGCACCAAAACAATTAAATAAAAATTGAGACCCGCCAGTCTTGTGTGACACGACGTCTGCGCCTCAGCACACCGCCACTAACTCCTTATAGCCGTCTTTCGGTTTCTGGGCTCTTTGAAATAATCTGCGCCGAATCCCGCTTGACACCGCCTGACTGGCTTCAATCAGGTACACCGATACGCAGGTGTCCGTAACTTGATGCCGTGGGCCATGGGATATGAATCCGGATTACCAAAAAGCCGCAGCCCAGTCGCCACATCGGGTAAGTCCCAAATGAAGTTGATTGAGCTTTTGTGAGGCGACCCATTTGTTGCGGATAAATACGCTGGCGGAGACCATCAACCTTGGTTATGTTTAGGCGGCTCAAACAATAAGACTCTGCCCGGTGAGGACACAGCGCACATGATCATGTCTTACTTGCTCAGCAGAATATTCCCCTGGGTTGTCGAGCTAGGCCTCTGGTTTGCCATGGTGGCTGGCGGCGTTATGGGATATCAGTCGGAATATTTGGACTCGCGTATTCTGGCGACGCTACTGGGGGCGGGCATTGGATTCATAGCGGGTGTGTTCCCGTTTGGATTGCTTCAGGTGTTGGTTAGAAACAACCAACTGCTTGAGATGATGATTAAGGAAGGTTACGGGCGCCCCCGGCTCAGCCTGCATAAAGGGCAAGTAGTCGAGATGCCATACGTGGGTTCTGAAGATCGGCTGTAATGTAGCCTGCCTAGGTTGAACGATTCATTTTGTCCCAGGTAATCTTTACCTGTCTGGCGTCTTTCACGTAAGGCATTTCAATCACTTCATCGCCAATCGAGATCTTTAGTGTGCCGTAGCCAAACAGCATGCCCATCAATGAAGGCTGGACGTCTACGCCACTGACAAAATCGGCGTAAAGATCCTCTCGCGGAAAGAAGAAAGTGTTGCTGGGAATCACGCGATGGTTGGTGATAAACCGCTCGGAGCTGCTGACAAACTGAATCGTGGCGTAGCCAATCGCCAGTAGCGGATAGACGACACAGCAAATGAACATCACGTCTGTCTCGGCATTGGCATTGTCGCTCCAGAGAAGAAACAGCACGCCAATCAGGATGAGAATTGCGGCTCGCGTTGCATGATCCCACAGGCAGGCTATCGGCCTACCTAGGCTCATAAATGTATGCTCTCCGCTCTCGCCGTGTTCACGAGGCGTGAATACGCGTGCTTTCATTCGGGCCAGAACCTGCTTTTGCTCGTTAACCTGCTCCAATCTGGGCAAGGTGTAAGGTAACGCAAACAAGACACCTAGCAAAGCGATTCCGGTGAGCATGGACACCACGATTTCTATCGAGGGTGGCCGGTCGTCTGCCATGAGCTCCTCGACTGCCTTGCGGGGCGTAGCCGAGGGCGCGATGGCGGGATCAATCACCAGCGTTTTTCTTGTAGCACTGGCCTCGGGAGCAGTGATCGAGTCGATCAGGGCGCGTTCGTAACGCTCGATAAAGGCGATCGCATCAGACGTTAAAAGATCCAAACACATGCCTAAATAGTAGGCATCTCTCGCGAACTCCCACGAACCGACAAAATCCGGCAATCCCAATCTCGCTCTGATGTGGTTCACTACCATCATCAATTCGCTACCACTCGCGAGCGTCGTACTCCCAAGCTGCTGGCAGCGGGTCTGCGCCAGGAACCCCTTACCGTCGCGGGGGGCGCAACCCGATATGCTGACCATGAGCGCAGAGAGCAGCAAACCCAGCACGATAAGCGACCTTCGCGCACGGGGGCGACCGGCCGAAGACCGGGCGGAGCTAACGCTGTATTGCAGAGTTGACACCTATATATAGGGGTTCGTAGCTTCGACGACCCCAAAATAGGCACTGACTCAATTCAAATCAACAAAGCGTTGCGGAACTATTCTACGTAATAAAGTCACGCTAAAAACATGTTTTTGAATCGTTTTTTGGCATGAAGCTGGCGTCGGCTAATGGGCGCGAGGGGCTAACAGTGGATGCCGAGGCGGTATTGAGGGGGCCGCTAGAGCGGAGGAGACCGCAGCGTTACCGCTGAGCGGGTGTCCAATCTAACTGGCGCTCAATGGCGTATGGGTCATAGGGAAAGACAACAGGAGCAAAAGCGATGGATTATCTGATCTGGGCAGTACCCGTCATGTTGTGGGTTGCGGTCACTACCCATGCAGCGACCCAGAGCACCCCCCTGCTATTGCTGGATCGCATCAATAAGCTGTAATCCGAGGCAGCGCGGCATGAGTTGGCTGGTGGTGGGCTTCTGGGGCTGTGCGGCCATGTGGTTAATCAGCCTCGCTGGAGATATCGGGCTGGCGAGAAACCCCAGCGTGGCGGAGGGAATGCAATGGCTGCCGCTGATTTGCGCCATCATTGCTTTCATCGGTATGTGCTATTTCGGGCATGCCACCAGCATGTTTGGCTGGTAGCCATCCCCGCGACATGCTGTCGCTACTGAATCATCGACGCACGTAGCGCGTCAGTATCGTCGAAAGCCGTGAACGCGGCGATCTTGCCGTCTCGCATTTTGAACATGTGCAAGCTCTCGGTATCCATCCCGGTAGCCTTCATTCTCGTGTGCACAAACACCACATCGTCAACCCGGTAGGTTTTGATGGTCTCAAAGACCAGGGCTGGCCAGTGCTGTGGAAACACCCCCATCACTTCGTCGATGACCGCTTGCGTTCCCACGCGCCGCCCAGACTGTGGTAGGTCGCCAAAAATCGTCCAGACAAAATCTTCCGTGTGGAGGACCGCCCACCCCTCGGCATCTCCTGCCCCAAAGGTGGCATAGGCCTGCTCAATGACTTCCAGATCACTCTCTGACCAGGCTTGAACGCTGAAAATCAACAACCCAATTGCTACCAACTGCTTCATGCTCTCCTCCCATGTCCCTGTCGCGGCAAAGGTCACTATATCCTGATTTTCCTTGCCACCGGCGCTGTTTCTGACGCCGTTGCTTTACTGACACAGCTTGTCGCAAACTGTTTCCCGGAAGTGATCGCAGTAAACTGCACGCTCACTACTCCCATCGCACCGCAACGGAGCCACACTCGATGAACGCGCCCATACCCACCCTGGACACCTGGCCAGAGCAAACCATTCGAGGGCACAGCATCCCTGGGTCACGCTACACCTCCCGCGACTTTATGGAGCAAGAGTGGGAGGGAATGTGGACTCGGGTTTGGCTGCTGCTGGGGCGCGAATCTGAGCTTCCAAACCCCGGTGACTGGCAGATGGAGCCCCTAGGTCGCGAAGAGATCCTGATGGTGCGCCAGCAGGATGACAGCATTAAAGCCTTTTACAACGTGTGCCAGCACCGAGGCAATCCGTTAGTAGATGAATCCAAGGGGAGCAATCCCCGCCGCTTCGTGTGTCGCTACCACAGCTGGGCGTTTCTGCCCGACGGCGCGCTGCAGTTTGCACCGGATAAAGAGGATTTTCCCGAGGGCAACCCCTGCGGCAAATTGCGGTTGGCAGAACTCAAGTGCGAGACCTTTGCGGGCTTTATCTGGGTCAATATGGACCCCGACTGTGGCCCTTTGAAGGATTATCTCGGACCAATCTGGGACGAGTGGCAGGCCAGAGAGGTTGATACCTGGCAGCGCACCATGGCTAACACCATGTGGCTACCCTGCAACTGGAAGGTGGTGCTGGATAACTTCAACGAGTCCTACCACGTGCCGACGGTGCACATGGGTGCAACGCCCTCTACCGACCGCACCGCAATCGCCGGCGGCATCAACACCTACTTCAAAGAGACCCAATTCGATCTGGCTAACGAAGGCCACGCGCGCATGATCATGAAAGGCGGATATGGCGCCGGCGTGACCGACACCGACGGCAACATTGTGGAGCCGCTGGCGTCACTGCTCGGCTACTGGAATCTCGATCCCGCTGATTTCAAAGGCAAACCCGAAGATACGCGCCAAGCGCTCCAACAGGCGAAGCGCGAACTGGGCCCCAATAAGGGCTATAGCCATTACGCGGCTGTCCCGGACGAGCAACTGACTGACGCCTTCCATTACACGCTGTTCCCCAATTTTGCGGTGTCATTGTGGGCGGACGGCTTTCACTTTTTGCGCGCACGACCGCATCCCACCGACCCGGAGCAATGCCTGTTTGACAACTGGTGGTACGCGAGCCCGGCCAGCGTTGCCGCAGAGCTTGATGACGGCACCAGCGCAACCGAATCGCTCACGGGAGACGGAACGGCCGATGTGCCCGTCAAATGGCTGACCTGCGGCAAGGACTCCATTGGCCCGGCGATTGAGGACGATGTTGCGGTGTTCATCACCCAGCAAAGGGGGGTGCGCTCGCGAGGATTTAAGGGTGCCTATCTCTCGGGTCAGGAGAAGCGCATCAGCCGGTACCACGAGCGCATCGATGACTACATCGAGGGCAGGTTGTAAACCCGTAGCAAGGATCACGAATATGAGTGACACCGACGATCGCAGACAACTTCAGGACGTGATGCTCGCTTATGCAGCGGCCGTGGATGACCGGGACATGGCGCGCTACCGCGCCTGCTTTGCAGACGACGTGGAGATCGTCGGTTTTGGTGAGGAGACTATAACGGGTGCAGATAACTGGACCGCCTCGGTCGAAAGCCAGCTGGAGGCATTTTCCGCGACGCAACATCTAATGGGCCCGCAACTGGCAACCGTATCCGGCGACACCGCCTCTGCTAGAACAGATGTGCAAGCCCTCCACGTAATAAAAGACGGCGATGGCGCCATGTTCACGCTATGGGCGACCTACCTGACCAATTTTGTCCGCACCGGCGAGGGTTGGAAGATTGCCCGCCATGAACTGGTTATTCGGGGCACACAGCAGAGCTCATAAGCACTGGCGGCATGTCGATATTTACTCCCTCGGGCTGGTACACCACTCGGCAGCTTCTCGTCGGGATGATCGCCGTGGTCGCCATGGGTTGGTGGACCAGCGACGTGCGGGCAACTCAAAAGCAAGCCGCAGAGGCCTGGCCACGAGTCATTACCGCTGATCGCTCGGAAGACTGCGCCGAGACGTTGGCACAGGCGAGGCAAGCGCTACCCACCAATGGCCTCGCTACCACTTTTTCTCTATTTAGCTGGAACGTGGAAAAAGCTCAGAACCCACTTTTAGTGCCCCAGTTCGCGGCGTTCGCCCGAAGCTCAGACTTGATCTTTCTTCAGGAAGCCGTGCCACTCAAAAAAACAGAAACGGTGATTGAACAGTCGCTATTTGAGGCTTTCGTTCGCGGCTACGTGCAAGATGAGATCGAGACGGGTGTGCTGACGCTTGCTCGCGCGCCCCACATTGTTCACTGCCAGTTTCTGTCTACGGAGCCATGGCTGAGAACGCCCAAGGCCGCCAGCGTCACCCTCTACCCCATGGCCGACGGCAATGAGTCGCTACTCACCGTGAACCTCCACGCCATCAACTTCAGCCTGGGGGTCGAGGCGTATGCTGATCAATTGAGCAAGTTAGCCGAGCTGATGCGTGCGCACGAAGGTCCCGTCGTCTTTGGGGGCGACCTCAATACCTGGAGCGAGCGTCGGCAACGCATCGTGAAAGAACTAGCAAGTGAGCTGCAACTGACTGCCGTACCCTTTGCTCCCGACTACCGCACCACGCGCTTTGGAAGAGCATTGGATCATCTCTATGTTCGGGGTTTGACGTGGGTAGACGGTCATACAGAACAGGTCAGCACCTCCGACCATAATCCGCTCTTCGCCACTCTGCGCCGCTCCACACCATGACCCGGATACTGCTACTACTCTTATTGCTCGGCGGACGAACCCCTGCGGCTTATACACAGACTCACGCGGAGGCACAGATCCAATACTTAATTCGGGCAGTGGCCGAAAGTGGCTGCGAATTTGATCGCAATGGCGAACGCTATCCGGCAGACAAGGCGGCTGAGCATCTTGAGCTGAAGTACGCCCGGGGCAAACGTTACGCTGACTCTCCGGAGGCATTTATTGAGCACTTGGCAAGCAATAGCTCGTGGACGGGCGAGCCCTACTTGATGATCTGCGGGGCAGAGGTCACACCTGCGGGTGAGTGGTTAATGACAAAGCTGGAAGCAATCGCTCCGCGCTAGGCGCGACGAAAACGCTCAAGGTTGGCAAGGCCGGCTGGCGCATCCGGAGCCAATGGGTCGGCTCCACCCCATAATGCGTGATTGGCAAGCGCGGTATCAAACCCCTCTATCAGCGCCTGTATCTGCCCACCTCTGATTTTGAAAATGTGCAGGTAGGTCTGATCATAGCGCTCACCCGTCCGCGCAATGCCGTGGTTTTGCGCCATGGCAACCACCACCTCCCCGGCATCCACCACGACCTCATGCGCTTGGCAAAACGTAATGTCTTCCGGGTTGACGCAACCAAACACATGAGGCGTCACCTCTTCAAAAAACCGTCGCTTGCCCTCGTAGATTCCCGAGAGCACATGATTCTGCGTAGGACAGATCAAGCAGAAATCCTCAGCGATCACCGCATCTAACGCGGGCGTATCACCCGTGCGGATGGCTTCGTAAAACTGGTCAACAACTGTGCTCATCGCGATATCCTCTTGGCTCTGCTCGTCTGCAACCCGGCTGAGCGGTTGGCGACTATTCGCGCTCTCTGGTTGTCTCGTTTGAGCGAAACGACTGCACGCCGCGCACCACAAAGTGAATAAAGGCTACCCATAAGGTGGCATAAGCAACGCTAAACCCCCATTGCCAACCCGCATAGCCCAATATCACGCCGAATACTGGCACCATCGCTAGCCAATGCCCTGTTACCCACGCCGAGTGCTTCCAAGAAAAATACACAGCGCTCACCGCCGCCACGATCATCAAGAGCGCGAACACATCCTGTGCCCAGGGCCGGGTATACATAAGACCGCCCAGTATGACCGCGGACACGCCCGCTATCGCGTGAGCCAGTGCCCCCCAATCGATGCCATCCCGCGTTTCAGGTGACGCTTCGCTCACGGCGTGAGGTCTCGCACATAGCCCAGCATGTTGGGGTAATGCGTTGTCGGTGTACCGGTCGCTCTCAATGCCGCCACGGCCTCCTCGGAGACCGCGCCGTATAACTCTACGGTGAATACATCCAACAACGGCGAAACCTCGGCCAGATAAGCCCCGAGGTCAGCATTGTTCAAATGAAAAATCAAAGCTTCGCTGTTCTCATAGACCTCGGTCCAAACAAAACCCAAGGGATCGTTGGGATCGGCGTCAAAGGTATGTAGCAGCATACCCGGCTCGCCCGCTTCCACTTTTTCATCCACCGCAGCCGACAGCGCAACAACATGCTCAGCTTCTCCGGGGAGAGCGTGTAGGCGTCCAATCAATACGAAAGCCGTGGGGCCGTTCGGCAGGGGTTGTGCCGATGCAAGGCTGGATACAAGCGCAAAAAAGAGCCCGAGCAGTTGGGCAAAACGGCAGCGTGACATAGTTCAATCTCCTAGATGAAGGACAGACCATAGACCAGGCAAGTCCACTACCGCAATGCAGAATCCGATCTGCAGTAGGCGCATCAAATAGACCCCTTACAAGGAATCACGTAACGTAGCCCTGTAGGGGGAAGCGCTATGGAAGATCATACTTTTTGGGAAAACGTAGGAAATCTGGGCGTGATTCTTCTCGCCGTTATATTGGCCACCGTAGTGCACTATGCGGTGCTGAAGCGCCTTAACGCGGGCGGGCAATTGATAGGCCGCTATCCGCGCTTCCGCCTGCTTTACGGTGTATTGATGTCACTGATTGCCCACTCGGTTGAGATCGCCATATTCGCCGTGGCATATCAGATTTCTGCGAGTTCCGGATTCGGCGTTTTGGAAGGCAATTTTGAGGGGGCCTTAGCGGACTATCTGTATTTTTCTTACGCCGCTTTTACCACGGTGGGCTTTGGTGACATCGTCGCAACCGGACCCATGCGATTACTCGCAGGCATGGAGGCACTGACGGGATTCGTCTTAATTACCTGGACCGCGTCCTATCTTTACATAGAGATGAGCAGGACCTGGGGAGCGAACGACTAGTCCCTCAAGGGCTAGGTCTCGATCAGATTGAATCTGGGCTCACGGCCAGCGGGCGTCTCGACTATCTCCAAGAACATTGCCAGGGGCCGCACCCATAATTTTTTTTCGCCGTATTCGGGCCGGTAAACCACCAGCATCTCTTCCGTTTCCGAATGGCGAGCCGTTCCCAAAACGATGTATTCGCCGCCTTTGTAGTGCCGATATCGGCCCGGTTTCACTTCGCTCATTCTGCAAGCCCGCCAAACGCGGCAATGAGGTCAGCCTGAAAACCCTCCAGAATCTCGCAGAGAATCAAAAAATCGGCGTCTGCCCGGGCCAGAGGGTCCTCGACCAACTCATCATTTGCCTCGCGGATGGCATCACTGAATTTGAGCCGACGTAACGAGAGATCTTTGTCGACTATAGCGGCAACACGCACGCCCCATTCCATCGCCAATTTTTCAACTTGGTGCCCGGAGGCAAGATGCGCAAGCACTTCCTCACTATCGAGTGGGACGCCACGAACCTTCACCGAACTCCCTTGCGCACGCTGATCGGCAAAATCCGCCTCGTCAGCCAATTCGATGGCTTCTGGTATCGAGCCATGCAATAACCATTGGGTCATCACATGCGCGGGCGCTTTCTGGGTTTCAGGCAACACTGCAGGCAAGTTGCCCAAGGCCTCGCGCAAATGATTTAGTACTTCTTCCGAGCGCCCAGCACTGCTGCTGTCAATCCAGATCCAACCCGCCTGATCAGCGATGATCGCGCGGATGGTACTGGAACGCGAAAAAGCGCGTGGCAGCAGGTCTTTGGTCACCTCATCGTTGACGGCCAGGCGCTCCCGGCGGCTCACCTTGCGGCCCTGGCCCTTGGCAATTTGCGCGCACCGCTCATTAGCTTGCTCGCGCACTACCGTCGCTGGCAAGAGCTTCTCCTCGCGCTTCAGGCGCACCATCCAGTAGGGCCCCGCGGCATGCACCAGTGCCGAGGCCGCATCGTCCAGCGCCGGCACCCAACCCAAACTACTAGCCTGAGCGGGGGTACAGGCGGAGAACGTGCGCGCTTGCAAACGCCGCTCTAGTTCTTCCGCATCAATGCCAAGGCGGTTAGGTAAACGATAGGGGCGAAGCGCGCGAAACCACATAAGACAATAATCCAGTGAGCGTCTTGATCGAGGGCCGCGCAGTGTATCGCAGTCTTCGCCAGCAGGTGGCAACTTGGCCTAAAATCCAAAGGGTAAATTCAGGAGTGTCCCATGCGTTACCTTCACACCATGATCCGTGCCGCCAACCTCGACGACACCCTAGACTTTTTTGTCGACAAGCTGGGGTTGGTCGAAGCCTATCGTTACGACAACGAAGCGGGTCGCTTCACGCTCGTTTTCCTCAGCGCACCCAAAGATCTGGAAGCCGCGAAATCCCGGCAGGCTCCGCTAGTGGAGATTACCTACAACTGGGATCCCGAAACTTACGAAGGCGGCCGAAATTTTGGCCATCTGGCGTATCAGGTCGATGATATCTACGCCACCTGCCAGCATCTCTTAGACAGGGGTGTGACCCTCAACCGCCCGCCAAGGGATGGCCGGATGGCGTTTATCCGTTCGCCCGATGGCATTTCCATCGAGCTTCTGCAATCGGGTGACGCCTTGCCCGTACAGGAGCCGTGGCAGTCGATGGAAAATATCGGCGAGTGGTAAGACTCAGCGACTGAGAAAAGCCAGCATCCAGCGCGCGATACGATCTCCCTCATGATGTAACTGATCGAGACTGTTCAGCCCTGCGGTCACCCGATCTTCACCGATCATTTCTCGTCGAAAGTTCATAATTTCCCGCGAATAGTCGGGGACGAATTCGGGGTGGCCCTGAAAGGTTAGAATGTGCTCCCCCAGCGCCATACCCGCCACCTCACAGTGGTCATTCGTGGCGATCTGTCTTGCGCCAGGAGGCATCGTCATCACCTGATCCTGATGGGAGGCGAGCAAACAAAATTGCCCGCCGTCAGCCAGATCAAAGGCGTCACGATCAACGGTGTAGCAGTTAACACCCACGCCCCACCCTTTGGGAGATTTCCCTACCGAGCCACCCAATGCCTGCGCGACCAACTGATGGCCAAAACAGATGCCAATCAGCTTGCGGCGCGCGGCATGCAGTTCGCGCACAAAACCCTCGAGGGCGCGGATCCATTCCTTGTCATCATAGACGCTGCTTTTACTGCCCGTGATCAGAAACCCATCAGCTGCTTCGACACTATTTGGCAAGTCGCCCGCCTCGACGTTCCAGGTAGTGAAGGTCAAGCCGCTATCCTCCGCGAGCAACAATCGTTCAAACATGTCCGGGTATTCACCGTAAGCCGGCACCCATTCGGGCCTCACTGAATCGGTGCGCAAGATACCGATATGCATACTTGAACTCTCCACTTTTACCCGTGAACCGGACCTTAAGCGCCGGGGCGCGGCCAGCGTACGCCAAGTTGGGAATGGTGACAAAGTCATCAAACTGACACCAAGGCGTCATAAAAACGCCATGCGCCTCTCTTACTTTATGGATATGGCGATACTGTCGACGTTACACCAGTGGGACGCGCGACTGTTGAAGCAACTCTTTCAACAGGGGCAGCGTCGTCGCTCGCTGACGCAAGTGGCAAGGATCGTGTCACGCAGTGGCGATGGCTACCTGCAAATCGCCTTTCCTGTGACGGCTTGGCTCCTCGTCTCCCCCTCTGCCTCGGTTTACGCCGCCGCAATGACCCTTGCATTTGCGTTGGAGCGACTGACTTACCTGCTCCTAAAGAATGGTCTCCAACGCCGACGGCCACAAGAGATCATGCCGGGCTTTCGCGCACTTGTGGTTCCGCCCGACCGTTTTAGCTTTCCCTCGGGGCACACATCAGCAGCGTTCTGCCTGGCCACGATAACGGGCATTGTTTTTGGCGGTCCCTTCTCAATCCTCTACGGCTGGGCTGGCTGTGTCGCGCTGTCGCGAGTCCTGCTCGGTGCACATTTCCCGGGGGATACCTTGGCCGGTGCTGCCATCGGTAGCGCCATCGCATTCATCACAGCAACCCAACTGGGCATTCAGTAGGGCCGCGGCTTGCGTATCCTCTACGGGGTTCAGGCCACTGGGCAAGGCCACATCAGCAGGGCCCGAGCGATGGCTCACGCCTTCAAACAATTTCCGGATGTCGAGGTGAGCTGGCTATTTTCGGGTCGACCAAAAGAGCGCCTTTTCGACATGGAGCCGTTTGGGGACTTTCAGCATCGTACGGGCCTCACCTTTGTCACAGAAGCGGGACGGCTCCGATATCGAAAAACGCTCATGGCAAATCGCTACTGGCAATTTATCCGCGATGTGCGGCAGCTAGACCTGTCGCCTTTCGATCTTATCGTCACCGACTACGAGCCAGTAACAGCCTGGGCCGGCAAGCTAAAAAGACAGCGGGTCCTTGGTATAGGACATCAATACGCATTCGGCAAGAATACGCCGGTGGCAGGACGTTCTTTTGCTCAACACGCCGTGATGTCTTGGTTCGCACCGGTCAATCGCGGCATCGGCTTGCATTGGTCCAATTTTGGCGACAACGTGATGCCACCTATTCTCGACCTTCCCGCCATGCCACCGATGGAGACAGGCGACCATATTCTGGTTTACCTGCCATTCGAAGATCAGGCGGTCGTCACAGAGTGGCTCAACGGATTTGAAGGGCATCGCTTCCTGCAATATGCGAGCACACTGCCAAACGACGAGCAGGGAAATGTGGGGCGGCGACGTGCAAATATCGCAGGGTTCAAGTCGGACCTTGCAAGTGCTCGCGGGGTTGTCTGTAATTGCGGCTTCGAACTGATATCGGAGTGTTTGCATTGGCGCAAACCGGTTCTCACGAGACCCTTGGCAAAGCAGATGGAGCAACTGTCAAATGGCGCCGCGCTGGAGGCGCTGGGTTTTGCCACCGTAATGCGCCAGATCGACAACGAGCTGACCGCTCGGTGGCTGGAGAAACCGCCCGACGCGCCGCATTTAGCGTTTCCCGATGTCAGCGCCACACTGGCCGCTTGGTTAGCAGACGGCGCCAAAGAACCGATAGCAAGTTTGGGAGCAGCATTGTGGGGGCGACCCGCAATAAGCTGATTCTGGCAGCGCTCTGCCTGCTCCACACAATCACCGCAAATGGCGCGGTAGCCGGTGAAGCCGGTTATTTGGGCAACGCAGCATGCACGGGTTGTCACGAACAGGCTGCCGTCGACTGGACAAACTCCCATCACGATCTCGCTATGCAAGAGGCCACACCGCAAACGGTGTTGGGCGACTTCAATAACGCAACCTTTGAGTATTTTGGCGTCACCACGACCTTTTCCCGCGATGGAGAGGCTTTTTTTGTCACCACTGATGATGCCGCTGGCGAGATGCACACCTTCCCAGTGAAATATGTCTTTGGCGTCGAGCCGCTTCAGCAGTATTTGCTTCCTCTGGGCAACGGCCGACTACAAGCGCTTTCCATCGCTTGGGATACCCGTCCCAAAAGCGAAGGTGGGCAGCGCTGGTACCACCTCTACCCCGATGAGGAAATCGCGGCTGGCGATCCGCTGCACTGGACGGGAGGCTTCTTCAATTGGAATACAAGCTGCGCCGAGTGCCACAGCACCGATGTTAAAAAGCGCTACGACGCTGTCAATGACCGGTTCAATACGCATTACCAGCAGATCGATGTGGGGTGCGAAGCCTGTCATGGCCCAGCGAGCCGTCACGTCGAGCTGGCCACCTCAGGAGCGCTATCAGCAAGGCAAACCGGGTTTGTCATGAGCCTCAAAGCGCGCGGCGAATGGCAATGGGCGAAAGATGCCAACATTGCAAGGCGCTCAGAACCACTCGCCTCATACCAACAGATTGACACGTGTGCTCGCTGTCATGCGCGGCGCGGCACCTTGGGTGACTACCACCCCGGGAAACCACTACTGGACACTCACCGCCTGGCGGTGATTGAGACCCCGCTCTACTGGCCCGATGGACAAATTCGTGACGAGGTATATGTGTACGGTTCTTTCATTCAGAGCAAAATGCATCAGGCTGGTGTGACCTGCAGCAACTGCCACAATCCGCACAGCAACCAGTTGGTGGCGGAAGGGAATGGAGTCTGTGCCCAGTGCCATCTGGCCAGCCACTACGACAACCCCTCTCACCATCGGCATCAAATCGGTTCTGCGGGGAGCGCCTGTGTCGATTGCCACATGCCCAGCCAGCTTTATATGGGCGTCGATGCCCGGCGAGATCACAGTATGCGCGTCCCTCGCCCCGACCTGTCTTTGAGTACGGGCAGCCCGAATGCGTGCAACCAGTGTCACGTGGATCGCAGCGTGGACTGGGCTTACTCGGCTTTAACCGATTGGGGCGTGACGTTTAAAGATAGGCGCACCCACCCCGCGCGCGCATTCCACGCCGCGGACCGGGGAGATATTCGCGCCGCTACGGGGCTGATTGAAACGGCAAATAACAAAGAGTTCCCCGGGATGCTCCGCGCTTCCGCCATTGCGCATGTGAGCCGCCTTTTACCGGAGCGACTCATGCCCTCGCTACCTATCTGGCTGGGCAGCGATGATCCGCTGATCAGGTTGGCAGCGGTTGACGCGGCCGCACAGCTATCTTCCGATCAGCGCAAACCAGTGCTGATGTCGCTGGCGGCCGATCCGGTGCTGGCGGTCAGAATGGCGGTAGCGACGCACTTGGCGGGCACCGTACCCAGAGATCCTGCCGCCAGCACGGACGCAAAAGCAGACGAGACAACACAGCGGGATAAGCCTCTGGAAGCATTGTTTGAGGAATATATTCAGGTCCAATCCCAGCACCTTGACATGCCTTCGGTACTGACCCAACTGAGCGGTTTTTATCAGGCCCGCGGCGATAATGATGCCGCCCTCTCGCTACTCCAGTCAGCGCTACAAAAGAATCCTCAGGCAAGCACCGCACGGGTGAATCTGGCTGATCTCTACCGCGCACTAGGCCGAGAGTCTGACGCGCGCGATGTGCTGGAAGCTGGAATTACACTGCGTGAGGATGACGCCGCCCTATGGTTTAGCCTCGCACTCCTCGAGGTGCGAGAGAGTCATGGCGAGCGAGCTCTGAATGCCCTCGAACGCGCCGCGTCGTTGGAGGAAACACCGGGCTATTACCACTATGTTTACGCTGTTGCGCTGCATGACCAGGGGCAACTCAAGGAGGCGCTCGCCACGCTGAGCGCAATGCACGACGAAGCGCCAGGGCAAGCCAACGTGCTCGCGGCGTTAATGCAGTACAGCCAGCAGGCGGGCGACATGCAAGCAGCGCGTCGCTATCGCGATGAACTGCAGGCGACTTTGCAAGCGGCCGGTCTGCGGTAGGCCCCTCTAGGGAGACTCGGGCTCCACGGGCACCAGCTTCAGATCAACGGTAACGGGTATGACGCGGCTGATGGTATTGAGGCCAGCGATTTGCTGCAGTGCCGCCACTCCTTCCTCGAGCGCGAACTCTGAAGCACTTAAAAGGATTGGCTGAACCGTGGTGGCGCTCAGCCCTTGCGCGGTGGGTGCCACCCTGAAAGACGCGTCTTTGTTCACCACCTCTCCGTGCAATGCAATCTGCAGGCTGACTGGCACAACACCGCTAGCACCAGACACGGCTTCGCCTAGCGCCTCGGGATCCACCTGAGCAGTGATAGTGGCCTCAGGGTAAAGACCCACCTCAAACAACATCTTTTGCATCCGCTCGTTACGGATACCAATATTGGTCTCGACCGATGCCAACGCGACCTTCACAGACACTGCGCCTGAGTCGGTAACGGTCCCAGAGAGCGTCTCAAAATGACTCACCTCACCAATCGCATTGTTCTTGATCGAAATAAACTGCACCTGAGACCCGGCACCGACCTGCCAATCAGCCCATGCGGCGGACACACAGCACATCAGACCAGCGCACAGCACCACGAGTTTTGCCTTTGGTTTAGCGCTCATTTTTTCACTCCATTCAGCAGCATCGAATCCTTGGGGCGACGCGACTCTCAGATAATCAGCTAGCCACTTCTGCCAGGTCACCTTTCTGTTCCAGCCAAGTCTTGCGGTCTCCCGCCCGCTTTTTCGCCAGTAACAGGTCAAAGGTGCTATCCGTATCGCCGCCCTCGTCCAGCACCAGTTGCACCAGACGCCGTGTATCCGGATCCATCGTCGTCTCGCGCAGTTGCGGCGGGTTCATCTCGCCAAGCCCTTTGAACCGCTGCACACCGGGTTTGGCGCGCTTGTTTTCCGCCGCCAGTCGCTCAAGGATGCCGTTTTTCTCGGATTCATCCAGTGCGTAATAAACCTCTTTCCCGACATCGATTCTATAGAGCGGCGGCATTGCGACAAACACATGGCCGGCACGAACCAGGGGGCGAAAATGTCTCAGGAACAACGCACAAATCAGCGTGGCAATGTGGAGACCATCCGAGTCGGCGTCGGCAAGAATACAAACCTTATGGTAGCGAAGCTGGCTCAGATCAGTGCTGCCCGGTTCGATACCGAGCGCTACGGAAATATTATTCACTTCCTGAGAGCCCAGAATTTCGCCCGCGTCCACCTCCCAGGTGTTCAATATTTTACCGCGCAGGGGAAGTATGGCCTGAAATTCGCGGTCGCGGGCCTGTTTGGCTGAGCCGCCAGCGGAATCCCCCTCAACGAGGAACAACTCTCCACGGCTAGGGTCCTCAGAGGTGCAATCAGCCAATTTGCCGGGCAACGCAGGGCCTGAGGTGACCTTTTTGCGAACGACTTTTTTTGCCGAGCGCAGTCTGCTCTGGGCGCGCTCGATACACATTTCTGCCAAGCGCTCTGCATCGGACGTGTGCTGATTGAGCCACAGCCCAAATGCATCCTTGGCTACACCGGAGATAAACCCCGCCGCCTCTCGCGAGGAAAGCCTCTCCTTGGTCTGGCCAGAAAACTGGGGGTCCTGCAATTTAGAAGACAAGACGAAGCAGCAACGATCCCAAACATCTTCCGCCGTGAGCTTCACGCCTCTGGGGAGCAGATTGCGCAGTTCACAAAACTCCCGCATGGCATCGAGCAACCCAGATCGCAAACCGTTAACGTGCGTGCCACCCTGCGCTGTGGGAATCAGGTTCACATAGGACTCTGCCACGACCTCGCCACCTTCTGGCAACCACTGGATTGCCCAGTCCACCGCTTCGGTTTGACCTTCGAAATGAGCGGTAAAAGGCGTTTCGGGAATGACCGGAAAGTCGATCGTGGCGTCTGCTAGGTAATCAGCAATGCCGTCCTCGTAGTACCACTCCGTTTTTTCCTTTTTCTTCTCATCGGTCAGCGTGACCCTCAGCCCCGGGCACAGTACTGCCTTGGCGCGTAGCGCGTGACTGAGCTTAGGGAGCGAAAAGTTGGGGGAATCAAAATATTGGGGGTCGGCCTTGAAGCGGATACCTGTCCCGGTGTTCCGCTTACCGCAACTGCCCGTTACGGCAAGCTCCTCGATTTTATCGCCGCCAGCAAACGCCATCGTATAAACGTCGCCCCCACGACGAATCGTGACATCGAGTCGCTCAGACAAGGCGTTGACAACCGAGACCCCTACCCCATGTAAGCCGCCACTGAATTGGTAGCTTTTATCGGAAAACTTACCGCCCGCGTGGAGCGTCGAGAGAATCACCTCTACGCCCGGTAGTTTTTGCTCTGGATGCAAATCCACCGGCATGCCCCGTCCGTCATCGATCACGCTGAGGGAGCCATCCGCATGGAGCGTGACGTCGATCTGACTGCAATGTCCGGCGAGCGCCTCATCGACCGAGTTATCGATCACCTCCTGAGCAAGATGATTGGGCCGCGTTGTGTCGGTGTACATTCCGGGGCGCTTGCGCACCGGCTCTAACCCGGTCAGGACCTCAATGGCATCGGCGTTATATTGCGTCATGATTCGCTACAACTTGGTTAATGGTGGACACTGTCGATGCCGAGTCTGAAGCCGCGGCTAAAACACAGTCGTAATCAGGCATACCCTCGTGACGAGAGATCAACTGCAAACGCTTCGTCAGAAACGCGTAATACTTGAGTATGCCAACTCCCGTCTTCATAAAGCTCCAGCAAGCGACACCCCGGCGCCAATTCGTCGACGCGAAATTGCTCGGACGCTGGCGCGAATTGCACACAGGTCGAGGGTGCGGTCAGGCACTTTACGCCAGCGTGCGTCTGCAGAGAATCCTGATGGACATGGCCGGAAATCACAACAGCTTGCGCGCCTAGTGGTGCCAACAGCGCCAGTGCCTCCGAGCCATTTCGCACGCCTTGATCGTCTAGCCATTCGCAGCCTACGGCAGCCAAGGGGTGGTGTGTAGCCACCAAGAGAGCCCGCGCCGTCTTCTGGGCACTCTCTACCGCTTGCGCCAACGCGGACAGCTCCTGATTCGTCAGCAGACCTGCGACTTCTCCGGGCTGCTGCGTGTTGAGCATGAGAATGTCCCAACTCGCGAGGGCAATATGCCGTCGAAAATGGCGCTTAAGCGGATGTTCTGCCGACCACTGCGCATCATGATTACCCGGAAGCCAAAAACTGGGCGCCCCAAGCGGCGCGAGCATTGTTGCCAGACGATGGTAGGCCTGATCGGCTTCATCACCCGCCAGATCGCCCGTCAGGAGTAAGGCATCAATTGGCTGCGCCTGCTGGATCAAGCGACAAACCGCCGCCAGGGAGCGGTCTGTATCGATGCCCACCAGCTTGCCACCCGCGTCGCGCATCAAGTGCGTATCCGAGATCTGGATCACGCGGCTGGTCGCAGCGGTAGCCAGCGTCACATCGCCACTGAGGGGATTCATGGCGTGGTGGGGTCAGGACGCGACAGATTGGTTTCCAGCGAACGGCCGTGGGACAGGCAAAACTCCATCAACTCGGCGGCGAATCGGTTCTGCTGGAATTTCTCGTCCCGCTGCAGCATCTCGGGATTCGGGTATCGATACCGAGCTTCGAAACGTCTCGATGTACTGCAATGGACTACCTCTGCCATACGGGCATCGTGGTAGAGCCGCAAATCGAAGTAGCTTCCCGCCCACGGAGCTGAAGCCATGCCCTGATAGCGCAACCGCATATCGGTGGTGTATCGATCGCGGGCGGTGACCTCAAGTGACACCGAAACCTCACCCGCTGCAAAAACGCAGGCGCTTTGCTGCTCATACTCAGGGAACAGACGCATCAAGCGATGATAGTTCGCCTCGCACTGTGCATGCAGGTCGGAAAGGTCAATCCTGTAGCCCCCGCGCGCGCGCCGGCGTGATTGAACGCTGTGTCGGTCACTTACCATGACCCAAAGTGTAGCAAGGCCCAAAGGGCACGCGAACAGCCAAAATGTTGTCACCTTCGGGCCGCAAAACGGGGCTCAGAGTGGTAAACTCGCGCCCCAAATTTCAGAGAAGCCGTATCTCATGCAGAATGACCGCCAACACACTCGCACCGCGCTCGGATGGCTGGTTGCCGTGCTTTGCAGCGCAGCGAGTTCAGTCACATCCGCCGACACGCTAGTCGATATCTATGAGCTGGCGCTGGAAAACGACGCGCTGCTCAAGGCCAGAATCGCTCAATACAACGCAGATATCGAGCTTGAGAAGCTTGCACTGGCCCCCTTGTTACCTCAGGCGAGAGCGGGATATTCGTTCACTGACACCGAAACGGACAGCACATCACCAAACGTTTACATCGATCAGGAAACAGGGGCTCTGGAGACAATCGATGTCACGTCAATCCGCGAGACGGAGAATGACGGGTACGATGTGAGCCTGTCGCAGACGCTTTTCGACCTGTCTGCCTGGTTTGGCTGGCGCGCTGGTAAAGAGAGCACGCAGCAAGCCGAAGCCAATCTGTCCGCTGCGCAACAGGACCTGATTGTGCGGGTAGTGCAGGCGTACTTTGGGGTGCTGCGCGCGCAGGACAACCTACGGGCATCGCAGGCTCAGGAGCGCGCCTTTGAGCGACAACTGGAGCAAACGCGACAGCGCTTTGAAGTCGGGCTGATCGCCATTACTGACGTATACGAAGCCGAGGCGGCGCGAGACCTTGCGCAAGTGACCCGAATTGTTGACGAGAATAACGTTGCCGTAGCCAAGGAAAATCTCTCGGTACTGACCGGTCAAGCGCCCGGGGCCCTGCATGTGCTGGGAGAGGAATTTGATCCGCGCCCCCCGGAACCCGCAGATCGAGGCGCATGGGTTGACTTTGCGCTCGCCAATAACAACCAGCTGGCAGCCGCGAGATATGCGGAAGAGGCAGCGAGGCAGAACGCCACCGCCTTCCGAATGGGGCACGCGCCCACCGTCACGGCCACTTATCGGTACCAGGATACCGAGACAACCGGAAGCATCCGACAAAACCCTGAGAGTCTGTTTAACTTCGCACCCAATTCGGAGCAAACCAACGAAACCTGGCAGATCCGCTTTGATCTGCCGCTGGTAGCTGGCGGAGCCATTAGCGCCAACCGGCGCCGCGCCGCAGAACAATTTAATGCTGCCAGGGAAACGC
>Ga0181574_10000720_pt1 | contig 30818 bp, 29 predicted proteins | sample 101ome_24_FD_145600 | JGI IMG/M metagenome (GOLD analysis project Ga0181574, IMG submission 145600) | Coastal salt marsh microbial communities from the Groves Creek Marsh, Skidaway Island, Georgia - 101410AT metaG (spades assembly) | ecosystem: Environmental > Aquatic > Marine > Intertidal zone... | reverse complement strand
ATTGCTCGCCTCGAGCAACATACGCATCGACGTTCAGGCGGGCGTGGAACTCGTCGAGCACACCCTCGCGGATCTTGGCGGGGACACCGAGTGCCATCGAGCAACGCGGCACCTCCACCCCACCCGGGACCATCGCGGCACCGCCGACGAGCGCATGTTCATGAATGACGGCGTTGTGCAACACGATCGAACCAGAACCGACGAGCGCCCAGTCGTGCACGATGCATCCCTCGAGGTGGGCAAGGTGGCCGACCGTGACATTGCTGCCGATCTTCGTCGGCGTGAACGCCGTGGTGTGGATGACGGCACCGTCCTGGATCGACGTGTTCTCTCCGATGACGATCGGGCCGTCGTCGCCGCGGATCACGGCTTGAGGCCACACCGACGAGCCTGCACCGAGGACGACATTGCCGATGACGGTCGCGTCCGGGTGGACGTACGCCGTCTCGTGGATCTCGGGGATGAGGTCGCCGAGCGCGTAGACCGCCATCACATCGCCTCGTACGTTCCGTAGCCGCCCTGAAAGAACAGCAGCGGGCCCTGCTCGCCGGTGACCGCCAGCTCCTTCACGAGGCCGACAACGATGTCGTGGTCGCCACCGTCGTGGATGGCGTGGATCTCGCAATCGATGTAGCCGACCACGCCGGGCAGCACCGGCGAACCGGTGACAGCAGTGGTCCACTCGATGCCGGCAAAGCGATCATCGGAGGGCATCGCGAACACGCCGCAGGTGTCTTTTTGGTCCTCGCCGAGGATGTTGGCGCAGAAGGCGCCCGTCTCCTTGATGGCCTGCCAGGTGCCCGACGACGAGCCTGGGCAGAACATCACGAGCGGCGGCTCGAGCGAAACACTGGCGAACGAACCGATCGCCATGCCCGCCGGCCCCTCGTCGGTCGCACCGGTCACGACCATCACGCCGGTCGGGAAGTGTCCGAGTACCTTGCGGAAGTCGGCGGGATCGATCGTCATTGCACACCTCGCTGCAGGCCACCCGGCCCTCGTCTTGACCCGGCGTACGGTAGCGCCCACAACGGGGCGCACCGTGCCGTTCGCCGTCGGGTCAGCGTCGGCGGGGGCCGTGACCGGTCCTCCGGAGCGGAGAGATGATCAACGCTGAGCAGCGAGCGTGAGCTTCAGGCCTTCAGCCGCTGCGATCACCTCGAAGGGGTCGTCAGCGGCGAGTTCAGCCATGCGTTGGGCGATCTCGTCGACCATGTCGTCGTCATGCGCGGGATCGTGGTGGAACAGCACCAGCAGCTTCGCGCCGGCTTGCCGAGCAACCTCGACCGCGTATTCCGGAGTCGAGTGGCCCCAGTCGGCCTTGGCTGCGAACTCGTTGGTAGTGAACTGCGCATCGTGGATGAGCACGTCGACATCGCGACACAACTCCAGGACCGACGGTGCCACATGGGTCGGGTCGCCGATCGGCTCTTGATGGTCGGGGATGTACGCGACGGACACGCCATTGCGGGTCACCCGAAATCCGGCGGTGGTGCCCGTATGCGGGACCGGTCGCGCCATCACGTCGGTGTCGCCGAGTCGGAACTCGCAATCGAGTGCATCGTCGAACGTGATCGTGGCCGACAGGTGCGCGGTTTCGACCGGGAAGAAGGGCGGGGTCATGAACCGGCTGAACGACGTACCAAAGCTCTCCCCGTTCTCACCCGGGCCGTAGACAGTGAAACGGGTGTCGGGAAACTTCAGCGGCGCGAAGAAGGGCAGCCCTTGGACATGGTCCCAGTGCAGGTGGGTGACGAGGACGTCGACCTCGCACGCCTCGTCGGCGAGCGACTCGCCAAACATGCGCAGCCCGGTGCCGCAGTCGAGAACGATCGGGTCGGCGCCCTCAGACTCGATCGAAACGCATGAGGTGTTCCCGCCATAACGCTGCAATGTCGGGCAACAGCACGGGGTCGAACCCCGAACACCGTGGAATGCGATGTTGATCGCCTGCGCTGCGTCCCCCATGGGAGGTGAACGGTAGTGAGCGTGCACTCCGAGGTGAAGGGCGTGTGACGCATATCTCACGGGCCGGTGCGGTGTGCGACGATGCACACCATGGCCGAGATGACCACTGCCAAACCGCCGCTTCCCGACGGCCTCGTTGCGATCGTCAAGGAGGACTGCCCGACCTGTGTGCTCGTCGCGCCCGTACTGGCCGATCTCGCGGACCGTGCGTCGATGACCACGATCACCCAGGACAACGCGGCGTTCCCGCAGGTGGCGGACTGGGTCGTACACGACCACGATCTCGCCTATTCGTGGTTCCACGACATCGACACCGTGCCGACCCTGCTGCGCGTCGTCGACGGCGAACCGACCGAACGGCTCGAAGGCTGGAAGCGCGACGACTGGGAGGCCTTCACGGGGATCGACGACCTGGGTGCTGATCTGCCCGACTGGCGTCCTGGTTGCGGCTCACTGAGTGTCGATCCGAATCGCACCGACGAACTCGCCGTGCGGTTCTCCGGCTCGAAGATGCGCAGCCGGCGGGTCGAGATCGCCGCCCTCGAAGACGAGTGGGAGGCCCTCTACGACCGGGACTGGTCCGACGGCCTGCCCGTCGTTCCCCCGACCGAAGCCCGCGTCCTTCGGATGCTCGAGGGCACCACCCGCGCCCCCGACGAAATCGTGGCCGTCGTGCCACCGGACCTCGCCGACGTGACCGTCGAGAAAATCGCGATCAATGCCGTCATGGCCGGTTGCCGGCCCGACTACCTGCCGGTCGTGATCGCCGCGGTCGAGGCGATCTGCACCGACGACTTCAACATGCACGGCGTGCTCGCCACGACGATGGATGTCGGCCCCATCATCATCGTCAACGGGCCGATCACCCGAGAGATCGGCATGAACTCTGGCGGCAACGTGCTCGGCCAAGGCAACCGGGCCAATGCCACGATCGGCCGGGCCGTGCAGCTCGTCGTGCGCAACGTCGGCGGCGGCAAGCCCGGAGGTGTCGACCGCTCGGCGCACGGCAGCCCTCACAAGATCGGTCTCGCGTTCGCCGAGGACGAGGTCGGCTCACCGTGGACCTCGCTCGCCGAAAGCCGCGGCTTCGACGCCGACCAGTCGACCGTCACCGTCTGGTGCGGCGGCGGGCCACAGGTCTTCGTCGATCAACTCTCCCGCACCCCGGAGTCGCTCACGAAGCACTTCGCCAACTCTCTCAAGACCAACCTCGCCCCGAAGATGGCGATGATGGAGACCCTCCTCGTGATCGGCCCCGAGCACATGTCCCGCTACCGGGACGCCGGCTGGGATCGGGCCCGGTTCCTCGCCGAACTGGACTCCCATCTCCAACTGGACACCGACGACCTGATCCGAGGCGCCGACGGCATCGACGAAGGCCTGCCCGAAGCGTTCGCAGGCAACACGATCGGCAAGTTCTGGCCGGGCGGCATCCACGTAGTGCACGCCGGCGGGGCGACCGGCCTGTTCTCGATGGCCTTCAGTGGCTGGGTTCCACCGCCGAAAGGTAGTGTCTGCACGACGAAGGAGATCACTCGATGACCACCGTCCTCGACCCGACCAGCGAGTCCCGCCCGGAGCAACGCGAACTCGTGTCACGGCCCGAATCGCTCGACGGTCTCACCATCGCACTCCTCGACATCTCCAAACCGCGCGGTGACGTCTTCCTCGACCGAGTTGAGGAGAAGCTCACCGGGCTCGGTGCTTCGGTCACCCGCTACATGAAGCCGACCTTCGCCAAGCCCGCACCGGTCGATCTTCGCCACGAGATCGCCACATCCTGCGATGCAGTGATCGAAGCGCTCGCCGATTGAGGCAGCTGCACGACGTGCAGTGTGCACGACATCAGCGACCTTGAACGACGCGGTATCCCCGGGGTCTTCGTGGCCTCCGAGGGATTCATCGACGCCGCCGAAACCCAGGCCACGGCGCTCGGGCACCCCACTGCCCGGGTCTTCACACCACACCCGATCCAGGACCGCACCGACGATGAGATGCGCGAGATCGCAGACGCCACGGTCGAGGCCCTCATCGCGAAGCTCACCGGCCCGCAGAGCTGACACTCACGGCAACCGGAGCGTCTCGTCCTCCTCGACGGCCAGCCCGTCGCGCACGAGCCCGGCGACAATCCGGTCGACGCGGTCCTGGTCGGTCTCTGCAAGTCGCTCGGCGACGGCGGATCGGGTCACAGGGCCAGCTCGCAACGCGTCGACGAGTCGGCCGCGGAGTTGACGATCACTCCCTTCGAACCGGGCTTGCGGTGTCGACACCGCAGCGGAACCCACAGCCGGGTCGTCGCCCTCGCCCCGCCACCTGCACCAGGTGTGCACGGGACATGCACCACACGACGGCGAACGCTTCGTGCACACCAGGGCGCCCAACTCCATGAGCGACTGGTTCCACTGCCACGGCTGATCGTCCGGTGCGAGCGAATCAGCGCGTTGTTGAACTCGGTTCGGTGTGAGCCGGATGCCGTCCCAGCGAGCCAGGACCCGGCCGATGTTGGTGTCGACGACCGCCGCCGGAAGCTCGTGGGCGAAGGCCCGCACCGCCCTGGCGGTGTAGGGACCCACGCCGGGCAGGGCGAGGAGATCTTCGAGGCGTTCCGGCACCCGGCCGCCGTGTGTCTCGACCATCACCGTTGCGGCGCGATGAAGGTTGAGCGGACGCCGGTTGTAGCCGAGACCGGCCCACTCATCGACGACGTCGCCGGCCGGTGCGGCGGCGCACGCCTCCGGGGACGGGAAGCGCTCGAGGAACCGCGGCAACCGATCGATCACCCGGGCGACCTGTGTCTGCTGGAGCATTGTCTCCGACACCAGGATCGACCACGGATCTCTCGTGCGACGCCACGGCAGGTCCCGAAGCGACGCGACACCCCAGGCGAGCACTGCCCGGCGTCGCGCATCGTCGTTCGGTTCGATCGACATCGCCGCCGACCGTAGGCGGCTTGCGCCAGCCGGCACCAACAACAGCGCCATGGCTCAACACGACGCCACCCATCGACAGGCCCTAACGTCGGCGCCCATGAACGCGCCGACGCTTTCCGCCGCCACCGCCGCCGTCTCCACCATGGAAGACGTTGTCGATGCCGCTCTCGCCCGGCTCGCAACGGTCGACATCGACGAGCATCAGGTCGTCGCCTACGACATCGCGCACGGCGCAGCGGCCGTGGCCTCGGCTCGCAACCTGCTGGGGTACGGCGCTCACGGCGAGGCCGAGGAGCGTCTCACGGTCGCCTTCGTCGCCGACGTCGCCCATGACCTGGCCACCCGCCTCCTCGGCAGGGAGACCGACTGGGGTATCGATCGAGGCGCACTCGACGGCATCCACGATTTCATGGCGGCCGGCCGAGCGCCGGAGTTACTCGCCTCCCTTGTCGACGGGGCGCCATCGCACCTCGACGAGGACATGCAGCTCGCCTCAGACACCTTCCGCCGATTCGCCGACGAGCAGATCGCCCCGCGAGCCGAACACGTGCACCGCACCAACGCCGACGTGCCCGAGGACCTCATCGAGGGGCTCGCCGAGCTCGGGATCTTCGGTCTCTCTGCGCCGGTCGAGTACGGCGGCTTCGCCGAGGGTGGCATCAACGACTACCTCGGCATGGTCGTCGCTACCGAGGAACTCTCCCGCGGCTCGCTCGGTATCGGCGGTTCGCTGATCACACGCCCCGAGATCCTCACTCGGGCCCTGATCGCAGGCGGCACCGAAGACCAAAAGCAGCACTGGCTGCCTCGGCTTGCCTCGGGCGAGGTCATGGCCGCCGTCGCGGTCACCGAGCCGGACTACGGATCCGACGTCGCCGGCATTCGGGTGGCCGCCACCCCGGCCGATGGCGGGTGGGTCATCAACGGCGTGAAGACATGGTGCACCTTCGCCGGCCGGGCCGACGTGTTGATGGTGCTCGCCCGCACCGAGCCGGGCACCGCCGACCACAAGGGGCTGTCCGTCTTCATCGTCGAGAAGCCGAGGGGCGACGGCCACGGCTTCGAGCACGTCCAGGACGGCGGCGGCAAGATGACCGGCCGAGCGATCGACACACTCGGCTACCGCGGCATGCACAGCTACGAAGTCGCCCTCGAAGACTGGTTCGTGCCCGCCGAGAACCTCATCGGCGAGGAGGCCGGCCGAGGCCGGGGCTTCTACTACCAGATGCAGGGCTTCGAGAACGGGCGACTCCAGACCGCTGCCCGCGCCGTGGGAGTCATGCAGGCCGCGTACGAGGAGGCCAGGTCCTACGCGGAGTCGCGGGTGGTGTTCGAGCAGCCCATCTCGGAGTATCAGCTCACCCAGGCGAAGCTGGGCCGCATGGCCGTGATCATCCAGGGTGCCCGGCAACTCAGCCTTCATGTCGCGGAACTCATGGCGAAGGGCGACGGCATGCTCGAGGCGTCGATGACCAAGGCCTACGTCTGCCGGGCCGCCGAGTGGGTCACTCGCGAGGCGATGCAGATCCACGGGGGTATGGGCTACGCCGAGGAGTACCCCGTGAGCCGCTACTTCGTCGACGCCCGAGTGCTCTCGATCTTCGAGGGTGCCGACGAGACGCTGGCCCTCAAGGTGATCATCCGTCGCCTTCTGGCGCAACGGACGCAATGACCGACGGCTCGCCCGGTGCGAGTCCCAGACCGATCGTGAGCCCGTCGGCCTCGCCGAGGCGACTGCTGACGACCTCGAACGTGCGGTCGAACGTGATGCCCATCTGATCGACGGTCGACTCCGGGAGATCGGTGCGGGCGGGATCGGCCACCCGGATGATGTAGCCGTTGCCTCGGTCGACCCAGGTCGGGATGTAGTGCACGCCGACGGCCTCGATCTCGCCGTCGTTGTTCTCCATGAGCTCGACGGTGGCGATCATGCCGTCCTGACTGGCGGCGACACAGCAGTTGGCCGACTGGTTCGACAAGAAGTTCCCGAGCCCGAACACCACCCATTCGTCGCCGACCTTGTCGACCGGCTGCACGACATGGGCGTGATGGCCGATGATCAAATCGACGTACTCGCTGGGCAGGGTTGCGTCGAGCCACTCGTTCTGCGACGAGACCGGCTCATGGCGATATTCCGCACCCCAGTGCATCGACACGACCACGAACTCCGCGCCCGACGCTTTCGCAACCCGGGCCTCGTGCAGGATCTCGTCCGGCTCGATGAGGTCGACGAGGTACTGCCGGTCCGACGGCATCACGAAGCCGTTGAGCGAGTAGGTGGCCGAGATGTGGGCGATCGTGATGCCGTTCGCGTCGTAGAGCACCGGCGCGAGATCCTCCTCGTCGCTGGCCGCCTGACCGGCGTAGGGCAGGCCGATCTCCTGCAGCACGGTGATCGTGTCGAGCGCACCCTGCGCACCACGGTCGTAGCTGTGGTTTGAGGCGAGGGAACAACCGTCGTACCCGACGTCGAGCGCGGCCTGAGCGAATGCCCTCGGCGCACTGAACCGCGGGTAGCCGCTCAGGTTGGTGTCGTCGATGGAGATGGGGGTCTCGAGATGACAGATCGCAAGGTCGGCGCCCTCGATGATCGGCCGGACCTCTTCATAGAGCGGCGCGAAATCCCACCCCTCGTCGACGAACGCAGTACCGGCCCGCCGGACCGAGCCGTGCGGCAAAAGGTCGCCGGTGAAGGCAAGGCGGGCGGTGCGAGGTGGCGGCAGCGTTGTGGTGGTTGTTGTCGTGGTCGTCGTGGTGGTGGTGGTGATGCGGGTCGTCGTGGTGGTTGATGTCGTCGCAGGAGCAACCTCGGCGACGGCTTCGACATCGGTGGTGGCCTCGGGTTCGGACCGGATGGCAAGAACGAGCGCCATACCTGCAAGGAAAAGGACGGCCGCGCCCGACACGATTGCGACCCGGGGAGTCACCGAAACAGCTCCGGAGCGACCGGACAGTCGGTGCGAAACCTTGCCTCGGTAACCGGGACAGGCCCGCCCGGCCCAACGACCCGATTGACGAGATCGAGCGGGACGACTTCGTGACGATCCTCCCACGGCTCGTCGGAAACGATCATCTCACGCAGCGGTTCCCACATCGCCGCAGGCAGACAACGGCCTACCCCAGCGACAAGCCAGACCTCGGTGCCGAGCTGTGTTGCGACCGCAGCGGCGGTCAGCGAGCCCACGGGACAGATCGCCGACTCGGGGCCGAGGGCGTCGGTCTCCAGGAGCACAAGATCAGCATCGGCAACGGCGGAGCCGAGTCCAGCGAGCGGCACGTCGACCACCAGCCGATCGTTGAGATCAAGCCAATGGACGAGCCCGTAGCCATCGCCGGTGGTGTCGGCGACGAAAACTTCGACATCACCACGGGCCGTGAGCGCCTGACTCGCCAACTCCGGCGAACCGATCACGACAATGCCCGTGTCACCTGGCAGTACGTGTTCAAGCTCGCGAACGGTTTTGTCGCGTTGGATCATCTCGGCTGCGTCCCACGCCTCGTTGCCCGGATCGGCGCCGGTGAGCATCCGGGCAGCGAGCCACACGAGCGGACCCGATGAAGGCCGATGTTCGATCAATTGACGGCACGCGAGCACCAACTCGGCGGGGTCGTGACTGACCGCCCCGAGGGCCATCGCCGCCTCATGGACGAGCGAACTCGTGCCGATGTCACCGCTCCTCGCCATGTACCGCAAACGCTCAATCGGATGCACCGCGTCGGATGGTAGCCACGGTCGACCCGATGCGAGTGACCAGGGACCGAGCGCGCTAGCGTTGCCGCTCGTGGCAGCAGATCTGGACCTCGAATTGACCCCGGTCGAAGGCGAAGCACGCACCCTCAGCGGCTTCATGACGACCTTCCCGCTGGTCCCCGTCGTGCTCGATCCCTACACCAACGAGAGCTCGTGGATCCTCGACACGGCCCGACGCGTGCTGACGCACTTCACGGGCGCCGGCTGCCGCCCGTGCTGGATCATCACCTGCCCCGCCGACGACGCGAAGACCTACCTCGGCCCCTACGCCGACGAGTTCCTCACCTTCGCCGACCCCGACCGCACAATGGCGAAGAACCTCGGTGTCGTCGAGGCCCCCGCACTTCTCCTCGTCCGTCAGGACGGCGAGGTGATCGCCAAGGCCGAGGGCTGGAACGCTGACGAATGGCGTGCGGTCACCGAAACGATCGCCGAGTTCACCCACTGGAGCCGTCCGCCGATGCCGGCCGACGGCGATCCGGGCACCTACTCCGGGACCCCGATCTCCGCCTGATTCACCCGCTGCGCTGCCTGGGCAGCGTCACGACTGTTCAGGGTTTGATGCTCGCCAGCTTCGCCAGGTGGAGCGAAGCAGCAGGGGCACCAGGACGACACAGATCAGGCCGTGGATGGCCGTGATCGCCCACGCCGCAGCGCTTTCCGCCACGAGCGCCCGCTGCAGCACCGTCACCGCGAGCACGCTCGGAAACGCCACCGACGCAAGCATGAGATTGCGCTTCTTCCATCCACTCGGGTCGAACGCATGGGCGAGACGATCGATGGTCTGCGCCGGGTCGCGACTCATGGGCACGGACGCTACTGCGAACCAGAGTGGTCGAGGGTGGTGTCGAGTCAGACGATGTCCACCGGAAGCCGCACACAGGACGTCCCGACTCACGTGGTGGATCGCACCGGCGGGTACCGTGGCCTCATGAGCGAGTTCGCCTACTCCGACCTGTTGCCCACTGGCCCGGACACCACCGAGTACCGCCTGATCACCACCGAAGGGGTGTCGACCTTCGAGGCCGAGGGAGCGACCTTCCTCAAGGTCGAGCCCGAGGCGATCCAGGAACTCACTCGAGCCGCGATGTACGACATCGCCCACTATCTGCGCACCGAGCATCTCGAGCAGCTGGCATCGATCCTCGACGATCCGGAAGCCTCGCCGAACGACACGTTTGTGGCCACGGAGCTTCTCCGCAACGCGAACATTGCCGCCGCCGGAGTGCTTCCGATGTGCCAGGACACCGGCACCGCGATCGTGATGGGCAAGAAGGGTGATCGGGTGGTGACCTTCGCCGACGATGCCGAGGCGATCAGCCGAGGCGTGTTCGACACCTACACCGAGACGAACCTGCGCTACTCACAGCTCGCCCCACTGTCGATGTTCGAGGAGAAGAACACCGGCAACAACCTGCCGGCCCAGATCGAGCTCTACACGAAGCCGGGCGACAGCTACGAGTTTCTCTTTATGGCCAAGGGCGGCGGATCGGCCAACAAGTCGTTCCTGTTCCAGAAGACCAAGGCGTTGCTCAACGAGAGCTCGATGGTCGACTTCCTCGACGAGTCGCTGCGAGCGATCGGCACCTCGGCCTGCCCGCCGTACCATCTCGCCCTCGTCGTCGGCGGCACGTCGGCGGAGTTCGCCCTGAAGACGGCGAAGTACGCCTCGGCGCACTATCTCGACAACCTGCCGACCTCGGGTGACGCGGCGACCGGCCACGGCTACCGCGACCTCGAATGGGAACAGAAGATCCTCGAGCAGACCCGAGCATTCGGCATCGGCGCCCAGTTCGGCGGCAAGTACTTCTGCCACGACATCCGGGTGATCCGGCTCCCTCGCCACGGTGCTTCCAACCCGGTGGCACTTGCCGTGAGCTGTTCGGCCGACCGGCAGGCGCGGGCCAAGATCACCGCCGAAGGCGTGTTTCTCGAGCAACTCGAGACCGACCCGGCCCGGTTCCTGCCCGACGAAGCCGAGGACCAGCTCAGCGACGAAGTCATCCACATCGATCTCAACCAGCCGATGGATGCCATTCGCAACCAGCTGAGCCAGTACCCAGTCAAAACCCGCCTCTCGCTCACCGGCACACTCGTGGTCGGGCGCGATATCGCCCACGCCCGCATCAAGGACATGCTCGATGCCGGCGAGCCGATGCCGCAGTACCTACGAGACCACGCGATCTACTACGCCGGGCCGGCGAAGACGCCGGAGGGGTACGCCTCTGGTTCGTTCGGGCCCACCACCGCCGGCCGCATGGACTCCTATGTCGAGCAATTCCAGGCTGCCGGAGGGTCGTTCGTGATGCTCGCCAAGGGCAACCGGTCATCGCAGGTCACCGACGCTTGCGCAACCCATGGTGGCTTCTACCTCGGTTCGATCGGCGGCCCGGCCGCGCGGCTCGCCAAGGACTCCATCCGCAGCGTGGAGGTGCTCGAGTTCCCCGAACTCGGCATGGAAGCGGTCTGGAAGATCGAGGTCGAGGATTTCCCGGCGTTCATCGTGGTGGACGACAAGGGCAATGACTTCTACGCCGAAGTCACCACACCGGTGAAGCTCCGGTAAATGCTGGCGGTTCTCCTGACGAATTTCTTTCAGTTCTCGTGACAGCTGATGACGGAAATGCGACTCTCGGCTGGGGCGACCTGAATGGAGTGTCCCCGATTGGAGAGAAGTAATGCATATCTACCTTCGCCGCGGCCTCATCGCCAGCGATCAAGTCGCCGCTACGATCTTCGCGGTCGAGATGGCGGAACTCGTCGAGCAGACCACCGGTAACGCGGTCAGTGTCTGGGGCAGCGTCTACGGCATGCCGTTGGGCACGATCTCATGGACGACCCAGGTCGCCGGCTTCGCCGATGCCGCCGCGCAAAGCCAGAAGCTGGCGGAGAACCCCGAGTGGTTGAGTCGGGTCTCGAAGGCGGGCGAACAGGGGTTGTTCATCCCCGGTTCGTGGGAAGACGGCCTCGCTCGCATCGTCCACGCCGCCGGCGATGCAGGCCCGATGATGTACGCAAGCACCACGATGGGTACGCCCGCCCCGGGGATGGCCATGCAAGCCCTCGAGTGGGGAACCCAGATGGCCGACCATGTCGCCGGCGCCACGGGCAATCAGGTCATCTTGTGCACCTCGAATTACGGCACCGCAACCGGCAGCATGATCTTCTTCATGGGCTTCGACAGTGCCGAGCGCGTCGACGCCACCCAGGAGACGTTGATGAGCGACTCGACCTACATGGAAGCCATGGGCAAAACCGCTGAACTCTTCCTGCCCGACGGTCAACGAACCCTTGCTCAGCGTCTGAACTGACACCGATACTCCGGCGCACGCGACGCCAAAATGGCACCGCGTGCGCCGGTGAATCGAGTCGACGCGGCGCGTCAGCGGGCGTCGACCAGCAGGCTCTTGAGCGCCCGCCCGATCCGGCCCCGATGGTCGAACAAGGTGGCGTCGGCCTGGCCATAGCCGTTGCCTTCACCGCGCACAGCCGCCGTGAAGCCGAGCCACTCCCCTTGCGGTGGCCGATGCAACGAGATGACCAGATCGGCATTGATCGAGATCATCCGCTCGTAATCGAGCACGCTGCCACCGCTCGGGATCATGTCGGCGACAGCAGCGATGAGCACCCGTGGATCGTTCGACTCGCCCTCGACGAACGGCTTCTCCATCTTCATCCAGCCGGTCACCCGACCGTCGTCGTCCTCGCTTCGGCGAAAGTCGAAACTGGCGGCGAAATCGAGCGGGCCGTCGAAGGTCCACGTGGTGGCCGGATGGGTGTCCGGGTCGCTTGAGATGTGGTCTTCGGGAAGCGCAGGGTTGGGCACTGAGAGCCCCTCGGCGATCCGGACCCGCATCGCCGTGGCTCGTCCGACGATCTCGTCGTCGACCACATAGCGAGCCTCGACCGCCTGGATGCGCTTTCCGTCGCGCACGATCTCGGTGTCGACCCGAGTCGGCCCCATCGGCACCCGGCGACTCATGTCGATCGACAACCGGGTGGTGGTCATCGGGACAGCGGATGGAACCCGCTCGATTGCTCGGGCGAAGACACCGGCGATCGCGCCGCCGTGCTGCACTCCCGGGAACCACGGGCCGATCGCGGACGGCTGCGGGATGAGGAGATCGCCCTGCGGGACGAAGACAGCGTCACTCACCCGCCGGAGGCTATCGGTGGCGTGGACCTAGGGGGGATGCGGTCGGCTGCAGCGGGGTGTGTCATCGTCTGCGCATGAAGGTGCGCATCGGTTACGCCCTCGGCGCCGTCCCGAGTCTCTACCCGCGGGCTCGGCGAGAACTCGCCGGACTCGGTCCCGTCGTCGACGACCTCGACCGTCTCGGCTTCGACAGCCTGTGGTTCCCCGAGCGCATCAACTCAATGCAGCTCGACCCGATCGTGGCGATGGCCTACGTCGCCGGCCGCAGCGAGCACCTGAAATTCGGCCCTGCCGTCTCGGTGGTGCCGGGCCGCAACCCGATTCTGATGGCCAAGATGCTGGCAAGCCTCGATGTGGTTAGTGGCGGCCGCTGTCTCCCCGCATTCGGGCTCGGCATCGCCAACACCGCCGAGCACCAGGCGTTCCAAGTCGACCGCAAGGACCGGGCACCGTGGCTGAACGAAGCCTTACCGCTCATGCGTCGACTCTGGGAAGAAGACGTCGTCGACCACGAAGGCGACCGGTTCTCGGTGACAGGCGCTCGCGTGCTCCCCAAGCCGATCCAGCAGCCGCTCGAGGTCTGGCTCGGTGGGCAGGCACCTTCCGAGCTTCGCCGCACCGGCCGTCTCGCCGACGGCTGGCTCGCCAGCTTCACCTCGCCGAAGCAGGTCGCCGAAGGTATTGCGGCGATCGAGGCGGCCGCCGCCGAGGCGGGCCGCACGTTCGACCGCGACCACTACGGGGTGTTGATCCCCTACATCCCGCCCGGGCTTGACTTCCCTGCGGAAGCACTCGAGCGGGTGTCGGTGCGTCGCCCGGATGCAGCACCCGACGAGGTTGTCGCAACATCGCATGAGGCACTCCACGACATGATCGATGCCTACGTCGAGGTCGGCGCCAGCAAATTCGTCTGCTTTCCCTTCGGTGAACCCGAGAACTGGCACGCCGAACTCGAGCACCTGGCGCCGATTCTCGACAAGCAGAACTGACCGGCTCGGCGGCATGGGTCACTCCCGTGACGCCGTCACACAGTTCGCTCGCTACCTCACACTGCGCTCGGCGGTCAGCAGCGCCAGCGCAGCGGGATCTTCCTCGAAGACGCCGTCGGCCCCACCTGGACCTCCCAACCATTCAAGCGCTGACCGGTACACCGAGCGGGTGTCGACCGAAGGCGGCACACCGCCATCGTTGAGCGCACGGAGGTCGTAACCGCCATGCACGACACCTCCGGCGACCGACGGGCCAAAGACGAACTGCAGGCCACCCTTGCCATGGTCGGTGCCCGCCGACCCGTTCTCCACGATCTGCCGACCAAACTCGCTCGTCGTGATGACCATCACTCGGTCGAGGTCGCCTGAGGTCTCGAGGGCGGTGAAGAACGACTCGAGCCCGGCGGCGAGGTCCTGCAGCAGAGCTTGATGTCTCTCGACTTGGTCAGCGTGGGTGTCGAAGCCCCCAACCCCAACGGTGAGCACCCGGGTCCCAACTCCCATTGCGATGATGTTGGCGGCGGTCGCCAACAGGTCGACTGCCGTCCGACCGGCTCCCGGGGCGGCATGCTTACGAGCCGAGACACTGTCGTTGCCAGCGGCCGCGGCAAGGAGGGCAACCGCGTCGAGTGTGCCAGGGATCGCCTGCTGCGCCGCAGCCAATGTCGGCTCGGAATGCAACGCAGAGGCGGTGGCGAGGAAGGCCTCGACGAGGCCACGCTCGTCCACACCAGGACCCGTCATAAGGTTGAAGGTGGCCGGGTTGCGGATGGCGGTGGCCGTCGTCTGCGCCCCGACGAGTGCCGGACTGCCGCCACCAAGCGCGATGGCCCGAAGCGGATCGTCGACACCGTTGCGTTCAGCGTCGAGGCTGAGGTCAAGCCAACGTCCGAGCCAACCGGTCTGTGACGTCGCACCGGCGACACCGGACCACCAGGCGTCCTTGGCCGTGAAGTGCGAACGCGACTGCTGCGGCATGGCCACCCCGGCCACGGCGCTCATCGTGCCCGCCTCCCAGAACGGGGTCAGGCCGGAGAGCGCCGGATGCAGCCCGTACTCTGCGCCGGCGAGGGTGACGAGCTGGCCATCAGGCAGCCCGATTTCCGGCCGAGCGTCGTGGTAGGTACCGACGGCGGGGACGAGCGTGTTGAGGGCATCGTTCCCACCCACCATCTCCAACACGACCAGTACCCGGTCCGTGACCGGCAGGCGGGCCGGCGACGAGGCGACCGCCTCGGCCACGGCCGTCGTGGACGCGGTGGTTCGGGCAACGGCGGAGGTCGACGAAGCGTCGGCCGCCAGCGCGGTCGCCCCCAACCCGTCGCTCAGAAGCGCAGCCCATGCATTCTTTCCGGTGGCAGCGGCGCTGGCGGCACCACCCAGAAAGACTCGGCGAGAGATTGACATCATCGACTCCTAGGCGATCAGCAGGTCGGGCGAGGCGAGCGCGAGGGCGAGCGCCCCCTCACCCGGCCGAACGGATACGGACCGGTCGAGGCCCTCAAGGGCGGTGATCGTGGCGTCTGAGAAGCCCGCTGGACGCACCAGCAGGTCAGCCAGTCCAGGCCAGTCGCCGGCCCGAGCCGCCACGAGAGCGGGAGCGTCATCGGGCGTTGCGCGAGCGACACCGATGGCGGTTGAGTAGCGGGCAGCCGTGGCTGACGACGCCAACCAGGTCGAGGCGCCGGGATAGCCCCCGACGTTCGGTGGGTTGCCGGGCAATTGCCCCATGCTGCGGAGGGCGTCAGCCAACTCGACCGTCGACACACGGGCACCGGTTGCCTTGATCGCCTGCAGCAGCCACGGCAGCGGAGCGAGGACGGTCGGGGTCGCTGTGCCGCCGGCGCCAGCGACGAGTGTCGCCCGCGCAAGTGCGGAGATGTCCATGTCGGCGTCGGCGAAGGTCGCCGCCAGTTCGAGGGTCGTTGGGTCGTCGATGTCTCCCAAGAAATACCGACCGAGCTTCGATGCGAGGAAGACCGGACATGACGGGTGGCTGGTGACCGCGGCGATGGTCGTGTCGACGTCGTGTACACCGTCGACACCGAGAAGCGTCTGCGGAGTGTCGTCATGATGGGCGGGTCGAAAGCGCACGTCCCAGTCGAAACGAGGACGCACGACCCAGCCGGTGAGCGCAGCAGCCGCCGCCTTCACGTCGGCTTCGGTGAAGTTGCCGACACCGACCGTGTAGAGCTCCAGCAGTTCCCGGCCGAAGTTCTCGTTCGGGGCGGTTCCCTTACTCTTCGCACCATCAAGGAAGACGAGCATTGCGGGGTCGGTGGTGACCTGGCGGATCAGCGTTCGAACATCGCCTCGACCGAGCGACCAACAGAGGTCGAGGTGAGCGATCATCGACGGCAGATGCCGTACGACCTGCTCCGACACGGCGAAGTGGTCGTGCCAGAACCACGCCAGCTGATGGTCGAGCGGTCGTTCCGTGCTGAGCAGGCGGCCCATCCAGCGCGCAAACGCCTCCGTTTCCTGCTGCTGTTTCGCTTTCCGGTCCGACCGGTCGTACACCAGGTTCCAGTCGGCCCACGCCGATTCCTCTTCGGCGAGACCAGCCGACGACGGGTCGACGAGTCGGTCGATCGTGGCGGCTACGCCGAGCGACTCGAGTTCGTCGAGTTCACCGGGCGCGAGACCCCACGTGGCCCGGCGAGCCAGGAAGGCGATCTGTTCTCGAGTCGAGTTGAACTGCATCACACCCTGACCATCGGCCGAGGATGTGAGGAATGTATGACGAAGCGTTCAGCAGTCGGTCAGGGCTCAGAGCCGGTCGAGTGCCTGACCGAGATCGTCGAGAACGTCCTGCGTCGACTCGATCCCGACGCTGAGCCGGACCAGATCGGCTGGCACCTCGAGCTCAGACCCAGCGGCAGACGCATGGGTCATGACGCCGGGATGCTCGATCAAAGACTCGACCGCACCGAGCGATTCGGCGAGCGAGAACACCCTTGTCGTGGTGGTGAGCCGCATTGCGGCATCGGCACCCCCAGCAACTCGGAACGACACCATGCCGCCGAAGTCCTTCATCTGCCGGGCGGCAGCGTCGTGCCCGGGATGGGCGGACAGACCCGGATAGAGCACGTGGGTGACCTTGTCGTGACCCTGCAGGAGCTCGACGACGGCACGAGCGTTCTCACAGTGGCGATCCATCCGCACCGCAAGCGTCTTGAGGCCCCGCAGGGTGAGGTAGTTGTCGAAGGGAGATCCCACGGCACCAACGGCGTTCTGCAGGTACGCCAAACGATCGGAGAGCTCGGTGTCGTTGGTGGCGAGGAAACCTCCGACCACGTCAGAGTGACCGCCGCAGTATTTGGTGGTCGAGTGCACGACGACGTCGGCGCCGTGGCTCAGCGGCTGCTGGAGATACGGGGTGGCGAAGGTGTTGTCGACAACGAGACGGGCGTCGCCTTCATGCACGATCTCGGCGATCGCCGCGATGTCGACGACGGTCAACAGCGGGTTGGTCGGCGTCTCGGCCCACACGATCTTGGTCTCGGGCCGCATAGCGGCTCGTAGCGCATCCGGGTCGGTGAGATCCGTGGCGGTCCACGCAAAACCCATCGGGGCGAGCACGGCCGAGATCAGCCGGAACGTGCCACCGTAAGCGTCGTTGCCGAGCACGATGTGGTCGCCCGGCGACAGTGTGCGCAGCAGCGTGTCCTCGGCCGACATGCCCGAGGCGAAGGCCAGGCCAGCGGCGGCACCCTCGAGCGACGCGAGGCATTCCTGGAGCGCCTGACGAGTCGGGTTGTTGGTTCGGGAGTACTCATAGCCGCGGTGCACCCCGGGCTCTTCTTGCACGAAGGTGGTAGCGAGCGAGATCGGTGTCACGACCGCACCACTGGTGGGGTCGTGACGCTGACCGGCCCGGATCGCACGGGTCTCGAAGCCGAATATCTCGGCGTCGGCGAAGATGTCGTCAGCCATGGTTCAGGCTCCCTGGGCGTCGGAGAGGAAGTTGAGGACGTCGGTCGATGAGATGACCGCACGAGGGCGGCCACCGTCGAGCACGAGCATGGCGGCGCACGACTCGAGCATCTCGACCGCAAGGGCGACAGGTTGGCCGGCGCCAATGGTGGGCAGCGGCGCCGCCATGACGTCCTCGACGGTCTTGTCGAGCACGGCGTCGGTCTCGAAGGCGAGTTCCATCAGGCGCAGCTCGGAAACCGAGCCGGCGATTTCAGCGGCGGCGAGTGGCATCTCGCCTTTGCCGACCGGCAACTGCGACACGCCGTTCTCGCGCATGATCGCGACCGCCTCGCTGACCTTCTGATGGGGCTGCACGTAGAGCAGCTCGGGGATATCGGTGTTGCGTCGATCGATGATGTCGGCAACCACGGGGCCGTCGGCTCGCAGAAAGCCGAAGCCGCCCATCCAGTCGTCGTTGAAGACCTTGGAGAGGTAGCCGCGGCCGGAGTCGGGGGTAAGGACGACGATGAGATCGTCGGGGGTGCATTCGTCGGCGACCTGGAGCGCCGCAGCGACAGCAGTGCCGCAGGAACCACCGATCAACAAGCCCTCCTCCTGACTGACCCGGCGGGCCATCGCGAAGGAGTCGGCGTCGCTGATCGAAATGACCCGATCGATCAGATCGGGGTGATACGTCGTGGGCCAGAAGTCCTCACCGACGCCCTCAACCAAGTACGGGCGGCCCGAGCCACCGGAGTAGACCGACCCCTCGGGATCGGCGCAGATCACCTGGATCGCCGGATTCTGCTCCTTCAGATAGCGGCTGACACCCGACAGGGTGCCGCCGGTGCCGCCACCGGCGACGAAGTGGGTGACGGTACCGTCGGTCTGTCGCCAGATCTCCGGACCGGTCGACTCGTAATGGGCCAACGGGTTGGTCGGATTGAAGTACTGATTCGGGCGGTAGGCGCCGGGGATTTCGTTCACGAGTCGCTCGGCGGTGGAGTAGTACGACTGCGGATCGTCGGGAGCGACGGCGACCGGGCAGACCACGACCTCCGCGCCGTAGGCCCGCAGCAGGTCGACCTTCTCGGGGGCGACCTTGTCGGTCATGACGAAGACACACTTGTACCCGCGCTGGGCTGCCACAATCGCCAGGCCGACACCGGTGTTGCCCGATGTCGGTTCGACGATCGTGCCGCCGGGCTTGAGCAAGCCCTCACGCTCGGCATGGTCGATCATGCTGACCGCCGGACGATCCTTCGACGACCCACCCGGATTGCTCATCTCGGCCTTGACGACGACCTTGCAGGGCTTGTCCTTGGCCACCTGCTTCAGGTTGACCAGCGGCGTGTTGCCGATCAGGTCAAGAACCGAGTCGTGAATCTCCATGAGCGATGACCTTCCGACGGGTAGAGGCTCCCACACCAGCCAGGAGAACCTGAACGTGCTGCCGGGAATTCCCCCGGCTAGTTTCTGACGGACCGTCAGGAACATGGCCGGAGGACGTTGTGACCAACCCTACGAGCGGCGCCGAGGGGCTCCTCAGCAATATCCGAGTAATTGAGTCAAGTTTGCTTGGCCCCGGCCATGTCGCCACCTTCTTCGCCGACCTCGGGGCCGACGTCATCAAGGTCGAGTCCCCCGCCGGCGACTACATCCGGCAGATGACCTGGCCAATCATTGAGGGAACCTCCCTGCTGCACCTCCACACCCATCGCGGCAAGAAGAGCATCACGCTCAACCTCAAAACCGAGGAGGGCAAGACGCTCTACAAGGAACTCGTCGCCACCGCCGACGTGGTCGTCGAGGCCCAAAAGCCCGGTGCACTTGCGAGCTTCGGGCTCGGCTACGACGTGCTCAAGGAGATCAATCCATCGATCGTGTTCGCCACCCTGTCGGGGTACGGCTCCACCGGCCCCTACCGCGACATGCCGAGCCACGGCATCGCCTACGACACCTGGGCGGGCATCGTGCAGCCTGTCACCGACGACGACGGCTTCACCCGTATCCCCAAAGACATGCCGAACGTCGGCATCAATGTCGGCCCGATGGTCGCCGCGATGGGCATCCTCGCCGGCATCCTCAAGGCCCGCGAGACCGGTGTCGGGTGCGAGATGGAGTTCGCCCAGTCGGATGCTGCCGCCTACATGGACTGGTATCGCATCGAGACCGAGCGGGCGTACCTGCGCCCGGAGGACGAGGTCACCGGCAACCCGGCCGACAACTACGAGCGGCGCCCCGCCGGCCTGGCCGGCATGTGGGAGGGCGTGCGCTATCAGATGTACGAAGCCCGTGACGGCCATGTGTTGTTCATGGCGAGCGAGCAGGCCTTCTGGAAGAACTTCTGCCAGGGCGTCGACCGCATGGATCTCTTCGAGGCGTATCCGGGCGCCAAGTACGCCGACCACGCCAAGGGCAACGTCGAACTCCAGCGGGAGCTGCAGGCGATCTTCAAGACGAAGACCTGCCAGGAGTGGCTGGCCTTCTCCGAGGAGTGGGTCACCACGATCGCTCCGGTCAACACCACCAAGAACATCGGCGACGATCCGCACTTCAAGGCTCGGATGGACTTCTACCCGGCCGATGTCCTCGGATGCGAGCAGCTACCGCTCCCCGCTTACGTCAACGGCGAGCTCCCACCGTGTCCGACCAAGGCGCCCGAAGTCGGCGAGAACACCGACCAAGTGATGGCCGAGGTGCTCGGCAAGTCCGCCGACGACATCGCCGCGCTGCGCGCCGGCGGCGCCTTCGGCTGACGCACCAACCTGAGGGAACCTGATCAGGCCCGCACGAAGCCGGGGTAGCCCTCCGCCGCGACGGCATCGCAGTGGGTCTTGTAGTCGACAAATCCCGGCAACGGCATGAAGACCCGCGGCTTTCCCGGGACGTTCGCGCCCAGGTACCAGCTACTACATCCATGGAAGAGGGTCAGTTCGGCGACCCCGTTTACCCACGCCACCCATTCGGCCTGCGCCTCCTCGGTGGCCTCGATGGTCGACAGACCGTCGGCATCGAGCGACGAGATCACATCACGGATGTACTCGACGTGCTGCTCGATCGACACGACCATGTTGGTGAGCACCGACGGGCTGCCGGGACCGGTGACGGTGAACAGGTTCGGGAAGCCCGCGACCTGAAGCCCCAGAAGGGTCGTCGGGCCGGCCGACCACGCGTCGCGAAGGGCCCGACCGCCTCGGCCGGTGATGTCGATCCGGTCGAGCGAGCCGGTCATCGCATCGAAACCGGTGGCGAACACGATGTCGTCGACATCGTGGTGCACCCCGTCGACGACGACCGCCATCTCGGTGATCTGCTCGACGGGTGTCGCCGACACGTCGACCAACGAGACGTTCGACCGGTTGAAGGTCTGGAAGTAGTCGGTGTCGACCACCAGTCGCTTACAGCCGATGGTCGTATCGGGACTCAGCATCGCTGCCGTCTCCGGATCGTCGACGATCTCGGCGATGCGCTCACGGACATACGAGGCCGCCGTCTCGTTGGATTCGGGGTTCAGCAGCAGGTCGTTGAACGAGCCGAGAAAGAACAGGCCGCCGATCTCCCACCGAGCGTCGTAGGCGTCCCGGCGCTCCTCCTCCGACACATCCATCGCGCTGCGATCGAGGCGCGCAACATGGCCACCGAAGCCGGTGCTGGTGTCACGCGCCGTCTTGCGCCACTCGACATAGTCGGCCTTGATGGCCGCAACCTGCTCCGGATCGAGCGGCTCATTGTGAGCCGGTACGGCGTAGGACGGCGTGCGCTGGAACACGATCACCTGATCAGCCTGCTCGGCGATCAGCGGGATCGACTGCACACCGGAACTTCCCGTGCCGATCACCGCCACGCGGCGACCGGTGAAGTCGACGCCCTCGTGCGGCCATCGGCCCGTGTGGAAGGTCCGACCGCCGAAATCGTCGCGACCCGTGATGGCCGGCAGGTTCGCCGATGACAGACAACCGGTCGCCATGACGACGAAGCGCGCGATCCGCTCCACACCGTCCGACGACCGCACCGTCCAACGTTCGGTGGCCTCGTCGAACGAACACGCCTCGACCCGCGTCCCGAACGTGATGTCGCGGCGAAGATCGAAGCGATCGGCGACATGATCGAGGTATGCCAGAATCTCGGGCTGGGTCGCATACTTCTCCGACCACTCCCACTCCTGCTGCAACGCCTCATGCCAGCCATAGCTGTATTCCATGCTGGGCGTGTCGCACCGGGCCCCCGGATAGCGGTTCCAGTACCAGGTACCACCGACCCCGTCGCCTGCCTCGATCACCTCGGCCTCAAGCCCCAGGCTTCGAGCCTCGTGCAGCATGTACATCCCGGCGAACCCGGCCCCAACAATGACCATGTCGAGCTGTCGCGTCATGGCCACAGGATCGCAGGCGCCGCCGGCCACGGCCATTCGGGCCTCTGACCGCCGAGCGGTTGGCGCGCATCCACACCAACTGCGAATGTGACCGCCATGAGTCTCGATCAAAAGCTCGGCACCACCGGTGTCTGGTTCTTTACCGACCTCCTCGATCACGGCCGCTCGCGAGAGCTTGCCGCCCGCATCGAATCCCTCGGCTACGCCGCGCTCTGGATCCCCGACACCGTCGGCCGAGACCCGTTCATCAACGCCGCCCTCCTTCTGGAATCGACGACCGATCTCGTCGTCGCCACCGGTATCGCCAACATCCACATGCGCCACCCCGGGATGATGAAGCAGGGAGCTGCATCGCTCGCCGAACTCTCGGGAGGCCGCTTCGTGCTCGGGATAGGCGTCTCCCACGCACCGCTCGTCACCGGTCTCCGCAAGCTCGACTACTCAAAGCCCCTCACCACGATGCGCACCTACCTCGACGACATGGACACCTCGCTTTACATGGCCGTGCCGCCCGCCGAGGAACCGCCGGTCGTGCTTGCCGCCCTCGGGCCCAAGATGCTCGAGCTCGCCGCCGAACGCACCAAGGGTGCCCACCCGTACTGGACCACACCGGAACACACGGCCATGGCCCGCGAGATTATGGGCCCCGACGCCTGGCTGTGTGTCGAACAGAAGTGTGTTCTCACCACCGACGCCGACCTCGCCCACGCCACCACCAACGATCAGCTCGGCATGTACGCCGACCTTCCGAACTACCGCAACAACTGGAAGCGGCTCGGTTTCACCGAGGACGAAATCAGCGACCGAGCACCCCGGTTCCTCGACGCCGTGATGGCCTGGGGCGACGAAGCCACGATCGCCGACCGCATCCAGGCCCACTACGACGCCGGGGCCAGCCACGTCTGTATCCAACCCATCGACCCGGAGACCCGCGGCGAGCCCGACTGGCGTCTTCTCGAAGCCCTCTCCCCCATCACCTCGGAGCAGACGAACTCGTGAGTCCCGAACCCACCGGCATCAACGTCGCCAACGTCACCGCCTGGATGGCCGAGCGCATCCCCGACCTCGCCGGGCCCCTCGACTTCGAACTGATCACCGGCGGAGCATCGAACCTGACCTTCCGGGTGACCGATACCGCCGGCGGGACGTGGGTCCTGCGGCGGCCACCGACCGGCCACGTTCTCGCGTCAGCGCACGACATGTCCCGAGAACACCGGATCATCGCCGCCCTCGAGGCCACCGGTGTGCCGGTGCCGCCCGCGATCGGCCTGTGCCAGGACGCCGATGGCAACGGGGCCGACTTCTACGTGATGGGTTTCGTCGACGGCCGAATCGTGTTCGACCAGAAAGATGGCCTCGCCTACCCCGAGGAACTCCGGGCCCGACTCGCCGAGTCGCTTGTCGACACGCTCGTCGACCTTCACGCCCTTGACCCGACCTCCGTCGGACTCGGCGATCTCGGCAAGACGGAGCACTACTGCGCTCGCCAGCTTCGCCGCTGGAAGCGCCAGATCGATGAGGGATCCGATCGCGATCTGCCCCTGTTCCACGACCTGCACACCCGCCTCTCGGGCAGCATCCCCGACCAACAGGGTGCCGGCATCGTGCACGGCGACTATCGCCTCGACAACTGCATGGCCGGCCACGACGGTTCGATCGCCGCAGTACTCGACTGGGAGCTCTGCACCCTGGGCGATGTGCTCGCCGACCTCGGGGGCATGGTGATGTGGTGGGGCGATGATCCCGACGCCCGTGGCCGTCTGGGCGACGTGCCCACCCGGGCTCCTGGCTTCGGCTCCGCCGAGGACATGATCGCTCGCTACACCGAGCGCAGCGACCGCGACCTCTCGAACCTGCCGTGGCATGTCGCGTTCCAGCATTGGCGTCTCGCTGCCATCAGCGAAGGGGTGCGAGTGCGCTACGCAGCCGGCGCGATGGGCGATCAGGAAGGCACGGCCGACGGCGATGCCCAGGACGGCATCGATTACCTGCTCAGCGGAGCCGAGGCGTGGCTGGCCCGGGCCTGAGGCCCGGGCACAACAATGATCTGTTTGTGATCGCGGATCAGCCGAGGGCGGCGATCGCCGCGTCGTAGTCGGGCTCGGAGGCGATCTCCGGGACGAGTTCGCTGTGCAGCACCGTGCCGTCGGTGTCGAGCACCACCACGGAACGAGCGGCGAGGCCCTGGAGCTTGCCGTCGAGCATCTTCACGCCGAGCGCCTCGAGGACTTCAGGGTTCTTGAAGGTCGAACCCGTGATCACGTTCTCGATGCCCTCGGCGCCACAGAACCGAGCAGCAGCGGGGGGCAGGTCGGCCGAGACGCACAGCACGGCGGTGTTCTCGAGGTCGGCGGCGCGCTCGTTGAACGTTCGCACGGTGGCCTGACACAACCCGGTGTCAAGCGAGGGGAAGATGTTCATGACGACTCGCTGACCGGCGAGGTCAGCGGCGCTCACTGGGGTCCAGTCGGCCTTGGTGAGGGTGAAGTCGGGTGCGGTGGCGCCTGCTGCAGGAAGGTCGCCGTTGGTGTTGATGGGGTTGCCCCCGAGCGTGATCTGAGCCATGTGCGGCACCATAGCGGTGTGACTCCCGCGATCGACATGCTTCGACGACTCGGTATCGAGCACCGCGTCGTCCACTACGACCACGATCCCGATCACGGCTCGTTCGGCCTCGAGGCCGTCGAAGCCCTCGGCACCGATCCCGACGGGACCTTCAAGACCCTGATGGTCACGCTTGACGACGGACGAAACGCAATCGGTGTCGTACCGGTCTCGTGCACGCTCGACCTCAAGGCGATCGCCGCGGCCGCCGGGGCGAAGAAGGCGAGGATGACCGATCCGAGCGAAGCCGAGCGACGCTCGGGCTACGTCGTCGGCGGAATCAGCCCCTTCGGACAAAAGCAGGTCCTGCAGACGTTCGTTGATGAATGGGCGACGGCGCTGGACGAGGTGTTCTGCAGCGGTGGCCGTCGCGGGCTTGAAGTCGTCGTTCCTCCCGACGCCTTCACCGTCGCCCTCGACGCGACATTTGCGCCCATCGCAGCGTGGCCCGACTGACCCGTCACTGCACTAGGTTCGTCGTCATGAGTCACACGGTCGAGATCACCTACTGCGTCCCTTGAGATTATTCAGCCCGCGCCGTGAGCGCGGTCTCGGATCTGTTGACGAACTACCAACACGTCATCGCTGATCTCACCCTCGTCACCGGTGGAGGCGGAATCTTCGACGTCGTCGTCGACGGCACCACGATCTACAGCAAGCACGAGACCGGCCGCCATGCAAACGATGGCGAGGTGCTTGCGGCATTCGAGGCGTTCGTCGGACCCGACGTGCGCCGCTACGGCTCCTGAAGCTCAGCCGCGCCTTGTCTGCTCGTTGACAACCGGCGCGAGACGAACCAACTGCTGATCCTGCTCATCGGACTGCGGCCCGGCAGCCGGCCGGGCGGCACGCACCCGGTCGAGCGCCTCGGTCACCGTGGCGCCGTAGGCGACGAGCACCAGCGCCCCCACGAGTCCGGCGCGTCCCCAACCGGCCCCGCAGTGCACGACGACACCACCGCCACGACTGATGCGGTCGACGATCGCCTCGATGAGTGAGGCCATGGGGCCGTCGGGTGCCACCAGGTGATCCTCGATCGGGAGGCGGAGCGCCTCATGGGGCTCCGGATCGGCCAGCCATTTCAGATACGGCGGATAGCGCCGGTCGATCTCGGCATCGGTCTGGAGGCAGACCATCGTCTCGGCGCCCACGTGGCCAAGGAGGGCAGCGGCGTCGGGGCCGACTGCCTCCAGCCCAGCGAGCACCAACGTGCCGGGTACACCCTCGATCGGGATGCGATGCACCCCTCCCACCGTTCGGTACCGGTCGCCTCCGATCTCCACGGCGCGCAGGGTAGCGATCGCTTCTTCCCGCAGCGAGGATGACCCAGCGGCAGCGCGCACAAGGTTTGTGCGCCGCCGAGCCGCCTGAGCCAGACTGCGAGTCATGGCCGACACCCCGCACATGCGCCTCGGCGACATCGCCAACGAGGCGGCCGCCGACCACCCCAAACCGCTCGCCGGAATCCGAGTCCTGGCCATCGAACAGATGGCCGCCCTTCCCTTCGGGACCCAGCTCCTTGCCCGCTTGGGCGCCGACGTGGTGAAGGTCGAGTCACCCGGCACCGGCGACTCGGGCCGCGGTTCGATGCCGGCGATCGACGACCCGGACGGACGCCCGGTGGGTGCCACCTTCCTGCGCAACAACCTCAACAAGCGCTCGGTGACCCTGAACCTGAAGGATCCCGAAGGCGTGCGGTTGTGCCTCGAACTGGCGAAGACCGCCGACATCGTGTGCGAGAACTTCAAGGCGGGCACCGCCGACCGCCTCGGCATCGGGTACCACGCCGTCAAGGCAGTCAATCCCGCCGCCATCTACCTCTCGGTCTCCGGCTTCGGGAACGACCCTGCGTCACCGCACATCCACCGGGCTGCCTATGCGGCAGTGGTCGAGGGCATGTCGGGCATCTATGAATACAAGCGGCTGCCGGAGCGGCCACCGATCGTGAATCCGGTTGGGGCCCTCGGCGACATCAGTTCCGCCCTGTTCGGCGTGATCGGGGTGCTCGCCGCCCTTCGCCACCGTGACGCCACCGGCGAAGGCCAGTACGTCGACATCGCCATGCTCGATGCGGCCGTTGCGATGACCGACCTCGTCACGAATTTCTACTCGATGGGCATCGCCGGCGAGGCCGAGAGTGCCGTCGGCATCATCGAGACCTTTGCCGCCGGCGAGGGGCATTTCATCGTGCAGTGTGTGCGCGAGCACCAGTTCGAAAAGCTCGCCGAGGTCACCGGCAATGGTCAATGGCTCACCGACGAACGCCTTGCCACGAGGGAAGGCTGGCGCGATCACTTCGCCACCGTGATCCGCCCCGACGTTGAGCGCTGGGCCGCATCGATGACCAACCGCGAGGCGGTCGCTGCGCTTGCGGCCGAGGGTCTTGCCGTCGGCGAGAGCTATACCCCGGCCGATATCGTGGCGGACGAGCATGTGGCAGTGCGCAACATGCTCGTCGCCATGGAGCCACCCGGGGGTGGTGAGCCGGTGCTGATCCCCGGCAATCCCGTGAAGCTCAGCCGGATGGCCGAAGGCCCCGAGACGCGGGTGCCCTGGCTCGGCGAACACAACGATGACATCCTCGGTCGTGAGCTCGGGCTCGACGCCGAAACGCTTGCCGATCTGCGCGAGCGGGGCGTGATCGAATAGCCGTCAGCTGGGGCCGATGTCGATGCCGGCGCCCAGATCCCAGGCGGTCGCCGTGTCGGCGAAGGAGTGGCCCAACATCGCGGCGGCCTGCACCGCGCCACCGGTGGCGACCGTCTCATCGGCATCGGGCACCCGGATCGACGCGCCGAGTAGGTCGGCAAGGATCTGGCGGTACGCCGGACTCCTGGCCCCGCCGCCGATCAGGTGCACTCGCCCATCGACCGCTGCCCCTGCGACGGCCAAGGCCTCACGTCCGAAGAGCAGGCCGCGAAGCACCCCTTCATGGGCGGCTCGGGCGAGATCCGCGGACGTCGTGTCGTTGCGAAGCCCTTCGAACGTGCCCGTCGCATCGGGCAGGTTGGGTGTCCGCTCTCCGTCGAAATAGGGAGTGAGCCGGGCACCGTGAGCACCGGCAGGCGCATCGAGTGCTGCGGCTGCAAACGTCTCATGATCCATCCCGAGCCACCCGGCGACCGTGTCGGTGACCTTGGTGGCGTTGAGGGTGCACACGAGTGGCAGGTACCCGCCCGTGGCGTCGGCGAAGCCTGCGACCGCGCCCGACGGATCGGCCGTCGGTGTCGGCGATGCTGCGTACACGACACCCGACGTGCCGAGCGAGAGGGCGACATCGCCGGTCGTGAGCCCGAGTCCGAGCGCTGCCGCCATGTTGTCGCCGCTGCCGGGACCCACGGGGATGCCCTCGGGCACACCGAGCGCTGCGGCCGCCTCGCCCGTCACCGTGCCGAGCACCTCGGTGGGACCGAGCACGGCCGGGACGAGACTCGCCCAGTCATCGCGGCCGCCGACAAGCTCGAGTAGTTCGGCGGCACACTCGCCCGTCCGGGCATCGAACCAGCCACTTCCCGATGCATCACCCCGATCGGTGGCGTGCACCCCGGTGAGCCTCAGATTCAGGTAGTCGTGGGGCAAGAGCACCTTGGCGATGCGTCCGACGAGATCGGGTTCGTGTTGCACGAGCCAGGCCAGCTTGCTGATCGTGAACGAGGCGACCGGCACCGAACCCACCCGAGTGGCCCAGGTTTCGGCCCCGACCGCCTCGGTGAGACGGGCGGCTTCGGCGGCGGACTCGGTGTCGTTCCAGAGCTTGGCGGGCCGGAGCGGTCGGTTGTCGGCATCGAGCACGACCATGCCGTGCTGCTGGCCCCCGACGCCGATCGCCGCAACCTGACCGGCGACGGAGCCAACCTCACCGAACGCATCGACGAGTGCGGCCCACCATGCGTTTGGGTCCTGCTCGCTGCGAGGGGGGCTTGTCGGGGGATGAGCGCCACGGCCGACGGCGATGACCTGACCCGAGTCGAGATCGCGGATCTCGACCTTGCACGACTGTGTCGACGAGTCGACCCCGGCGACAAACGGCATCAGCGAACGCGTTCGATGAAGCGGTTGACGAGGTTCTCGAGCTCCTCCTGGCGACCGCTGATGGGGGCCGGGTCGAGTTCCGTGTCACCGACGAAGTGGTGCAGCGAACCAAGCGATGCGCCCGGGCCGTTGCCGTGGAGGATGTCGGCGCCGAGGCCGGTTTCCCAGCCTGCGTACCGCTCGCTGCGGCGGCCTTCCAGCGCGCCGTCCTCAAGCATCGAGTGAGCGACGAGTAGGGACCGGGCGAGCGTGTCCATGCCGCCGATGTGGGCATGGAAGAGATCATCACGGGCGATCGACATTCGTCGCAGCTTCGTGTCGAAGTTGAACCCGCCGGTCGTGAAGCCTCCGGCCCGGAGGATCTCATAGACCCCGAGCGACATCTCCTCCACCGAGTTCGGGAACTGATCGGTGTCCCAACCGAGTCGGTCGTCGCCTCGGTTGGCATCGACCGAGCCGAGGATCCCACACGCCGCCGCCATCGCCAGTTCGTGCTGGAAGTCGTGGCCGGAGAGGGTCGCGTGGTTGACCTCGATGTTGACCTTTACCTCGTCCTCGAGGCCGTAGCGCTGCAAGAAGGCGAAACACGACTGCGAGTCGTAGTCGTACTGATGCTTCGTGGGCTCTTGCGGCTTGGGCTCGAGCAGGATCGTGCCGCGGAAGCCGATGTGGTGCTTGTACTCGACGACCTGGTTCAGGAACCGACCGAGCTGATCGAGCTCTCGCGAGAGGTCGGTGTTGAGGAGGGTTTCGTAGCCTTCGCGGCCGCCCCAGAGGACATAGTTCTGGCCTCCGAGGCGGTGGGTGACATCCATGCAGTTCTTCACCTGGGCGGCCGCACGGGCGTAGACCTCGGGGTTCGGGTTGGTGGCCGCACCGGCCATGTACCGAGGGTGGCCGAACAGGCGGGCCGTGCCCCACAGCAGACCGACACCGGTGCGCTCCATATGGGCGGCCATGTCGTCGGCGAGTTCGTTCAGGTTGGCGGTCTCCTCGGCAAACGACGAGCCGGTGGGAGCGACATCGTGGTCGTGGAAGCAGAAGTACGGGACGCCGAGCTTCTCGAAGAACTCGAAGGCGGCTGCCATCTTGGTGCGGGCCGCTTCCATCGGCTCGAGGTCGGCGGCGAGCCACGGGCGGTCGAACGTGCCGTCGCCGAAGACATCGTTGCCGGGCCAGTTGAACGAGTGCCAGTAGCACACCGCCATGCGCAGGTGCTCGGCCATCGTCTTTTCGCCGACCACGCGATCAGCGTCGTACCAACGGAACGCGAGCGGGTTGTCGGATTCCGGGCCCTCGAAGCGGATGGGCTCGGGCACCGTGGTGAAAAAGTCGGTCATGGATCCCCCTGGGTTCACGCTCGGTGATGTTTCCACAGCCCGGCCGACCGCGCCGACGGGTAAGGCCTAGGCCGGTGCAGCAGCGATGGAACGGCCGAGGGTGACGAGATGCTCTTCGCCGTTGCCCAGCGTGAGCTCGAGTTGGCGGGCGAGCAGGAAGTGTCGATGCAGCGGGTAGTCGCGATCGACGCCGACCCCGCCATGGACGTGGACGGCTGCGTGCACGACTCGGTAGCCGCCAACCGCCGCCCAATACGCGGCGATCGAGATCTGATCGTCGGCGGGCTGGCCGGCGTCGAGACGCCACGCTGCCTGCCACGCGGTGAGCGTGATCGCCTCGGCGTCGATGTAGGAGTCACCGGCCCGGTTCGACACAGCCTGGAACGTCGCGATCGGACGGTCGAACTGTTGGCGTTGCTTCGTGTAGTCGGCGGCGAGTTCGATCGAGGCGCGAGCGGCACCCGACATGAGCATGCACATGCCGACGGTGGCCCGCTGCTCGATCCACCGGATGATCGCGGCAGCGTCTTCGTCAGGACCACCGAGGAGTGCTTCGGCACCGACGGCCACACCAGCGAGGGTGACATGAGCCTGCGGACGTCCGGTGGTGACCTCGACTCGCTGGCGACTCACACCATCGGCGTCGGTGGGTACGAGGAACACCCCGACCGAGCCGTTGTCGAGGCGAGCCGGCACGACGAGGAGACCGGCTTCGAGGCCCTGATCGACCATCGGCTTTACGCCGTCGAGAACGA
>Ga0181574_10000719_pt1 | contig 30831 bp, 29 predicted proteins | sample 101ome_24_FD_145600 | JGI IMG/M metagenome (GOLD analysis project Ga0181574, IMG submission 145600) | Coastal salt marsh microbial communities from the Groves Creek Marsh, Skidaway Island, Georgia - 101410AT metaG (spades assembly) | ecosystem: Environmental > Aquatic > Marine > Intertidal zone... | reverse complement strand
CATTTTTCAAAACAGTTGCAAGTGACCCAATGCACCCCCAATGACCTTCGGGGAAATGCGCTGATCATCGATCGGGAACAAAAAATTCCTTTTTCCCTTACCTTTGTGTCTAACCTGCCTCAACACTACGCCACCATTGCCTACCCAACACCAAAAGTATACTGATGAAGATTTCTGCCGAACTGACCTTGACCCCACTAAAGGAGGACTTTGAACCTCCCATTAAAGCCTTTATCAAGGCTTTGCGCACTTCTGGATTTACGGTATTAGAAAATCCTCTAAGCACACAAATCTATGGCGATTATGATGCCTTAATGGGTTTTTTGACCCAAGAAATTAAAACGGTTTTTGAACAAGAAAAATCTGTCGTCATGACTATAAAACTGATCAAAGGTGATCGTAGCAGCTATGTCCCCCGTTTTTGATTTCTTTTTTGGCGCCTATTCGACCTATGACAGCACCGCTATTATTTTGGAGGGCATCGCTGTAGTGTTTGGATTTCTCAGTGTGTGGTATGCCAAGCAAAACCACGTGGCGGTCTATCCCACCGGGATGATTTCTACGTCAATTTTTGTTTACCTCTTATTTCAGTGGATGCTACTCGGTGATATGTTGATCAATGCCTATTATTTTATCATGAGTGTGTATGGCTGGTATTACTGGACCCGAAAAGGGACCAACCAGCAGGCGACCCCCATTTCTTCCGTACAAACCAAAGAAATTCCCTTGCTGATCGCTATTGCCCTGGGCAGTCTTGTGTTTGTTTATGGCGTCTATACTTTTTTTGACAAATGGGACAGCTGGGTGGCGTATGTGGACACAATCACCACGGCTATTTTCTTTGTAGGGATGTGGCTGATGGCTCGTCGTAAAATCGAAAATTGGATTTTTTGGATTTTGGGCGATGTGATTTCGGTACCCTTATACTTCTACAAAGGCCTGACGCTGACCAGTCTCCAATATTTAATTTTTACCTTTATTGCCTTAGCCGGGTATCGCGCATGGAAAAAGTATTACAACAACGGCCTTTTGCCGGACATCGAATAGTACTTTACGGTCCTGAATCGACCGGAAAAACCACCTTGGCCAAAGCCCTTGCCGCCCACTATGACACCCGTTGGGTGCCCGAATTTGCACGCGATTACCTGCAAACCAAATGGGACCAAAAAAAAGAAATCTGTACCCTAGAAGACCTACCCATCATCGTTAAGGGACAGCTGGAATTAGAAAATCAACACAGTGCATATGCCCAACGCTTTCTTTTTTGTGACACCAATGTGGTGGTCACCCAACTCTGGTCGCAAACGCATTTTGATGGCTATTGTGCTCCGGAGATTTTAGACTGGGCCACGACCTTTCACTATGCCTTTTACCTCTTGACCGATATTGACGTGCCCTGGGAAAAAGATGACCTCCGCGACCGACCCGATCAGCGTACCGATATGCTCCAGGCCTTTGAGCAGGAGCTGCAAGACCGACAAGTACCCTACCACAAACTTTCGGGGCCACATGCTGACCGCCTAAAAACGGCCATTGCGCTACTGGAAAAAAATTTCCCACTGCCCTAGCGGCGTTCACCTCCTGTTTTTTATCTTTGTAGCATCTCAAAGGGGTGCCCTTAGGGCTGAGATCATACCCATTGAACCTGGGCAGGTAATGCTGCCAAGGGAATTTAAATTACGTATTACAAGAATAATGACCCCTTTTATTCGAATTAAAAATATTCGGATGAAAACCTATAATCTCTATCTAGTTTTTGGCCTTATCGCCCCGATGCTTTGGGCCCAAAATCCCGCTGTACAAGACAGCCTTAGTACCATCGACCTGGAAGAAGTAAAAGTATCCGGTCTCCGGGTAAATCCAGACATTCCCATGGCCTTTAGTGATTTGACCCAAGAGGAGATCGCTTCGCGAAATTTGGGGCAAGACATCCCGATTTTATTGAATTACCTTCCTGCTGTTGTGACAACCAGCGATGCGGGAAATGGTATAGGCTACACAGGCATCCGTGTGCGGGGCGGTGATGCGAGGAGTGTAAATGTCACCATCAATGGTATCCCCTATAATGATGCGGAGTCTCAGGGTACTTTTTGGGTAGATTTACCCGATTTTGCTTCCTCTGTTTCCAGTTTTCAATTGCAGCGAGGGGTGGGGACATCCACCAACGGAAATGCGGCTTTTGGCGCCAGCCTTAACCTACTTACGCAAGCGGTAAGCTCTGAAGCACAAGCGAGTTGGTCGCAAAGTGTAGGAAGTTTTAACACCTTAAAAAATACCCTGCAGTTTTCTACGGGACAATTTGCCCATGGGTTTGAAATTTCAGGACGTTTGGGTAAAATTGTTTCCGATGGCTATGTAGATCGGGCCTCCTCAAACCTAAAATCCTTTTTTTTACAGGCGGCCTATCAGGATAAAAATACGCTCATCAAACTTTTGGGTTTTGGTGGGCATGAAGTCACCTATCAGTCTTGGTACGGTGTGGATGCGGCTACCCTTAAAAACAATCGCACCTACAACCCTGCCGGGGAAATCTATTCCCCCGATGGGCAGTTGACCGGTTTTTATGATAACCAGGTGGACAATTATCAGCAAGACCACTATCAGATTCATTGGACTCAGCAAATGAACAATGGCTGGGATTTCTCTTTGGGCTTAAACTATACCTATGGGCGCGGATACTATGAAGAGTACTACGATCTCTGGGCAGACGAAAATATCACTTTTGACGGTGAGACCTCGTTTGATTATTTGCAATTAGCCCCCCTAAACGTAGGAGATACAGCGGTGACTTCAACAGAAAATATCCAACGTAAATGGTTAGACAACGATTATTATGTAGCCAATGTAGGGGCCAATTATCAAAAGGGGAAAACGACGATTAATTTAGGCGTCCTCTACAGTCAATATATCGGTGATCATTTTGGAGAATTACTTTGGGCGCAGGCCGGGAATGTACTTCCACGGCATCGCTTTTATGACAATACAGGAACCAAAATCGAGACCAGTATATTTACCAAATGGACGCAAGAGTTCTCGGCGAAATGGATTGCTTATTTGGACTTGCAACTTCGAAATATAAGGTACGAAGTAACGGGTCAAGTAGCCGGGCCAAGTGCATTTACTGTGGACGACCTGTTTAGTTTTTTTAATCCCAAAGCGGGGCTTACCTACAAACCCAATGAGGCACAACGCTTTTATTTCTCCTATGCTCGGGCGCAGCGTGAACCCAACCGGACAGATTATGAAAACGGAAATCCTGTGCCCGAAAAACTCAATGATTTTGAACTGGGCTGGCGCCTCAACCACTCCAAGGTAAACCTTCAGGTCAATGCCTATTGGATGGCCTATCAAGACCAGTTGGCACTGACCGGGGCTTTGGATGAGGTAGGGAATCCCATCCGAGAAAATATTGGAAACAGTCGCCGGATCGGGATCGAAATGGAAGCCAAAGTACCGCTGTCTTCAAACTGGCTCTGGCAACCCAACCTGGCGTTGAGTCGCAACCAAAACCTAGACTATTTTTTCCAAAGAGATGGACAATTGACCGATCTAGGCACCACGCAACTCGCCTATTCACCATCGGTTATAGCCGGAAATGCCTTGGTGTTTGTTCCTGGTACAGATTTTCAGGTGGGTCTTCTATCCAAGTATATCAGTTCACAGTATATGGGAAACATTGATTCAGCAGTGTCGAAACTCCCTTCCTATTTTGTATCTGACCTAAATGCTTCCTATCGCTGGAATCCCAAGCGATGGTTTAAAGAAGTTAGGCTAAACCTTTTGGTCAATAATATTTTGAACAAATACTATGTCTCCAATGGATATTTCTATACCTATGATGACGATTGGAGCACCCCAGGACAAATTACCACCATCGAGGGTACTGGATATTACCCGCAGGCAGGCAGGCATTTTCTAGCAGGGCTATTGGTCCAGTTCTAACCACTCAATCTTTCGGTTTCTTTTGACAAAACGATAAACAAGATTGGCCCGGACCACCGGTTGGTTGAGTTTCGACAGGGCCTGCTCGGTGATGAATTGATTGATAAACAAGCTGAGTTGAAAATTTTGATTCCATTCCAGCCCGGTTTGAAGTCCCACCGACCAGTTTGTTGCCTGCAGCTGATGGTTGTAAAATATACGGCTATTGTCCTCGCCTAACCAATGATGGGTAAGTGTGGGTTGTAGCCAACTAAAGAGACTAAGTTTGGGTGTTTGCTTTAATTTCAAGCTGCGGTATAGCCCCAGTCCCGCATCAAAATTGACATAACGAGGGCTTTGCATCATCGGCAGGGCGATTCCCGCATCGTTAAGGCGTGCTCCTCCATGTACTGTGAGTAGTAGTGGATAATCGGATCTAGTTAATGGGCCGGACAGGGTCAATTGCCCGTTGAGAAGCCCACCATAGGAATAGAGCAGGTGAGATGCCCGTGTTTTTAGGTTTTCTAAATCCCCTCCAAAAAAGGTAAAGTTGCTATAAAGAGACATGCCCGCTCCCCAACCATTCCCGTTGGTCGCTTCGACACGAAGGGCTTCGGAGGTTAGTTCATAAACTCCCTGGGTGTTTAATCCGCCCCCGATGGTTTTAAATAGGGTGAATTTTACCCCTTTTTCGGGATTTCCGCCCGGGGTATAATCGATATCGAGCTGTTGGGCGCTGAGGTTTAAGCTTAGAACAACCAAAAAAAGGGAACCAATTTTTTTCATTTTACTTAATTAGAAATTAAAAGGAGTTTGGCGTTGGCCTGTACTTGGTAATTCAGTAGAGGATAGGGGGTGTTGGTTTGGTTTTCTGCGTCGAGCAGTTGACCGGTAGCCAAACTGTATTGGAAGCCTTCGCAACTGCATTCGGCCAAGACCCCTGTTAGGCCGAGTAACGAACAATCTCGTGGGGGATGATTGGCGCAGGTGGCCTCCCAAGCCAAAAATTGTTGCCCATCGAGGTTAAAGACAATTAGGCCTTTTAGCCCCACTTGTGGAATCAACATACTGCCTCCTGCATAGCGCAAAGCATCGTACTGAGGCAGGTTGAGGTTGATTTCATAACGAAAGGCAATATCACTCAGGTAGGGGTTTCGATGGACCGGTTCTCGGGCACATTGGCTAGAGAAGAACCACACCAGCAGCACAGCGCTTTTCAATCCGAAAGTTTTACCAAATGTTTGCATTTCACTATATTTGTTTAAATCCCGGTGCTTAATGAGGGATTTTTCTATTTATAGCAACGTTAAAATCATGGCAAAAGTATCCTATTATACCAAAGAAGGGTTAAAAAAATTACGCGACGAGCTCAACCAACTTAAAGATGTTGAGCGTCCCCGTGCGTCCCAGGCCATTGCCGAAGCACGCGACAAGGGGGATTTGAGTGAAAATGCCGAATACGATGCTGCCAAAGAAGCCCAAGGCTTACTGGAGCTCCAAATTTCGAAGTTAGAAGCCACCCTGGCCAATGCCCGCATTATCGATGAGTCGCAATTGGACACCTCCAAAGTGCTGATTCATTCGACCGTTGAAGTCAAAAATACGGCCAATGCTGCAGTTATGAAATACAAACTTGTCGCCCAAAGCGAAGCCGATCTTCAGGCCGGAAAAATTTCGGTTGATTCGCCCATCGGCAAAGGATTATTGGGAAAAACCAAAGGGGAACTCGCTGAAATTCAAGTTCCCAATGGGGTAATTACCCTGGAGATTGTAAGCATAAGCCGCGACTAAATGACCACTATTTTCACCAAAATCATCCAAGGCGAAATACCTTGTTACAAGGTTGCAGAAGACGACAACCACATCGCTTTTTTGGACATCAATCCCAACGCAGAGGGGCATACCCTTTGTGTGCCCAAGCAAGAAGTCAATAAACTATTTGACTTGGACGAGCAAGCCTATCAGGCACTAATGGCCTTTAGTCGGAAAGTGGCGTTGGCCCTCGAAAAAACCATCTCCTGTCAACGGATCGGGATGAGTGTCATTGGACTGGAAGTTCCTCATGTACACGTCCATTTAATCCCCTTGCATACCATGGCTGATGCGACCTTTTCTAAAAAGGTAAGCCTCACGCCCGAGGCGTTTACAGCGCTTGCTGCAAAAATCGCAGCGGCCCTTTAGGCCTTTTTTAAAATCAATTCAAAAACCGTTCCATGGGCATCCGATTTTTTGATGCCAATTTTACCGTGGTGGTAATCGACAATAATGCGTCGCGCCAAGGAGAGGCCAAGCCCCCAACCGGTGGCTTTAGTCGTGAATCCGGGGGCAAAAATACGTTTACGTATTTCTTTTTTGATGCCGGGGCCATCGTCTTCAATGAGCAGTTGTACTTCCTGCGGATACACCCCTAAGGTTAGACGAATTCGCCCTTTCCCTTTCATGGCGTCAATGCCATTCTTTATGATGTTTTCTAGAGTCCAGCTCAACAGTTGTGGGTTTAGGGGAATGAGTACCGTTTTTTGGGGCAGTTGCAAATCGAAGACAACCATGGAAGAGGTTCTATTTTTCAGGTATTGTACAGTTTGCTGAATAACAGCAACCAGGTCTTGCTCCGTGAGTTTGGGTGTTGACCCGATTTTCGAAAAGCGCTCGGTAATCAATTGAAGCCGGTCGAGGTCTTCTTCTAGCGCTGTTAGGGTGCTTTGATCGCCTTTTTTGGCTTTGCTAAGGGCTACCCAGCCAAGGAGTGAAGAAAGAGGCGTACTGATTTGGTGAGCCGTTTCTTTGGCCATAGCGGCCCACAGGCGGTTTTGCTCGGCCACTTTACCCGTTTTAAAAACAAAATAGAGTACGGCTCCAAATAGAAAAATAATAAGTAAAAGGGCCAGGGGGTAGTACTGCAGTTTTTTTAAGGTTTTGGAATCTCCATAATACAGGGTTTGATCGACGATCGGAGTGCCATTTTCGGGGTTTCCATAATGAATGGCGATGGGTTGATTTTCCTTTTTAATTTTTTCCAAAAGTTGGTAAAGCTGGAGCGAATCGGTCGGGTCAGGTTCCCACGGTAGGTTTTTAAAATCGATGATCTTTCCCTTAGCATCGACCTGAATCATAGGGTTTTCATCCGTTTCGAGTAGAATTTCTAGCGCCAAATTGGTAGGTTCATCCCGTTGTATCGACTCCTGAAGGGCCAAAGCCCATAAATTCATTTTGTTGCGTTCTTTGGCTTTGAGGTTTTGGAAAAGTATGTTGGTGTTCCAAAGAATCAGCAATACCAGGGCAAATGCCCCAAGCGGCCAGTATTTTTTGATTTTTTGATTGAACATGATGGCAAGGCGGTGTTGACGATCCCTTAAAGATACTTCAAAATCGAAAAAGAATGGGTTTCGGGCAGCAGGCTTTAAAGTTTTGTTATTTTTGTAGCTCAACAATGCAGCAATGGAGATTCAAGGAAAAATAAAATGGCTTGACGAAACCAAAACCTATGGTAACAACGGTTTTCGTAAACGTGAAGTCGTGGTTACGACCGAAGAACAATACCCCCAACACATATTAGTTGAATTTGTACAGGACAAATGCGATTTGCTCAATGCCTTTAACGTGGGGCAGCAGGTAAAAATTGGGATCAATCTCCGAGGCCGAGAATGGGTAAACCCCGAGGGGCAAACCAAATATTTTAATTCCATTCAAGGATGGCGTATTGATGCGATGGAGGGAGCTCCTTCAGCCGAAATGCCTCCAATGCCCCCACCAACGGCCTTTGAGCCCTCTTCTGATGCGACCGATGAGGTCGAAGATGACCTACCTTTTTAGGTCCAGGGGTCGTTTTTTTAATTGACGTATTTCTTGGTAACGAAAACATTGTGTTTCGTGGTCGTTGACCATACCGGTAGCTTGCATAAGGGCATAGATAACCGTAGGACCGACAAACTTAAATCCCTTCTGTTTTAGCGTCCGACTTATTTGCTCGGCCAAAGGCGTGGTTGCCGGGATTTGATCTTGTGATGTAAAATGGTTTTGCACCGCTTGAAAATCGACAAACGTCCAAATGAATCGCCCAAACGTACCGTGCCCCTCCTGAAGGGCGATAAACGCCTGTGCATTGGCAATGGCCGCTTCTATTTTCATTTTGTTGCGCACGATACCGGCATTTTGTAGTAATTCTTGGACTTTTGATGGGCCATAGTGGGCAATTTTGGTATAATCAAATTGATCAAAAGCCATACGAAAATGTTCTCTTTTGCGGAGAATGGTTAGCCAACTTAGCCCTGCCTGAAAAGTTTCGAGGGTCAAAAACTCAAAAAGCGCCTGATCATCCAAAAGCGGGACACCCCACTCTTGGTCATGGTAGGCTTCATAAAGGGGGTCGCCAAGACACCAGCTACATTTGTGTTGCATAGGGACAAGGTAAGAAAATAAAAAAAGCACCTCTAAAGAGGTGCTTTAAATAGGGTTTTATATCCGGTTATACTAGACCAAGGCCACACGGGCAAAGGCAGTAACTTTGAGAGAAGCATCTACTGATTTCACGTATTGATCAACGCTCATCTTACTGTCTTTGATATAATCTTGGTTGACTAGGGTATTGTCCTTAAAAAAACGTTTGAGTTTTCCCTTGGCAATATTATCGAGCATCGCTTCGGGCTTGCCTTCTTGACGCAATTGGTCTTTGGCAATTTCGATTTCTTTTTCAACGATACTAGCATCTACTCCCTCTTCGTTTAGGGCGATAGGGTTCATGGCCGCGGCCTGCATGGCTACGTTTTTGGCTACTTCAGCCGCCTGATCGACTACCGACGATAGCCCGACCAAGGTGGCAATTTTATTTCCAGCATGGATATAGGCACCGACAAAAGGAGCCTCTAAACGCTTAAAGCCTCCGATTTCAATTTTTTCACCGATAACACCGGTTTGTTCGGTTAGCTTATCGGCGACAGACATACCGTTGTAGTCGGCTGCCAAAAAGGCCTCGAGGGTATCGTGGTTGAGGGCCAAATTGGCCAAACCTTCTGCAAGCTCTAGGTAAGTATCGTTTTTGGCGACAAAATCGGTTTCACAATTGAGCGACACTACCACACCGGCTGTTTGGTCTTTATTGACTTTGGCCAATACCGCCCCTTCCGAAGACTCACGGTCTGCACGATTGGCGGCTACTTTTTGGCCTTTTTTACGGAGAATTTCTACCGCTTTGTCAAAGTCTCCTTCGGCTTCAACAAGGGCTTTTTTACAGTCCATCATTCCGGCTCCGGTAGACTGGCGTAGTTTGTTTACTTCAGATGCAGTAATTTTCACAACGATTGTATTTATAGGTTTACTTTTCTTTTTTAGCCGCTGGTTTTTTAGCGGTTGTTTTTTTGGCGGCGGCTTTTTTAGCAGGCTTTACTTCATCCTCCTCCTCGTCGGATTTTTCAACAGCAGCTACCTTTGGCGCCTCTTCCTGGGCTTCAGGAGTTTCTGTGGCCTCTTCAGTGGCTACAGTATCATCGCTCTCATCCATGTCTTCGCCTTTGGCTTCAGCGTCTTTTTCGTTTTTACGCTCTTGGAGCCCATCGGCTACCGCAGCACTGATAATGCCTAAGATTTTTTCAATGGACTTGGAAGCGTCGTCGTTGGAAGGAATCACAAAATCGACTTCACGGGGGTCTGAGTTGGTGTCGACCATCGCAAAAATTGGAATCTTAAGTTTACGTGCTTCTTTGATTGCAATATGCTCTCTTTTGATATCTACCACAAAAAGGGCCCCGGGCAAACGGGTCATTTCGGTGATTGAGCCCAAGTTTTTTTCAAGTTTAGCGCGTAAACGGTCAACTTGTAATTTTTCTTTTTTAGAAAGTGTTTCAAAGGTACCGTCTTTTTTCATCCGGTCGATGGAGGCCATTTTCTTAACGGCTTTACGGATGGTGACAAAATTGGTCAACATCCCCCCGGGCCAACGCTCAGTGATATAGGGCATGTTTACCTTTTCGGCAGCTTGTGCTACGATGCCTTTGGCTTGTTTTTTGGTTGCAACAAAAAGAACTTTACGCCCAGAAACGGTAATTTTCTTGATCGCTTCGGCGGCTTCGTCGAGTTTTGCAGCGGTTTTGTAAAGGTTGATAATGTGAATACCATTGCGCTCCATATAGATATAGGGTGCCATGTTGGGATTCCATTTTCGGGTAAGGTGTCCAAAGTGGACGCCTGCGTTGAGCAGGTCTTTTACTTCTGTTTGTGCCATAGTGTTTTAGTTTACGTTCTCTGTCTAGTCGCAATAAGCCTGGGGCTTATTTAGATGCTAAACTAATTCCCGTCGTAACGGTTTGAGCAACTGGTTTAATAAATAAATGAACATAGTCTCCCGAAGGAGACCGTGGGTATTAACGTTTAGAAAATTGAAATTTCTTACGTGCTTTTTTCTGACCGAATTTTTTACGCTCCACCATACGAGGATCACGGGTCAGTAATCCCTCGGGCTTAAGGGTTGAGCGGTTTTCTTCATCCACTTGACAAAGTGCACGAGAGATCGCCAATCGAATGGCTTCTGCTTGTCCGGTGATGCCCCCGCCTTTAACGGTAATTTTCAGGTCAAAGTTAGACTCCGTACCGGTCAAACTAAGCGGTTGCTGAATCTTGTATTGTAAGGTGGGTGTTGTAAAGTAGTCGGTATAGGTTTTTTTGTTGACTACGATGTTGCCTTTTCCTTCGGACAAAAAGAGTCGAGCAACGGATGTTTTTCTACGTCCTATGGTGTGTATCACTTCCATTAGATGCGTTCGTTAAGATTAATAGCTTGTGGTTGTTGGGCGTCATGTTGGTGGTCTGTTCCTGCATAAACGCGAAGGTTGCGAAACAAATCAGCCCCGAGCTTATTTTTAGGCAACATACCCTTAACGGCTTTTTCGACCAAACGGGTAGTATCTTTAACATGTACCTGTTCTGCTGTAAGGACACGCTGTCCTCCGGGGTAGCCCGTATGACGAATGTATTGCTTTTGGGACCACTTGTTCCCGGTGAGTTTTACTTTCTCAGCATTGACAACCACTACATTGTCGCCACAATCTACGTGGGGTGTGTAGCTGGTTTTGTGTTTACCACGCAATAGCGAGGCAATAGCCGCAGCGGCTCTTCCTAGCGGCACGTCTGCCACATCGACCAAAACCCATTGTTTGTCAACGGTATTGGCATTGGCTGAGATGGTTTTGTAACTTAATGTATCCACAAATATGTACTTTAATTAGCGTAATAACTTGTATTACAGGCGTGCAAATGTACAATTATATCTTTTTCTAAAAAAAAATACCCTCCTTTTTTTGATGATTTTTTTTGAGCGTTCAAAACCCTACCAACCGCGTGATCGGTCAATTGCCTAGTGCGCCTCCAGCCAATTTTGGCCGACCCCCAAGTCAACGACCAAAGGAACGTCTAAGCTAAAAGCATTTTCCATTTCGTGTTGCACCATTTTTTGGAAGGCTTGGAGTTCGGTTTTTGGGACTTCAAACACCAGTTCATCGTGGACTTGAAGGAGCATTTTGGCCTGCCAATTATCGGCTTCCATACGCCGATGAATATTGATCATCGCCAGTTTGATGATGTCTGCGGCGCTTCCTTGTATGGGTGCATTGACCGCATTGCGTTCAGCGGCCCCCCGTACAACAGCATTTTGAGAAAGGATGTCTTTCAGGTAACGGCGACGCCCCAAAACGGTTTCGACATAGCCCTGCTCTCGGGCTCGATCGATTTGTTCGTTGATGTAGGCGCGTAAACGGGGGTAACTTTCGTAATAGGTATCTATAAGTTCCTTGGCTTCGGTGCGGTTTAGGTCGGTTTGTTGACTTAGGCCAAAGGCCGAAACGCCATAGATGATACCAAAATTAACCGTTTTGGCATGGCTTCTTTGTGTTCGGGTCACGGCTTCGGGGGCGATGCCAAAAACACGCGCGGCCGTTGCTGTATGGATGTCTTCGCCTTTTTGAAAAGCTTCGACCAAAGCAGGGTCTTGGCTCAGCGAGGCAATGATACGGAGTTCGATTTGTGAATAGTCGGCCGCCAAAAGGACGTGTGCGTCATCGGGGGCAATAAAGGCTTTTCGGACTTCTTGTCCTCTTGGGGTTCGGATGGGGATATTTTGAAGGTTGGGATTGTTACTACTCAACCTGCCGGTGGCGGCCACAGCTTGGTTATAGACCGTATGGACCCGACCGGTTTTGGGATTGATTTCTTGCGGCAAGGCTGTTACATAGGTGTTTTGCAGTTTTTGCAAAGACCTCCACTCCAAGATATCGGCGACGATAGGATGATCTTTGGCCAAATAAGACAAGACATCCTCTGCCGTAGAATATTGACCTGTTTTGGTTTTTTTGGGTTTGTCCACCAACTTGAGTTTGTCAAAAAGAATGGGCCCCAATTGTTTGGGAGAAGCCAGATTAAATTGTTCTCCGGCTTGGGAGTAAATTGCTTTTTCCAGCCCTTTGATATCCGTTTGTAATTCGATAGATAGTTTGTGAAGAAAGGGGGTATCGAGACAAATGCCGGTTGCTTCCATGGCGGTAAGCACCGGAACAAGCGGTAGCTCAACCTGTTCAAAAAGTTTTTGGGTTCCTCCGTTGGCCAGTTCTTTTTCAAAATGGGCTTTAAGTTGGAGGGTTATATCGGCATCCTCTACGGCGTATTCGGTTTGTTTGTCGAGGTCCACCTGTCGCATTGTGCCTTGGTTTTTCCCCTTTTTACCGATTAGTTCGGTGATGGATTGCGGGCGGTAATTCAGGTAGGTTTCGGCCAACACATCCATATTATGGCGCATATCGGGATTGATGAGGTAATGCGCAATCATGGTGTCGTAGATCGGGGCCTTTACCTGTACACCGTATTTAAGCAGTACCTTGATATCGTATTTGAGGTTATGGCCAATTTTTTCGATTTGATCATTTTCAAAAAAAGGGGCAAACCACTTGACTAATTCACGCGCGGCCTCAAAATCTTCAGGGAAAACCAGATAATACCCCTTGTTTTTTTCCCAAGCAAAAGCAATGCCCACCAGTTCGGCAGTTAGGGCGTCTAGTCCGGTGGTTTCGGTGTCAAAACAAACGCTTTTTTGTTGCAGTAATTTTTCGAGCAGCAACGCTTGTCCCATGGGGGTGTCCACAGATTGGTACCAGTGTTGTTGGGTTGGGAGGTCTTTTTTTTGATCCTCTTGTGGATTTCCACTGCCTGGCTGATTAAATAGATCAAAACTACCCGTTGGTGTAGGGGTCACTTTTGGGGCTGGGGTATCGCTTGGAGGAGTGGAGGTCTCGGGGGTTGATGGGTCAAAAATCCGGTTAAAATTTTCTTGCATACGCCGGAACTCCAATTCTTCAAAAAGCTGGGCCACAGCAGCCGTGTCGGGTATAGAAAGGGCGTAGTCTGTGGCATCAAAAGTCACGGGCACATCGATGATGATACGCGCCAATTGTTTGGACAGGATACCCAACTCTTTGTTGGCTTCAATTTTTTCTTTGAGCTTACCTTTGAGTTGATCGGTGTTTTCGAGGAGCGCTTCCAGACTGCCATATTCTTTGATGAATTTTTTTGCCGTCTTATCGCCCACCCCGGGGAGTCCCGGTATATTGTCGATGGCATCGCCCATCATGCCGAGGTAGTCAATGACTTGTTCGGGGCGTTCTACTTCAAATTTTTCTTGCACTTCGGGGATGCCCCAAATCTCAATACCATTGCCCATCCGCGCGGGGCGGTACATAAAAATATTTTCCGAAACCAATTGCGCAAAGTCCTTGTCGGGGGTCACCATAAAGGTTTGAAACCCTTCTTTTTCAGCTTGTTTGGCGAGTGTCCCTATAATATCATCGGCCTCATAGCCTTCCTTAACCACCACGGGTATATGCATGGCTTCTAACAACTGCTGAATATAGGGAACAGCCAAAGTTATGGCTTCTGGAGTTTCATCTCGGTTGGCTTTGTAGTCGGTAAATAATTCGGTTCGTTCTACCGAACCGCCCTTGTCAAAACAAACGGCCAAATGATCGGGGCGCTCCCGTTTGATGACGTCTAACAATGAATTCATAAACCCCATGATGGCCGAAGTGTCCATTCCTTTGGAATTGATTCTTGGATTTTTAATAAAGGCATAATAGCCTCTAAAAATCAAGGCATAGGCATCGAGAAGAAAAAGTCTTTTTTGTTCCGCCATGGGTGTTTTTGTCGTTTAATTATCAGAGTTGGTCTGCTCTACCTCCAGGATCTTGGCTAAAATCTTTTCGGGACTGATTCCTGCAAGGTCGTGAATTTTTTCTAGGTTCCCATGGGGAATAAAAACATCTTCAATTCCCAAGATATGTATGGTTCCTCGGTAGTTTTTCTGGTGGGCATACGCGACAATACTCTCTCCGGCACCACCTGCTACGGCTCCGTCTTCTACAGTAATAAGATTACTGTATTGCTCAAAAAGGGCGTCCAAAAGGTCGGTGTCCAAGGGTTTTACAAAACCTAAATCGGCATGACCAATCGACTGATCTTTAAGCTGTTCAAGAGCAGTACTTACATTTTGAGCGACACTGCCTATGCTGATGATGGCCGTGTTTTTACCTTTTTTAATTAGATGCCCTTTTCCGAATGGAATTTTTTCAAACGGTTTTTCCCAATCAACCCGCTGGCCATAGCCGCGAGGATAACGGATCGCCAAGGGACCATCGAGGCCCAACTGTGCGGTGTAGAGCAGGTTTCTAAGGGCAACTTCGTCTTGTGGAACGGCCAAACTAAGGTTAGGAATGGCCTTTAGGTAGGCAATGTCGAATACACCGTGATGGGTAGGGCCATCATGCCCGACCAATCCAGACCGATCAATACAAAAAACCACTGGCAATTTTTGCAGGGCCACGTCGTGGATGAGTTGGTCGTAGGCCCGTTGCAAAAAGGTAGAATAAATAACACAAAAGGGAATCATACCTTGGGCGGCCATTCCGGCGGCGAGGGTTACGGCATGTTGTTCGGCAATGCCGACATCAAAACTCCGGTTGGGGTATTTTTTAAAAAAAGAAGTAAGCCCACTACCGGACACCATGGCCGGGGTAATGGCCACAATTTTTGGATTGGATGCGGCCAATTGGCTTAGGCTTTGGCCAAAAACATCCTGGTATTTGGTGTATTTCCCTTTCTGAGTTTTATTGATTTTACCGGTCAATGGGTCGAATTTTCCCGGTGCATGAAACCGCACCTGATCGAGTTCGGCAGAGGGGAAGCCTTTGCCTTTGACAGTCGTAATATGTAATAACTGAGGGCCTTGTCGTTGGGCCAAAATGCTTAACTCCTTTTGAAGTGCTCCTAGGTCGTGCCCATCGATGGGTCCGGTATAGGGTATATTTAGGGTTTGAAAGAGGTTGGTATCGGTTTGGGAATTGGTTTTAATTTTTTCAAAATAGCCCTTTAAAGCACCCACGCTAGGGTCAATTCCCAGAGTATTGTCATTTAGGATGACCAGAACATTGGCCGAGGTAGTTCCTAGGTGATTGAGCGCTTCAAAGGCCATACCACTGGCGATGGAGGCGTCGCCGATTACCGCGATATATTTGGAAGCCTGGTCTCCGGTGAGTTGCGCGGCTAAGGACATGCCCAGGGCGGCGCTGATTGAGGTGCCGGCATGTCCGGTTCCGAAGCTGTCATGGATGCTTTCACTACGTGAGGGAAAACCGCTGATTCCCGAGAATTGGCGGTTGGTGACAAAATCGGCATTTCGCCCGGTGAGTATCTTATGACTGTAGGCCTGATGTCCCACATCCCAGATGATTTTATCTTTTGGACTGTCAAAAAGGGTGTGTAACATAACGGTAAGTTCAACCGTACCCAAACTGGCACCCAAATGCCCCTCGTTTTGGGCAAGCACTGTTATAATCCGTTTACGCAATGCTACACAAAGACTTTCCCTATCCTGGTGGGTTAGGGTCTTGAGATCTTGCAGCGATAAAATTGAATCGAGCAGCATGACACAAAGATAGGATTCTGTCGTTTCTATCGATGAGTTTTGTATTTTCATTCCATGGAAGTTGTGTTGGACGATCAGTATTTTATGAAACAGGCCTTGGCTGAGGCCCAAAAAGCCTTGGAAAAGGAGGAAGTCCCTGTAGGTGCGGTGGTGGTCGTCAATCAACGAGTGATCGCCCGCGCTCACAATTTGACTGAGCAGCTCAAGGACGTTACGGCCCATGCCGAAATGCAGGCCATCACTGCAGCAGCCCATTTTTTAAACGGAAAATATTTAAAAGGGTGTACCCTTTATGTTACCCTAGAACCCTGTGTGATGTGTATGGGGGCCTTGTATTGGAGTCAATTGGAACGTGTCGTATTTGGAGCCGCTGATTCCAAAAGAGGCTTTGCACAGGCAGGAGTTCCTCCACATCCCAAAACACAGGTAGTGGGCGGTATAATGGCAGTGGAAGCTCAGGAATTACTAACCCGGTTTTTTGCCAATAAGCGAAAATAAAAAAAGCACCCCGAGAGGTGCTTTTGCATTTGCAGTCGTAATATATTTACAATAGGCTGATATTGGAAGCTTGCTTCCCTTTTTTACCTTCTTCTTCAACATACTCAACTTTGTCACCCTCTTGGAGTGTCAACCCATTAAGGGCTGTTACATGAACGAATACATCTTGTCCAGAGGCATCGTCGGTAATGAAGCCAAATCCTTTGGCGACATTAAAAAATTTAACTGTTCCAGTCATGTTTAATAATTATGGGCGCAAGTTACGTTTATTCAGGTACTTTATGTGATTTACAGCGATTTATTTTTTTTACCCCTTTTTGAAGTGACCTCCGAACGCTCTTTGATCCGCTTAATATTTTCTGGAGTCAAAGTATAGTCCTTTAGGGATTTTCCTTTCCAGCGATGGTATAGAAATAAGGGCAGGTAAATCAATACCCCTCCGAGCACATGAAAACCAATGATTTTTTGACCCAGGGCAAAATCTAGATTGTTTTTAACGTAAAATCCGATAAAAGTTCCACCGAACACCAGGCCAAAAAGAATACGCAAAATCCAACGCATGGATTAGGGATTTTTGGAGGGCATTTGCTGTAATCCCAATTCGTCCAACTGATCTTGGGCTAGGGTAGCTGGTGCATCGATCATCACATCCCTTCCACTATTGTTTTTGGGAAAAGCGATAAAATCACGGATAGTTTCCTTCCCCCCGAGTATGGCCACCAAACGGTCTAGCCCAAAAGCGATCCCTCCGTGTGGAGGTGCACCGTATTTAAAGGCGTTCATCAAAAAACCAAACTGTGCTTCGGCTTCTTCCTTGCTAAACCCGAGTAGGTCGAACATTTTACGTTGGGTGTCTGCATCGTGAATACGGATAGACCCCCCACCAATTTCATTGCCGTTGAGTACCAGGTCATAGGCGTTGGCGTGGACCCTTTGAGGGTCGGTGTCCAACAGGCTGATATCTTCCGGCTTTGGTGCCGTAAAGGGATGGTGCATGGCATGGTAACGTTGGGTTTCTTCGTCCCATTCGAGCAATGGAAAGTCGGTTACCCAAAGGGGAGCAAAGGTATTGGAGTTTCGCAATTCGAGGCGTTCGGCCAACTCCATGCGCAGGGCACTTAATTGGGTACGTGTTTGATGCGTAGGGCCAGACATCAGCAGCATCAAATCTCCCGGTTTTGCTCCGAGTTTCTCGGCCCATTGGGCTAGTTGGCTAGCGTCAAAAAACTTGTCAACCGACGATTTAAAACTACCGTCTTCATTGTATTTGGCCCATACCAGGCCTTGGGCACCGATCTGAGGTCGCTTGACACAGTCTATTAGTTCATCGAGTTGTTTGCGTGTGTACGTTGCCAAGCCTGGGGCAGCAATACCCACCACCAATTCTTGTTTGTCGAACACTTGAAAGCCTTTGCCTTGGGTCAGCGCGTTGAGCTCGGCAAATTCCATCCCAAAGCGAATGTCGGGCTTGTCGTTTCCAAAGCGGCGCATGGCTTCGTTGTAGCTCATACGGGGAAAACGGTCGATTTCGACACCTTTAACGGTTTTCAATAAGTGTTTGACTAGACCTTCAAACTGGTTGAGTACATCCTCTTGGGTAACAAAGGCCATTTCGCAATCGATTTGTGTAAATTCGGGTTGTCGGTCGGCCCGCAGGTCTTCGTCACGAAAACATTTTACAATTTGAAAATACCGGTCCATTCCCCCCACCATCAGTAGTTGTTTGAAGGTTTGTGGGGATTGTGGCAAGGCATAAAACTGCCCGCTATTCATCCGTGAAGGAACCACAAAATCACGGGCTCCTTCGGGAGTAGATTTGATTAAATAGGGTGTTTCGACATCGACAAAACCGGCTTCCGATAGGTAGTTACGCACGGCCATCGTTACCCGGTGTCTAAACAACAGATTGTTGCGAACCGGTGCCCGTCGAATATCGAGGTAACGGTATTGCATACGCAGTTCGTCCCCTCCATCCGAAACGTCTTCGATCGTAAACGGCGGTGTCTGCGCTGCATTGAGTAACTGCAGTTCTTGGACAAGGATTTCGATATTTCCCGTAGGAATTCCCGGATTTTTGGACTCCCGTTCAATCACCGCTCCTTTGACTTGTATCACATATTCACGGCCAAGGGTTTGGGCCTGTTTAAATACCGTTTCCGGTGAACGTTCTTCATCAAAAACCAATTGGGTTACCCCATAACGGTCTCTTAAATCGACCCAGACAATAAATCCTTTGTCTCGCATTTTGTGTACCCAACCACTCAAGACCACTTCGGTACCGGTGTGGGATTCGTTTAATGCGCCGCAGTTATGGGTTCGTAGCATAGTTTATCGTTTGGGCAAAGGTAATAAAACCCCAATTTTTTACGCAGTGTTCCAGCGTCTTATCGTTCGTTTGATGCGGTAGCTAATCATAAAGGTAACCGGGACGATGACCAAGGTTAAAAAGGTAGCAAAGCTCAAGCCAAAAATGACTGTCCATGCCAATGGCCCCCAAAACATAACATTGTCTCCGCCGATGTAGATGTTTGGGTTCCAATCACTAAACAAGCTAAAAAAGTCAATGTTTAGCCCAATCGCTAAGGGAATCAAGCCCAAAATGGTGGTGATTGCGGTCAAAAGAACGGGCCGTAAACGAGCTGTACCTCCGTTGACGATGGCCGTTACAACATCTTCATGATCCAATAACTGGACTCGTGAAAGTTTGAGTGCATCTTTTTTACGATCGATAAGCAGTTGGGTATAGTCCAGAAGAACCACCCCGTTGTTCACGACAATTCCAGCCAAGGAAATGATTCCCATCATGGTCATGAGGATGACAAAGGGCATTTGTAAAAGAATAAGCCCCAAAAAGACCCCCGTAAAGCTCAAAAAGATAGAGAGTAAAATAATGATGGGTTTGGAAATTGAGTTGAATTGAAACACCAATAACAATAATATCAACCCCAGTGCTGCCAAAAGGGCATTGGAGAGGAAGGCCATGTTTTTGTCCTGCTCTTCGATTTCCCCTGTAAATTTAAAGCCTACACCCTCTGGTAGGTTGTAGTTTGCTAGTGCTGTCTTGGCATTGGTCACAACTTCATTGGCGTTGTAGCCGGCCAAAACGGGAGAGTACACGGTCACCACACGGTTAAGCGACCGGTGCTTGATTGCATTAAACGACTGGGTGTTGGATGGCGTAGCCAAAGCACTCACCGGAATTTCTTTGAGTTTACCCGAGGCCTGGTCCCTAAAAGTGACTTTTTGATTTAACAAAGCGCTTTTGTCAAAGCGATCGTCTTCATTAAACCGGACATTGATGTCGTAATCGTCGCCTTGGGATTTGTAAATACCGGCTTTTGATCCAAATAAAGCCGTGCGCAACTGTTGCCCGATGACCGATGCCGATACCCCCAAGCTACCCGCTTTTTTTCGATCGATATCGAGTTTGAGGCCTGGCTTGTTTTTGTTCACATCGATTTTTAACTCTTCGATACCGGCGATGTTTTCGGTGTTTAAAAAGTCCCGCAAACCAAGGGCCGTTTGTATGAGTTGGTCATAGTCTTTACCGGTAATTTCTATGTTAATCGGATACCCTACCGGTGGGCCTTTGGCGTCTTTTTCGACCGATATGGCGATACCGGGAAATTTGCCGACCAAGGCTCTTTGCATTTCTTGGCGTAGCTGCTCACTCGACAAGCCATTGCGGTATTTATACTCGCGCATGGTTAGCGTGATTTTGGACTTGTGAGGCATTTCGTTGGTTACCCCGCTGTCTTGTTCTGGGTTTCCAGCCCCTTCGCCCACTTGGGCAACACCCGATTCGAGCATAAAATTATAGTCGTTGTCTCGGTATTTGGGTTGGTCGATTACCCCAAAAATGATTTGCTCGATTTCCCGGGTTACGGCATTGGTCTTGGCAATGGCGGTTCCTTCGGGATATTCAATATAAGTAATGATTTGGTTGGGTTGGTTTTCGGGGAAAAATTCTACCTGCGGTGGAAAAATCCCCATTAAGGCAAATGACGAAAACAACAGGCCAAAAGTTCCCAACAAAAAGGCGTAGGGTCGCCAACCGCTAAGGGCTTTGTTTAGAAATCCACGGTATTTGTTTTCGAGCCAGGTCAAAAATATTTTCTGAAAACGAGTCGCCCATTTTTTTATCGCGTATTTATAGGCCCAAAACAAACCCGGAATCAACAGCATCAAGGTGCCCAAACCGCGCAAGGTTCCTTCGTTAAATACAAGGAGGAGTCCTAAGCCACCCAATAGAGCAGTCAATCGAATGAGACTTTTTTTGCTGATTTCACGGTCGTTGATTTCCATAAACTGCGATACCAACATCGAGTTAAAAAACAAGGCAACAATCAATGAAGAACCTAAAACTACCGACAGCGTAATGGGGAAATAAATCATAAACTCACCCATGAGTCCGGGCCATGCCCCCAGAGGGACAAAGGCAGCAATGGTGGTAGCCGTAGAGATGATGATGGGAAAGGCAATTTCGCCAATTCCTGCTTTGGCCGCTTCGTACCGCGATAGGCCTTCTTTTTCCATCAAGCGGTACACATTTTCTACCACCACAATTCCGTTGTCCACCAGCATACCCAAGCCCATTACGAGCCCGAAAAGCACCATCGTATTAAGGGTATATCCCAAAAAGGACATAAGCATAAAGGACATAAACATGGACATCGGGATGGCAAAACCGACAAAAAGAGCGTTGCGAAAGCCCAAGAAAAACATCAAAACAGTGACCACCAGTAACACCCCAAAAATGATGTTGTTGACCAAGTCACTTACCTGGTTAAGGGTAATGTTGGATTGGTCGTTGGACACTGTGACCGATAAATCCGAAGGGAAGTATTTTTCTTTGGTGGTGTCCACAATTCGCTTGATTTCTTGCGAGGCTTCAATTAAGTTTTTCCCCCCTCTTTTACTTACATCCAAGAGTACTGCTGGGGTCTGAATCGACCGCGCAAAGGATGTTTTTTCTTTTTCCTTAAAGGTCACGGTGGCCAAATCGCCCAAAAAGACTGAGCCATTTTCGGACTTGACAACAAAATTTTCGAGCTCAGTGGGTTTTTCAATTTCACCAATCACACGGATATTTCGTCGTTGTCCATCGGCGATAATGTTACCTGCCGAAAGGGTGTTGTTTTCCCCGCGAATGCTGTTTAGGATATCGTTAAAACTCACCTTTGAGGCTGCCATTTTATAGATGTCTACCGCAACTTCTACTTCAAAATCTTGAATCCCACGGATGTCCACCCCTTTGATTTCGGGAAGTTTTTCGATTTCTTCCTGCAGTAATTCGGCATATTCTTTCATTTGCAAAATGGGGAAATCACCCGTCAGGGCAATATTGAGGATGGGCATTAATTCCGAAAAATCCATCTCAAAGACGTTGGGCTCCACCTTGGCATTGTTAAAGGTCGGCCAGTCGGCCCCCGATGTAACACCGTCAACCAGGTCTTTGGTTTTTTGTTTGGCCAGGTCGATACCGATGGACTCGTCGAACTCAACGGTAATGACCGAAAAATCCTCCGAAGAGGTCGAGGTGATATCGACCAAATTAGGAACGCCTTTTACGGCTTCTTCAAGCGGGTCGGTGATGAGCCGTTCGATGTCTTCGGCTGTATTGCCCGGAAAAACCGTACTGATAAATACCTTAGTGTCGTTTATTTCCGGGAAGCTCTCTCGGGGCATATTGAAATAAGAGCTAATACCCAGCAACAAGAACAAGGACATGATGACATATACGACCGTTTTGTGGTCGATGGCCCAGCTTGATAAACCAAATTCTTTAAACGTTTGCTTGTTTTTCATGGGGAACTTTTTAGCGGTTGAGGTTGCGTACTTTTTGTCCATCTTCCAAACTGTTAACGCCTTCGATGACGATACGATCACCCGCTTGTAAACCTGCTAAGATTTCGGTTTTTTCATCCGATGATTTTCCAAGGACGACAAATTGCTTTTGGGTGGTAAACACATTTTCCTCGTCCGTAGGTTGTAGCACAAAAACATAGGGTTCACCCGAGGTGCTTTCGCGAATGACCCGTTGGGGAACCATCAGTGCTTCGGGATTCGAGTAGTCGTTGATGTTCATTTTGCCCATCAGATTGGGTTTGATTAAACCGTCGGGGTTTGCCAAGGGAGCTTCTACACGGAAGGTGCGGTTGCCGGGATTGATAAAATTTCCAATGGTTTGAATCTGGGTATCTACTTGTTTGTCGAGCATAGGGAGTTCAATTTGGGTGGGTGTCCCAACACGAATGTTTTTAATGTAAGTTTCGGGCAGTTGTGCTTCGGCATACATGGCTTGTAGGTTGATCAAGCGCAGTAGGGGAGTTACCCCGGGGGATAGGTTGGCCCCTTCGTTGGCCAAAAGCTCGTCGATGGTACCGTCAAAGGGGGCATAAATTTTGGATTTGGCGACTTGTTCCTGCATTTGCGCAACCATTTTTTGTTGACTTTGGTAGCGGGTTTTGGTCTCCAAATACTGAATTTCGGTCCCGATGTTTTGTTCCCAAAGTCGTTGTGAGCGTTCGTAGGTAGTTTTGGCCAATTCCAATTGCAGTTCGAGTTGGGCGAGTTGTTCTTGGAGGCCTCCGTCATTGATGACGGCTAAAAGGGTGCCTTTTTTTACAGATTGCCCTTCATGTACATAAAACTTGAGTAGGCTACCGGGAATTTCGGGGAAAAGAACCACATTTTTTCGGGTCTTCATGTCGGCCTGAATTTTTACATAATGGTCAAAAGACTCTTTTTCCATTACGGTAGATGTAATCAAAGGGAGTTTTTTTTGGGTGTCCAAATCGGCGATTCTAGCCTCAATCCGATTGAGGATGCCCTTGGTGTCGGTCAATGCTTGCGCATAATTTTTTTTGAGCGCTTGCAGCTCTTCCAAATTGCCGTTGGCCAAAACGTTATCCACGTTTTTGGAGGGGTCGGGTTGACAAGCAATACTGATAAGTAAGAGAAGGAAATAGGGTGCTTTTTTCATTTTAATTAGGGGTGTTAAGGATGGTTTGTAACTGAGTTTTTTTGACAATTACCTCTTTCATTGCGTTGAGGTATTCACTTTGAGCGGTATAGAGTTGAGTTTGCGCTTGGCGCAATTCAAAACTTGAGGCCATGCCCTCCATATATTTGATTTGATTTTTTTGTTCGATACGTGTGGCCAAATCGAGATTGGTTTTGCGGGTTGAATAATTTTTGACCGCCAAGTCAAAATCATTTCGGGCCTGAAGGTATTGGAGCAAGGTTTGTTCTTGGGTAAGTGTGAGCGTATTTTCGGCTTGTTCCAGGGCGATTTTGGCTTTTTGCGAAGCGGCCGTACGCCCAAAAGAACTAAACAGTGGAATACTTAGATTGACCCCCAACAAGGAGGAACCAAACCATTTTTGACTGTTTTCTAAAAAAGTAAACGAATCACTATTACCGGTGTAATTACCATCGACAAATGCCCGTAGGGTAGGCAGTGCCTTGGAGCGTTCGAGTCGGAGGAGCAATTTTTCGGAAGCGCGATTGTTTTCGGCAATTTTGATATCGATATTGTTAGATAGGTCGGGACTATCATTGGTTAGGGGTTCCATTTGCGTGATCGCCAGCGCCTCAAGTTGATCGGTAAGCAAGAGTGCCTGATCTTCGGGATAGCCTAAAGTGAGTTTAAGCAAGGAACGTGTGAGCTTTTGCAGGTTTTTGGCATAGTCGAGCTGGGTGTTTAGGGTGGAAAGCGTAAGCTTGAGTTGTTCGACATCTTCTTCTTCGGCAAAACCATTTTGAAAGAGTTGGGTTACCTCTTTAAGGTTGTCTTTTAGATTGGCGGTATTTTTTTCGAGTAAGTTGACATTTTCATCGGCCAATAATACGGTGCAATAGCTTTCAGTGATGGCTTTGGTGACTTCGATTTGTGTTTTTTCCAGCAAATTTTCAGAAATTGTGAGATAGACCTTTGAGGCCTGAAGCCCCACGATATAGCTCCCGTCAAAAATGAGTTGTTCGAGGCGTGCGCCAGCCACAAAGTTTTGGGGTGTTCCGAATTGGATTTCGGCAAACTCCCCGGCTTGGCCACCAAAAAATTCGGCCGGAATTAAGGATACCGGTTGTTCGAGAAAGTTTTGATAACTGGCACTGGCCGATAGTTGTGGCAACCCTCGGGCGATGACTTCCCAACGGTCTTTATAGGCTTTTTGAACGTCGAGCGTCGTATTTTGTAGGCGGATGTTATTGTCCATTCCATACCCAATGGCGGCTTGAAGCGAGAGTCCTTCGGGGCTGGTCTGCGCCACTACAAATGTGCTAAAAATAAAGGCGAGAAAGCTTAGGGTGATTTTTTTCATAGGGATTCTTTGGTGTTGTAAGATTGGAACAGGGCCAAGCCTTTGGGAGTGGCAATGGCCCGAAAGTGATATTCAAAATATTGAAGCATTAATTTTTCGATTTTATATTTTTCGACCGGGAAAAGGGTGATGTCACGGATACCTCTGATTCCGTTAAAGTATAGACGTGTCACAAAATCGGTATCGATGTCCTTGCGAAAGAGCTCGCTTTTGATGCCCTTCTCCAAGCTCTTTTTAAACAAAGCACCGAGGACGATCAACTCTTTTTCTTTCAATTCACTGTAAATTTCGGGGTAGTATTTTTGAAGTTGATACTGGGGCGATTGCTGGTTGTCAATCAAGTATTTAAGGGCTATTTTTTTTATTTCAAACAAACCTTGGATGGGATCGGTTTCATTTTGATAAATGTTCCGAATGGCTTCCATGACCGAATCGAATATTTTATGGGAAGCCTCAAATACCAACTGGTTTTTGTTGGAAAAATACTCGTAGATGGTTTTTTTCGAAATTCCGAGTTTTTGCGCCAGGTCGTCCATGGTCACATTTTTGAAACCATAGTGCAGGAACTCCTGCGCGGCGTACTCTAGAATTTTCTCTTTCATGGCAAATTTTGCGCAAATATACCGATAGAAACTTTTAATACAAAAAAAGTTTCTCCAGTTTTTTTAAATTAATTTTTCGGCAAATCCGTTACATTTGACAAAATTGTATTGCTGTGCTAGAACCTTATTTAACGGCTTTTTTGGACTATTTGGAAAAAGAACATCCTCAGGGAGAGCCCGAAAGTTTGTACACCCCGTCGACCTACATATTGGGGTTGGGAGGAAAGCGTGTGCGTCCGGTGTTGACCCTGATGGCTGCCGATATTTGTCAGTCCGATTTTCGGGCTGCCCTACCGGCTGCCCTAGCTGTGGAGGTGTTTCATAACTTTAGTTTGGTGCATGACGACATCATGGATGCGGCCCCTTTGCGTAGGGGAAAACCCACGGTACACCAAAAATGGGACGTCAATACCGGGATTTTGTCCGGAGATGCAATGCTAGTAGCCGCTTACCGCTATTTTGAAGGCTATCCACCGGCGCTGTTTAAGCCCTTGGTTTCTTGTTTTAGCCAGATGGCTATACAGGTTTGCGAAGGCCAACAAATGGACATCGATTTCCCAAAACAACAAAATGTCCAATTGCCCGAATACCTCAAAATGATTACCTATAAAACCGCCGTATTGTTGGGATGTGCACTGGAACTGGGCGCACGAATTGGCGGGGCTACCGATACCGAGGCTGCCCAATGGAATGCCCTGGGCCAAAACCTGGGAATTGCCTTTCAACTGCAAGATGATTATTTAGACACTTTTGGCCAGGCCGAAACGTTTGGCAAACAAATCGGGGGAGATATTATTGAAAACAAAAAAACGTTTTTGTATTTGTTTGCCCTAAAGCAGGCATCAGCAGCAGATCAAAAACAATTGATGCAATGGTACACCGAGGAATCAACCGACGATTCCTCTCAAAAAATCAAGGCTGTAAAAACGATTTTCACCAACTGTGGCGCCGATACAGCCATTCGTAAAGAAATTGAAAACTACACCCAAAAAGCGTTTGGCCAATTGACCTCGCTTCCCTACAGTGACCGCCAACTAAAACCCCTGCATAGCCTTGCCACGGCGCTACTCGACCGAACGGCCTAAAAAAGCCTTTTAAACAGGGCCTTGACAAACACAAGTAAGGGAAATGACCGCATGATTTTAAGATCATCCCAAAGGCTGGCCTCTTCATCCAAAAATTTAAAAATTGTCAGATGTTTGTTTTGTTTGAAAAGGTTCTTAAATAGCGCTCCGCCTTTTTCGTTATACTGGGCCAACACATCAATAAATAAGGTGTCGTAAAAATGGTATTTGTTGCGGGTTTTAAAGTCGTTTAGGGGCCGTTCTTTTTTGATAAAGTCGATTAATTCGGCTGTTTTTTTGATGGTTTTCTGAAAAGTATAGCCCGTAGAGGCTTTGGTCCAGCCCCCTGCTGTACCAATGTGTAGAAGGGTTTTGGTATTGTGCCGGTCAAAGTTATAAGCCGTCATGGGGATACAGCCGTTTTCTTTTTCTTCTATGGTATATTTTTCAATCCCCACTTTTTGTAGATAGTCTTTAATTCCTTTTTCATAGGCTGCGGTTGACAACAAATCGGGTGAAAAAAGGGTAAACTCTATTAGGGCTTTATTTTTGGAAAAGGGGAGGAGGTATATAAACTGAGTACGGCCCTCTTGCGGCAGGTCAAAATCCATAAACACGATTTCATCCGTGCTAAAAGCCTCCTGCTCGGAAGTGATGACCCAACCGAGGAAATGCTGCTGCAAAACGGGGTATTTGTGCTGTTGCAAATACCGCTGAGGATCATGGATGCTCGAAAATACCTTAGGACTTTGGAATTCACCTTTAGTCGTTTTTACGGTCGTTAAGGCACCGGCATCTTGAATTTTTTCAACAGGGGCATAAACGATATTGAGCGCAGAAAAATGCGTCAGGGCTTGGTGTATAAAGCGATAAAAGTCTTCGCCCCGTATCATTTTATAGTCAAAAGGTGAAAGGGTCAACAATTGACTCCAATCGGGGTGTTTGAAGTGGGCCTTGCTCCAGCAATGGGCAACGATTTGTTCGAGGGGCCCCGGGCTTGTTTCCCAAAAACACCAGGTGCGGTCGTTTGCTTTTTGGGCTTCTTTTTCGATGAGTAAGATTTTTTTTGAGGCAAAATACGGGTCCTGGGCCATCCGGTAGAGCAATAATAGCCCCGAGGCACCACCACCACAAACGATATAATCGTAAAAATTCTTTTCCACAGGCATTGCTCAAAATTAACTAAATAGAAATAAAGTGAACCGCATCAAAAGTTTATTATAATTTTATAGTCTAAAGCCTACACCTATGGAAGCGATCATTTCCTATTTCGAAACCCTAGACCCCATTTTAGGGGCACTGCTGGCCACTACTTTTACCTGGTTATTGACCGCCTTTGGCGCATCGTTTGTTTTTTTATTTAAAGAAATGCGACGTGCGGTATTGGACGGAATGCTTGGTTTTACCGGAGGTGTCATGGTAGCGGCTAGTTTTTGGAGTCTTTTGGCACCGGGTATTGAGATGAGCAAAGGCGAAGGTTTTGTCAAGGTCATTCCAGCTGCAGTTGGATTTGCGTTGGGCGCCTTGTTTATTTATGGTTTGGACAAAATATTGCCCCATATACATATCAATTCCAAGGTGTCGGAAGGGATCAAAACGCCTTGGCATAGAAGTACGCTATTGGTTTTGGCCATTACCTTACACAATATTCCCGAGGGTTTGGCTGTGGGCGTGCTTTTTGGTGGAGTAGCTGCCGGACTGCCTGAGGCCTCAGTCACCGGTGCGGTGGTCTTGGCCTTGGGGATTGGAATTCAAAATTTCCCTGAGGGAATCGCCGTGGCCATGCCCATGCGTCGACAAGGGGTGAGCAGGTTTAAAAGTTTTTGGTACGGCCAGCTATCGGCCATAGTCGAGCCTATAGCCGGGGTATTGGGGGCAGTTGCCGTTACGTTTTTTACACCGCTATTGCCCTATGCTTTGGCCTTTGCCGCCGGGGCGATGATTTTTGTCGTGGTCGAAGAAGTGATTCCAGAAACGCAACAAGACAAATATACCGATATTGCCACCCTAGGATTTATTGGGGGGTTTATCGTGATGATGGTCTTGGACGTTGCCTTGGGCTAGTCCCCCTCTTTAAGACTATTCCATCCTTGGGCTTCCAACGGAATTTGTTGCCCTAGTCCAGTGATGAGTTGATTGCCACTTTGAAGGTCGGTGCAATAACCAATAACGGTCAACAAGGGATGATTTTTTAGTTTGTCGTACTCCTTTTGGTCGATGGCAAAAAGGAGCTCATAATCTTCACCGCCATTCAAGGCCGCCGTAGTACTGTTGATTTTAAACTCTTCACAAATCGAAATTACCTCTGGATCGATGGGCAACTTGTCTTCGTAGATATGACAGCCCACCTGCGAGGCTTTGCTCAGATGCAACAATTCGGAAGAAAGACCGTCACTGATATCAATCATGGCCTTGGGGGTAATGCCCAGCGTATCGAGCAGGTCAATCACATCTTTGCGTGCTTCGGGCTTGAGTTGTCGTCCAATGCTGTACGAATATTGACTCAAATCCGGTTGGCTATTGGGATTGACTTTAAAAACTGCTTTTTCTCTTTCGAGCACTTGCAGTCCGGCATAGGCCCCACCCAAATCACCACTAACCACAAGCAAGTCGTTGGCAGAGGCCCCTTTGCGTTGGACAATTTTATTTTTTGAGGCACTACCGATGGCGGTTACCGAAAGAATCAACCCCTGGGTGCTGCTGGTCGTATCTCCTCCGACTAAGTCTACAGCATAATTGCTACAGGCGAGTTGAATTCCACGATATAATTCTTCAACGGCTTCTAAGCTAAACCGGTTGGAAACCGCAATAGATACGGTAATTTGGGTAGAGTGGGCATTCATGGCATAGAGGTCCGACAAGTTGACCATCACCGCCTTGTAGCCCAAATGCTTTAAGGGCATATAACTCAAGTCAAAATGTACTCCCTCAATGAGCATGTCGGTGCTGACAAGCACGGGATTATTTTTAAAATCCAATAGGGCCGCGTCGTCCCCCACCCCCAGAACACTGCTTTTGTTATTCAGGGTGAACTGCTGGGTCAAATGGTCGATCAAACCAAATTCGCCCAAGCTACTAAGGGGTGTTTTTGAGGGGTTTTTATCTTCTAACATGCCGCAAAAATAAAGGTTCAATTTGAAATTCTTCATAATCCACCCGGCCTTATTAAATCAATCCGTATCTTTGAGTGTATATTAACCTATAGAATCCATGAGCAAATACTTCATTCTTGGATTGACCCTAGCCCTAACTTTTGCCTGCGCCAAAGACAATAAGCAAGACGAGGATCCTTCCGACAACAACACCTCCACGATTGATGGAACAGACGATGGTAATAACACGGCCTCTTTTAGTATAGTCACGTGTACAGACGGGCAGGCCGATGATTTTGCGTGCCTGGGCTATGACCTTCATGCTTTTTTGCCTTTGTCTTTTTTTGACAGTTCCTTTGGTAACGATGTTTGGGGCTGGACCGACCCCGAAACCGAAAAAGAATATGTGCTTTTGGGCCTTTCCGAGGGCACGGCCTTTGTGGACATTACCGATCCGCTACGCCCGGTCTTGTTGGGTAAGCTGCCTACCGCCACCGATGACAGTGTTTGGCGGGACATTAAGGTCTTTCAAAATCACGCTTTTATCGTAAGTGAGGCGGCCTCTCACGGGGTTCAGGTGTTTGATCTCACCCGCCTGCGCGGGGTAAGTTCCCCACAACAGTTTCAGTCGGACGCCCGGCTAACGAGCATTGGCAGTGCGCATAATATTGTCATCAATACCCAATCCGGGTATGCCTATGTAGTCGGGGCTCGAGATGCCGAGGGTGTCTTGATGGCCAATGGAGGTGCATTGATTGTGGACATCAATGTCCCCAAGCAACCCCAGTTGGTCGGACAATATTCATTTTCTCAATACATCCACGATGCGCAAGCGGTGCTCTACCAAGGCCCGGATGCGGATTATACCGGTAGGGAAATTTTGTTTGCCTCGAGCAGTGATGGTAGTTCGTATTCTAACTTAGTGATTGCCGATGTCACGGACAAAAGCGAACCCGTTTTGATCTACCAAGAAACCTATCCTTTTCCTGCTTATACGCATCAAAACTGGCTTACCGAAGACCATCGCTATGCCCTGGTAGGAGACGAAGTCGATGAGCTCACCCATGGCTATCCCACCCGAACCCTGGTTTTTGACCTGACCGATTTGGATGCGCCAATCCTAGCTTTTGAACATTTGGGAACCACCTCGGCCATCGACCACAACGGTTATGTCAAGGGAGATACCTTTTACCTGGCCAATTATACGGCTGGAATGCGCGTTTATGACCTTTCGGACTTGGACGAAAACCGCATCACGGAAATCGGTTTTTTTGACACCTACCGGGAAAACAATATCACCACCTTTGCCGGGGTATGGAGTGTTTATCCTTATTTTGAAAGTAACATCATTGCGATCAGTGACTCGGACAACGGCCT
>Ga0181574_10000718_pt1 | contig 30850 bp, 19 predicted proteins | sample 101ome_24_FD_145600 | JGI IMG/M metagenome (GOLD analysis project Ga0181574, IMG submission 145600) | Coastal salt marsh microbial communities from the Groves Creek Marsh, Skidaway Island, Georgia - 101410AT metaG (spades assembly) | ecosystem: Environmental > Aquatic > Marine > Intertidal zone... | reverse complement strand
GATCCAGCCGGTCATTCATAACCAATTCAGATGCATTTGGAGGCACAGGGCCCGCAGTGATGACCGTCAGCGAATTGACCGGCCCCGTTTGCTTCATTTCGTCGATCTCACAGCGGCCGATGAGGTAGGTGCTGAGCCCAATTTGATTGGAGAGCTTGAAGTTCTTGTGGACCTTGGGTTTGTGCATGTCGAAGTCCACCAAAACAACCGATTTTCCGGTTTTCGCCAATACAGTTGATAGATTCGAAGAGACAAAGGACTTCCCCTCTCCAGGATGCAATGAGCTCACCAAGATCGTATTGGCCCCCTCTTGTGCCAGCACATACTGCAAATTCGTCCGCAAACTCCGGAACGCTTCCGTGATTTGCGCGCGTGAATCCGCCAAAATGGCCAGCGGTTCCTGATCGATGTTTTCGTAATGGGGCAGGCCAGCAACGACAGGTAATTGGGTGATTTCGCGCAACTCCTGGGTGGACTCAAGTCGATCAAACAAGAGCATGCGCAAGAAGGCGATGGCCAATGCGATGATGGCTCCGTAGAGCGTGTAATTGCGGATGGTTTGACGCTTGTTCGGTCCGATGATACCGGCATTTCGAGCCACCTCGATGATCGAGGCTTGGGGGGCAATGCCAGCCCGTGAAATCACGTTTTGTGCCCGGGCTTCAAGCAAGAAAACGTAGAGTTTTTCGTTGACCTGAAGTTTTCGTTCCATGACCACGATGTCGCGCTGGGTAGCAGGGATGCCACTGAGCCGAGCCTCCAACGCTGTGATTTGGTTGCGAACATTGGAGCGCTGGTTTACGATGGCTTCACGGGTATCTTCGATGTATTTGGTGACGGTAAACCGCGCGTTGCTGATGGCGCTGTCGAGCCGACGAATTTGGTAGCTGTCTTCCGTCACGTCCAACAGTGCAGTGGTGCGTTCACTGCGCATCTGGAACAAAGCACTCACTTGTTCGATGAGCAATGGGTCCTCCTCAATTAAGTAGCTCGTTGGCGGCAGGCTGTTACCTTCGAGTCCAGAGGACAAATACTTGCGCAGTGAGCTCAACGCCTCCATGCGGAATTCCAATTCGCGTTCTTGCGTTTCCAATTGAACCAAAGCATTGAAGAACTCCGTTTGTTCACGGCTGAGGTCGAGGATTTCATTTTGTTGTTTGAATCCATCCACTTGCATCTCCAAACTGTCCATGATGCTGACCAATTCCTCCAGCTGGATGTTGATGAATTTCTCCGTTTTCAAACTGGACTCCAACCGATCCTCCTTGGTGAATTCGATGTACTCCTCACTCAATATGCGCAGGAATTCTTGTGCTCGACCGGCCAACGTGCTGCTTGAACGCAGAGTCAATATGTTGGTGCCCGTCACGTTGGTGACTTGCAAGGAACCGCGCATTTGACCGATGCGTTGAGATCGGTTGTAAACTCGGAATTGAAAGTGCTGTTTGCGCGCTTGCTCCAACGCTCCCTGGTTGATTCGGGGGCCAGAAGGGTTGGAGAAATCAATCATTTTCGCGTACGAGATGGTCACTGCCAACTCCGGACCTTCTATGGGCACGCCGAAAGGCTGCACCAATTCCTTGACTTCACCATTGTTGAGGGTGTAGCGAAGGCGATAATGCCCTTCATCTTCAATGAATAAATCGATGTTTCGACCGAGGTATGATGGATTGAAAAGTTCGGGTTGGGCGTCGATGGCCACGTTACTGAATCCCGAGACCTGGCTGGTTTTCAGCCTCCCTACCAGATAATAATCGACATTCAACGGCATCCGATCGACGGCGCGCCCCACCAAGTCAAACGACCGCAAGATCCGCTGTTGATCCTTTGTATCGGAACTTATTCGACCGAACATGTTGTTCGTAGCTCCTGCGAGCCTTTGTTGGTATGCGAGCTCTTCCCCGCCTTTATCCAGCAATACCTCCGCTGTAGCCGCATAGATGTCGAGCTGGCGGTGGGTGATGAGTCGGGCAGCGGCATACCCTGTTCCAGATAAAACGGCAATGAGCCACCAATTTTTCAATAGAAGCTTGAGGTAAGGCCGGATTTGGCTCATCGAAATGAGCTCAGTTTTGCGCTTTTGTGAATCGGACATGCGTCCGCAATTTCGCAAGGAAATGTGAATAACGGAACGTTGCGTGCTAGTTTTGGTGTGACAACACGTGAATGCACCTTTTTACTCGCAAAAAATGAAGGATCAAGGATTGGTTTGGGCGTTCGGAGAAGCTCAGCAGGGCAGCGAATGGGAATCCCTTCCGGACGATGCCCGTGTTTGGTTGCACGTGTCAAACCGTCAATTATCGGACGAGGAGTGCGAAACCTTGGCTGAATCACTCGATAAGTTTCTCAAGCAATGGTCCGCACATGGCCAAGCATTGAAGGCCGGCTGGCGTTTGGAGGGGCGCAGGGCTTTGATGGTCGCGTTGGACGAGGGAAGTGCCGGTGCAACGGGATGCTCAATTGATAAGCTGGTGCATTGGCTTCAGGCGTTTTCTGGGAGTGAACATGATGCTCCGTTAGACTGGTTTTCGAGGGGGCTGGTTATACATTATTATGTAGACCCTTCAGCGTCGTCTGAAACCTGTTGGAAGGAAAACTCCTTGGCGGAATATTGGGCGATGCGCAAGGCCCAGCAGATTGGGGAGAATTCACTCGTTGTGAATTCGGTCGTGAGCAGCAAAGGACAATGCTTGCCGACATTGGTTCAGGAGTTCGCCTCAACCTGGCATGTGGAAATGTGGCGGTAACCCTTTGGGGCTTTAAAATGTTCATTTTCATATAATTTAGGAAGGAAAACGTGTTACACGTTTCGGTAAATACGCAACAATCACCTGTAAGCAGAGGGAATTGAGCGACGAATTAAGGCGCGTCTTCGTAATTTTCCTTTAAGATTTATTGGAATTCAGAAAAGGTTACTCTACATTTAGGGCGATTCTGTATGGTTTTTTGTGAAACTTTGCAGGTTCTGTCAAAGGTTAAGCGATGATTGCAGCGGCGATTATCCATGACTGGAGACATAAAAACGGGGCTGATTCGTCGTCCCTCCAAATTGTCTGAGAATTCTAACCAAAACCAAATCAAATGTTTAACACGTTTAGAAAGTGTTGTGGCATCGTAGCGATGTTCGCGCTTTATTTTTACTCCGCCCCTGCAGCGTATGCGCAATGCGCGGACAATGAAGTGACGCTGTCACTTGTGTTCGATGATTATGCCGGAGAAACTGGCTATACCATCACAGATGGTGACGGAAATATCGTCGCTAGTGCCAGTGCAGGTTCGTACAGCGGATCGACATCGGCTTCACCTACGGCATGCTTGCCAGATGGTTGCTACACCTTGACCATGACGGACGAGTACGGCGATGGTATGTGCTGTACTTACGGGGATGGTAGCTACACGTTGACTGATGCTGACGGAAGCGTTTTGGCTTCAGGATCGAGTTTTGGCTTTGAAGAGTCAACTGACTTCTGTGTTGGTGATGTTTCGGTTCCTGGTTGTACCGACGAAACAGCTTGTAACTACAACGCTGATGCTACTGAAGATGATGGTTCTTGTGCAACTGAGACCCTGTCTTTGTCTTTCACAAACAACTACTGGTCTTCTGAGACGAGCTATGATGTTTTTGATGCGGATTCTGGATCTGTTGTTGCTTCCATGTACGGTAGCTATTCAAATGGAACCACCATCAACGAAACTGCTTGCTTGATGGACGATGCTTGTTACTATGTTGTCGTTTATGATAGCTTCGGTGACGGTATGGGATCAAGCGGCGTATGGACCATCTCTTGGAATGGCAATACCATTGACAATGGTGGCGGATCAGGTTGGTCTTCACAAACGTCTGATACATGGTGCTTCGGTCCTGGATGTACGGATACAAACGCGTCAAACTTTAACTTGACTGCGACATCTGACAATGGAGAGTGTGAGTACTTGGGTTGCACCGATGCAACAGCTTGTAACTACGACGAGTTTGCAACTTCTGAGGACGGTTCTTGTGTTTACGAGTCGTTGACCATCGACATTACTCCAGACAACTACCCTTCTGAAATCTCTTGGAGTTTGACGGATACGACTGGAACTACACTTGCGAGTGGTAACTCAAACGGTACAACTTTGTGTGTTGCAGACGGTTGCTACACCTTTACTATGTTTGATTCATTCGGCGATGGTATTTGCTGCTCTTATGGTCAAGGAAGCTATTCTGTAACTGACGGAAACGGCTTGGAATTGGCTTCAGGTGGAGACTACGGTTCGTCCGAATCAACATCATTCTGCTTGCCAGCGTTCCCAGGTTGTACAGATGACTTGGCTTGTAACTATGACTCAGGAGCCAACTTTGATGATGGATCTTGTGATTACTCATGCATCGGTTGCATGGACCAAGCAGCTGCCAACTACGACCCAACGGCAACTCAAGAAAACCCTGGTTCTTGCGTGTATTGTGAGAGTGGCACCTACGTGATGAACATTGAAATGATTGATGCAGGAGAAGATGGCTGGAACGGATCTAGCTACTACCTCGATGCGTATGATGGTTCAGTATCTATCACTGGTGACTACGACAACGCAGACACATACATTGATGGTGTAGGAACAGACTTCCACTGCATTCCGCTTGGATGTTACTTGTTCTCACATGGCGGCGGTTCTGCTGACGGTGAGAATTCAGTATTGATCACGGACCAATTCGGGACAGATTACACGAATGGTGCATTGGCGAGCGGTGTTAGCTGGGACATCAACTTCGGTTTGGCGTCAGATTGTGATTTTGAAGGATGTACTGATGAGTTCTGCTTTAACTACAACCCTTCAGCTTCCATTGACGATGGATCTTGTATCTGTCCTCCGCCAAATAATGCCATTGCTGACGCTGAGGCTATCGGATGTGGAATGGAAGTTTCAGGCAACTTGTCAAATGCTTCAGACGAAGAAGGTGTGACCGGTACATTCGCCGGTACGACTGTAACTACGGCTGGTGTTTGGTACGAATTCAACGCAGACGGTGACTACCAAGTCTTCGCAAATACTTGTAACACACCAACATCGATTTCAGGATTCGCTGACCCCGTTAGCGATACAAAACTGCACGTATTCGTTTACAACGACGAAGGTGAATTGGAAGCAATCGTGGGTAACGACGATAACTGTGGTTTGATGTCCGGTGTGGCTTTCTTGGCTGAGACGGGTAACAACTACTACATCTATGTTTCTCGCTACTCTTCATTCACGGGTGGTTCTGAGTTCTTGTTGGAAGTTACTTGTGAAGATTGTCCTGATTTCCCACCAAACGATTACTGTGAAGATGCCACTCCTCAAGTGGATGATGTAACCTTCACGGGTTCAGTTTGCTGCTCTAACCCTGCAACAGTTCCTGCATACGGTGGAACTGTTTACGGTGTATGGTTCACGTTTAACAGCACAGATGTTGTGACTGGCTTGATGTACGACACGTTCTACTTCAACTTGACAAACGTTTCATCTGGAAACTTGTCATTGACTATCTACCTCCAAGGTGGAGATTGTGAGAGCATTGGTTCTTACGTTGGTTGCTTGTTTACAGGTACTTGTGCGGGTTCAATCGAATCGTTCATTGCTCTTGAGCCTGATACAGATTACTACTTCTTCGTAGGTACAACAGATCCTGCTGAATGTGGTGATTTCGAATTCACTACGACTGGTATTTTCCTCGGATGTACTGACCCGTCAGCTGACAACTACTTGGATTATGCCAACCAAGACGATGGAAACTGTGTTTACTCTGTAGTTCCAGAAAATGATGATTGTGAAAACGCATTTGCGTTGGAATGCAACGTAGGATATCAGGAAGGTTCTATGGGTGGTGCTACATCTGACGATTTGCCATCTTGTGACGGTGAAGGTGTTGAACCAGATGCTTGTACAGCAGCAGTTTACGGTCAGTGGCCTTCAGCGGCGTTCACACCAAACTGTGATGCAGGTATGATGCAGAACATTACTACGTGTGGTTACGCTTCTGAATACTCTACGGTTAACGTAACGGCTGGTGAAACTTATGTGTTCACTTCAAGCTTCCCTGATGATGTTATCACCATCGCGACAGCAGGAGGAACGGTATACGCTGTAGGTGTTGCTGAGGCTTCTTACACTGCGGAAACTACAGAAGCGGTTCGTTTCTACACGCACACTGCAGGATGCGGAGCACAAACTGCATGCCGTACGAAAGCCGTAGGCTGCGGTGATTTGCCAGGTCCTCCAGAAATCGGTGGAGTTTGGTGGACATTCGCTGGTACTGGTGAATTGCACACATTGAATACTTGCGGTTCTGTAATTGATACGCGCGTTCGAATCTTCTCTTCACCATCAATGTCATGCGGATTCTACGAGTGCGTTACCGACATCAACGGTGAGGTGGCAGACAACAACTCTTCATTCGACGGTTGTGGCTTCTTTGAACAAGACGATTCTTTCATTGAGTTCGTTTCTGACCCGTCATTGTACTACTTCGTATACGTCACATATGAAATGGACGGAGTATTCAATGGAATGGGTTCTTACCAGATTGAATTGACTTGTGAAGAGGCTATCGAAGGTTGTACGATTGGCGCTGCATGTAACTACAACCCAGATGCAAACATCGAAACAAACGATATCTGTGACTACACATCATGCGCTTGTGACGACAATCCTGGAGGAACAACAATCTTGGTGAACATGTACGATTCATTCGGTGACGGATGGACTGGTGGAAACTCAGGTTCACCTGGTGGATACGAAATCTTTGACGGAGACGGTAACTCAGTTGCTATGGGTGCCATCGACGAAGCAGACTTCATTATTGACGAGGACAACTACGACGGTGCTGAGTACGGTCTCGACGTTCTTTGCTTGGATCCAGGTTGCTACACGTATGCCTTCACAGGTGCGTTCATCTGGTCTGGCGAGCAGTCTTGGCAGGTTACTGACGGTGATGGAAACGAGTTGATTGCTGGCGGTGCTGGCGGAAGCTTGGTCACTGAGATTTATCCGTTCACGGCGGGTGCAGACATCGTTTGTGGATGTACAGATGCATTTGCTTGTAACTATGACTCAGAAGCAACGACTGAAAACGGCACGTGTGAGTACGAAACTTGCGCTGGTTGTACAGACCCAGAGGCTTGTGATTACGATCCTACGGCGACCATTGAAGATGGTTCTTGCTGCTACGGTTCATGCGTAACCATCACAATGAACGATAGCTTCGGAGACGGATGGCAAGGATGCTACATCTCGATCACTGACCTGGACGGTAACGAAGTGGTTTACACAACGTTGACGACATCAAATAGTGACGGTTCATACTTGCAAGAGGTTTACTGCTTGGAGGCTGGATGTTACATCTTGTCTACAGGTGACGATACCTTCACTTCTGAGGTTTCATGGTCTATCGGAGGTGTATTCGGAGGTGTAATCACTGGTGGTGTGGAATATGGTCCTGAGTACTTCAGTGTAGGCGGTAACAACTGTATCGAAGGTTGTGACGTCGCTTGTGCTTGTAACTACGACCCAGCTGCCAACATCTTGGTAATCGAGGAGTGTAACTTCGACGACTGCTCAGGATGTACTTATGCTGACGCTACCAACTACGACGACACCGCTGGTGTTGACGATGGATCTTGCGAGTTTGACTTGTCAAACCCATGTCCAGCGGATATCAACGAAGATGGTTCAGTAACTACGGCTGACTTGCTCCAATTCTTGGGTGCATTTGGCACGGTTTGCGAATAATCTAAAGCAATGCTAAAGGAAAGGGCTCGGCTTCGGTCGGGCCCTTTTTTATTTTGCTCTCCTTGGGTGACTTTCGTATATTATGGTGAACCCGAAACGATGAATTTCGTCAATCAAAAGATGTGGACCTGGAGAGTTTTGATCGCTACGATACTTCTCGCAGGCGGTTGGTCGAAAGCCATATCCCAGCTCGTCCTGGACAACGGGCTTTCTTCGACTCTCGATTCATATCATACGGGGGGATACCTAGGCACAGGATTGAGTTTTGCAGATTTCAACGGCGACGGTCTGGATGATCTGAGCTTCGGTCACCATAACGGCGAATTCCTATTCTACATCGGCACAGGCAATGGGTTTACTGAGGTAGACTTGGGTTTGGAAACGCCTGAGGCGGAGTCCAAAGGGATATTGTGGGTGGATATCGATAATGACGGTGATCAAGACTTATTTGCAGCATTTCGCTTTGCTCCAAATAAATTATGGTTGAACGAGGGTGATTTGGAATTGGTAGACGTGAGCGCGACCTGTGGAATCGCTCAGGATAATCGAAGAAGCTTTGGTCCTGCTTTTGGGGATTTCGATCGGGATGGATTGTTGGATTTGTTTGTCGCTAACTACGGATATGCTGTTGACAATCCGCAGGGGAATGAGTTGTATCGAAATTTGGGGAACGGTACGTTCGAAGACGTTACAGAATCCATGGGAATGGACGGGTCAAATTTGCAATCCTTCCAAGGGAACTGGATGGATTTGGACCGGGACGGTTGGTTGGATTTACATGTAGTACGAGACCGATTCATTTACCCGAATTTGTTCTACCATAATACGGGGGCAGAGACTGGTGAGGCCGCATTTGTTGAAGATGCGGAAGCAAGAGGATTGGATGTAGCGATCAATTGCATGTCGTCGAGTCCGCATGACTACGACCGGGACGGAGACTTGGACATCTACATTTCTGGTGGGCTCGAGGGCAACATGTTGCTTCAAAATGATGGTTCTGGAAGTTTCACGGACGTCACCGATGAGGAGGTGGTCTTGAACAAAGTTTGTTGGTCTGGGCAATGGTTGGATGTGAATGCGGATGGTTGGGAAGAGTTGCATATTGCAACGGGGATTGCGTATTACACTGATTTCCCGTCGGTTTTGACGGAAAACGATGATGATCCAGATGCGTTGTTTCTGAATGATGAAGGAATGCTTGGGGATCCAGGGATCTTATTCCAAAGCGAAAGTGTGCTCGGTTTTTCGACCGCGACAGGCGATTACAATGGCGACGGGTTCATTGATTTTGCGTCTCACAAGGTTGGGCTCAATCCAGAAGTCCGCCGGAGCAATCCCAACGGCAACCATTGGTTGCGCATTCTCTTGCACGGCACCGTGAGCAATGCCGATGCCGTTGGTTCGAAAATCGAAATATGGGCGGGAGAGGACTATTGGTACAGGGAAACATATTGTGGGGAAGGCTATCTCGCTCAGAACAGCCGCTGGGAACATTTCGGAATGGCAGGCCACACGGCTGTAGACTCCATCAAAGTGCACTGGCCTTTGGGCTCGGTGCAAACATGGACCGAAGTGAGTACGAGTCAACAATTGGAACTAACAGAGTCGGTAACATGCGCAGACGGATGCCCAGGATGTACCTACGAGGGGGCGTGCAATTACGATTCCCTGGCGGCAATTGACGATGGAACGTGCGATTTTTCATGCCTTATTCAATTGAGCGTGTGCGGCGTAGGCTTGATTTGGAATCCGGTCACGCTAGTTTGCGAAAACCCTTGTCCTTCCGACCTTACAGGTGATGGGGAAGTGGATGTAGCCGATTTGTTGGTGATGCTTGCGGCATTTGCGACTTACTGCCCCTAATACAGAAAAAGTCGCCCTATTGAATTGTATCCTACATCAATTCGGCGTATTTTTATTTACCTGCAGGAGTTGAAGCCAAATCATTGGCTTCTTTCGTATGCTCCATAAATCGAACCATTCTTTTAAAATCAGTTGCCTCGCATTTTTTGTGGGTTTGTTGTCGTGGGGTTCATTTGCGCAGTCTCCTTTTTTGGATGTCAGCAACGAAATGGACATTTGGACGGAGCACATCAGTGGTTACCTCGGGGCCGGGCTGAGCATGGCCGATTTCAATGGAGATGGATTGGACGATTTGAGTATAGCTCACCATATGGGTGATTTGCAGTTTTATTTAGGTGACGGAACGGACTTCATTCCATTGGAATTGGATTTGCCGATTTATCCCCACGAGGCGAAGTGCATTTTATGGGCAGATATCGATAACGATGGTGATCAGGATTTATTCATCACTTACCGGCTTGCTGCGAACAAATTGTACATCAATGAAGGTGATTTCGAATTCACCGATGTCAGTGCGCTGTGTGGAATTGACCAATCGAATCGGCGCAGTTATGGGGCGTGTTTTGGCGATTACAACAATGATGGTTTGCTGGATCTTTTTATCGCCAATTACGTCAGTGGCCAAGACGCACCTTTCAATGAATTGTACCGAAATCTTGGCGGTGGCTATTTCGTGGAGGTGACATTTGATGGGCCCTTCGGTGAGCCGCTGGATCAAAATTTTCAGGGCAATTGGGTCGATTTTAATGAAGACGGGTTGTTGGACTTGCATTTGATTCGCGACCGGATTTGCTTCGACAATCGCTACTACAAACAGGCAGCCAACGGAACGTTTGCTAATGATGCTCCAGCGATGGGCTTGGACTATTCTGTCAATGCAATGTGTTCGTCGACTACGGATTTTGATCACGATAACGATCAAGACCTGTACATGTCGGCGGGTCTGTGGGAGGGCAATTATTTTCTCCTGAATGACGGCACAGGCGTATTTGATTTATACGATTCTGACGAAGGCGATAGTGTTGTGGTCCACTTGACAAGCTGGGCAGCTAACTGGTTGGACGTGGACAACGATGGTTGGGAAGATTTGCACGTATGTACCGGTTTTAGTACCTACACCTCGTGGCCTGCTATTTTTCAAACCTATCCCTACGTGCCAGATAATTTTTTCTGGAACCAAGGCGGATATTTCGAAGAGGATACAACGGGATTTTTTGACGTTCAAAGCCTATCATTTTGCGCAGTCACAGGAGATTTTAATCTTGACGGCTTTCCAGATTTGGTCAATAACATCGTTGGAGAATATGCGCAAGTGCTTCAAGCGATACCCAACGAAAACAATTGGCTCAAGGTCATGCTGCAAGGCACGGAGAGCAACCGGGACGGCATTGGTTCGAAAATCCGCGTCTATCGAAATGGATTGATCGGATATCACATGACCGAATGCGGTGGGAATTATTTGGGTCAAAACAGCCGATGGGAGCATTTCGGATTGGGCTTGGCGACGGGGGTGGATTCGGTCGTGGTAACCTGGCCATCTGGCATCATTGACCATTACGAAAACCTCGAACCTAATCAAAACTATACGTTTGTTGAAGGCGAAACCATCCCCGTCATTGATCCATGTGCAACTGGACCTTGTCTGGGATGCACGTACGAGGAGGCATGCAATTTCGATGCCTCGGCCAACCAGGAGGACGGCACATGTGATTTTTCATGTTGGATCGCAGAGACTGCGTGCGGGCCGGGTACCGCATGGGATGCCACGTTGCAGCAATGCATTCTTATCGAGGACTCATGTCCGACGGATTTGAACAACGACGAAGTAACGAATATCGCTGACTTGCTCATATTCCTCGCATCTTTTGCTGTCTCATGCCTATAATCCATCACCACTTTCATACGTCGGTTTGGTCCGTGGTACTTGCTATGGGCTTGGCGCTAAACGGTTATGGACAATTGCTGGACGTGAGCGACTCCCTCATTGTCGAAACTGATCACACCGGTGGATACTTAGGCGCGGGGGTAAGCTTTGTTGATTTCAACGGTGACTACATCGATGACTTGAGCTTTGCCGATTTTGAAGGCGATTTGCGGTTTTACCGCGGAACAGGCGATGAATCGGGATTTGTAGAAATCGACCTCGACCTACCTGCTTTTCCCTACGAAGCCAAAATGATCTTGTGGGGTGATATCGATAACGATGGGGACCAGGATTTATTCGTCACAAACCGACTTGCTCCAAACCGATTGTTCATCAACGATGGCAACCTACAATTCGATGAAGTCAGCGCTACGTGTGGCATCAGTCAAGCCTCGCGAAAGAGCTTTGGCGCTTCGTTCGGGGACTACGATGCGGACGGATTTCTAGACCTGTTCATTTGCAATTACACCTCTTCATTCGATGAATACCCGTTCAATGAGCTCTATCACAACAACGGAGACGGAACTTTTACCGAAACAACGGAGGCGCAAGGATTGGATTTGCCCGGAATCCAGTCTTTTCAAGGGCAATGGGTCGATTTTAATGACGATGGCTTGCTCGATTTACACGTTGTCCGTGATCGGTTGATTTACGACAACTACTTCTTCGAACAACAGCCGCCGGGCTCATTGCTTCCGTTCATTGAAAAAGGGGAAGAAACGGGGCTTGATATTGCCATCAATTGCATGTCCACGAGTGTGGCAGATTTCGATTGTGATTTCGACTCAGATGTATACCTCACGGCCTTTTCGGAAGACATGAACTGGCTATTGATTAACGATGAGGGTTCGTTTGGTGTGGATGATGCGACCGGTGACACTCCCATGAACGACGTGCAGGTGGATGCCATTTGCTGGGCGGCGAACTGGCTCGATGTTGACAACAACGGTTGGGAGGATTTGCACGTGGCCAACGGCTACAGCGTGTATACGAATTACCCTCAGGTTTTGGCCATTTACACGGACGAACCGGATGCCTTGTTTTACAATGAGGGTGGGCAATTTACGGAAGCGGATGAGCCTCAATTTCAATCCACTACGACATTGTCATTCGCGACGGCTACGGGCGATTACAACTGCGACGGCTTTTCTGATTTGGTTTCCCATCGCGTCGGGGAGTTTGCCCAAATCTTGCGCGGAACGCCCAATGCCAATCATTGGCTGAAGGTCTGCTTAGAAGGAACGGAGAGCAACCGCGACGGTATCGGTTCAAAGATCCATGTCTGGTCCGAGGGGCATGCCCAGTCGCGCATGACGTTTGCAGGTGAGAATTACCTCGGGCAAAACAGCCATTGGGAGATTTTCGGGTTGGGTGAAGCCACGTCAATAGATTCTGTTGAGGTCGTTTGGCCCAGCGGCACGGTCACCGTTTTCTCGGAGCTGGAAGCCGATGGGCACTGGGTGTTGACTGAAGATGGCGCTGCGACACAGCTTTGGCTCGCTGATCCGTGCGCGGATGACGAAATCTGCCTGGGATGCACGTACGTTCAAGCGTGCAATTTCAACCCTGATGCCGAAGTTGATGACGGATCATGCACGTTTGAATGCTACGCTGCCCCCGAATATTGCGGCCCTGGAACGGCGTGGAATGCTGACCTCGGATTGTGCTTACCACTGGAGACGTGTCCATACGATTTGGACGGTAGCGGCTACATCACCATAGCTGATTTATTGATATTCCTTATCAATTTTAATCAGCCGTGTCCGAATTAGGCACATGCAGGTCTAACAAGACGACGGCTGCAGCAAACGTAGCGGCTCCCAATTCCAATTCGCGTTTGTGCACGTTCTCGAACACATCTTGGGAGCTGTGATGGAAATCAAAATACCGCTGGCCGTCAGGGCTCAGGCCGAGCAGGGTAGGCCGTGGCTCCAGTTCCTTTAATGGCGAAATGTCCACCCCAGCACCGCCTCGGCGAAACTGATGCACATTGTATGGATCAAACAGGTCTGCCCATGAACGCACTAACTCGGCAGCATCGTCGTCGCCGTCCACTCGGAAGCCCCGTGGAACGAAGCCGCCGGCGTCAGATTCCAACGCCGCCACATGCCGCAGGTTCGTGTGGACATGCTCTTCAGCTGCCACAGCCGCATAGCGCTTGCCGCCGCGATTGCCATTTTCTTCGTTGATGAACAGGACAAACCGCAAGGTTCGTCGCGGGGTATATCCAATCGCCTTCAAAATGCGCAGCACTTCTAGCGTGTGGACCACGCCTGCCCCGTCATCGTGAGCTCCTTCGCCAATGTCCCACGAATCGAGATGTCCTCCCAGCGTAATGATTTCGTGGGGTCGTTCGCTTCCTCGCCATTCCCCAATGACATTGCCTTGCTCGACATCGTCGAATGCTCTGCAATTCATTTGTAAGGACACTTCCAAATCGGGGTTTGTCTCGAGTTGACGCCCAAGCCAGGTTGCATCCACAGTGGAAATGGCTGCCGCAGGAATTTTCGGCGCGTCGGCTTTGTAACGCAACGCACCGGTGTGCGGCAGGGTATCCAACGCATGGGTCATGGATCGAACCAGCGCGCCAATGGCGCCGGCACTGGCCGCAGCGCTGGCGCCATTCCCACGTTGGTCGACTGCACCACCGTATGCGGCGCCGGTGTTGATAAGCACGGGGTCCATGGGGCGGTTGAACAGAACGATGCGGCCTGCGACATCCTCGCGTGGCAAGGTGTCCAACGCGGCGACATCTTTGACCATGATGACCTTTCCTTGGATGACGGCATCGTTGGGTGTCCCTACCGAACCGCCCAAAGCGGTGACGTGCAAAGGGGTGCTGGTTTTTTCTGAAATCGCAGCCGCACGAGCGATATCTCCTCGCGTCCAGCTCGGTACCATTACAGGCATGATATAAACGGAGTCCGCACCGTACCCGCGCATGACTTCAGCGCCCCAATTCATCGCATCAAAAGCACTTTGTGAACCGCTCAATCGGTGACCGATGTCTTTTGTCAGGGAGCGCAAATTGGCGTAAGACTCTCCGTAGGCCAAGGCTTCATCGTAAATCGAGCGGATGAGGGCGCTATCAGCGGCGGTCGTTTGTGCCTGTGCGTTTGGTTGAACGGTGAAAAACAGCCCGAACATACAAAGGGGGGTAAAGCGTAATCGCATGCCCGAAAATAGGGGATACCTTTGCAATCACCGAAACGCCCGAATAAGAAGATGCGACACAATTTATCCGATACCACGGCGCTCCTGCGCGACCGACGCAGCATCAGTCCTGAGAAGTACTCGACGCGAAAGGTTCACCGAGAAATCGTGGAGCAGGCATTGACCAACGCCACTTGGGCGCCCACCCATGGAATGACACAACCTTGGCGCTTCAGAGCTTTCGTCGATGACGGCATGAAGCAGATGGGCCCGAAGTTGGCTGAGTGGTACCGATTGGCAGCTGGAGCCTCATTTTCGGAATCCAAACATGCCAAACTCGTAGCACGAGGAGAACGGGTGACAGCCATGGTGATCATGGCAGTGGTTCCAGACCCCAACGGGCGCATCAGCATTGAAGATGAGCGCATGGCGGTGGCTTGTGCTGCGCAAAACATGTACCTAACGTGCACGGCCCATGGAATCGGTGGATTTTGGTCAACTCCGGCTTACATCAAATTGCCCGAGGTGAAAACTTTTGCAGGATTGCCTGAGGATGCGGAAGTGCTTGGGTTCTTTTACATGGGCTACCCAGAAGGAGGGGAGTGGCCAAAAAGTCACCGCAAACCGTTGGAATACGTTGCAGATTGGATTACTGAGGCAGAATGATCCGTGCCTCGACCGCAAACCCTGCTTGAGGCATGAACAATCGGACTCGAGCTTTTTCGAGCATGCGCTCCCATTGCGCTTCCCCCCAGCGATTGGTGGACCATTCTCGCCACCAAATGCAGCCGAGATAAATCGCAGGTTTGGAGCGATCCGCTGGACGGTACATCCCGCCGAATTCAGCTCTCAGGGGAATCGTCCATCGGCGCTGGCGATTTTCCTCCACCTGATATTCATTATAAAAAATGTCCTCTTGCTGATATCCAGTGGTGAACACATCGCTCAGCAAAAAGTCAATGCTGAAACCACCACCTGCGTGCAGTTCCACGCGCTGATTGACCCGCACGGTGGTTTGGGCCAGCAAAGGAATCCGGTAGCGCCCGGCCCGCAATGAAAGGGTGTCAGCAAGGGTGAAGTCTTCATTTTCGGGCGCGAAAGTCAGTTCCCAATCCGAGGTCATGCGCAGCGTTTCCAAGCCGGTTTGAAGCTGCCACGAGCTGTTGAAGTTTCGCTGAAGACGAACCCCAAAACCGCTCCCAAATTGCGGATGCCATGCGAGCGTGAGCCCTTCTTCGCTGGCTTCAAGCGATTCGTAACCCACGGCTTCCAATGGAATCACCCCAACGGTGCTCACACCCAATTCCCATTTGGGTGAACCTGCCTGGCTCAGCGTTTGGGCTTGAGCGCGACTTAGCAAAGCGCCTGCGATGGCAATCGCCAGAACGGCAGCGGTTCCGATGAGCAAAGCGTAACGCAATCCCGACACGGGGATGAATTTTGATCGGTGTTTGGCGTGCACGAGGTGATTGCAACGGAGGGCCTGTTGGAAATGGTTGCGGTGCACACCGAACATGCGTTGGCCATCTTCATGGTGCGGCTCGAATTCAACGTTTCCCTTTTCGAGCATGCGCTGAAATTCATCCGCGTGTGCTTCTTCGCGAAAGGTGAATACGTAGTAGCGGTTGTCCCCAGGGTGAATAAAGTAATTCGTCCAGCGCATGATGAATCTCGTATGCAGGCGTTTGCGAAGGTAAGGCGCACAAAAAAGCCCGACACAATGGCCGGGCTTTTGGTTTCAATTTCTGCGTTCACATTACAGCGATGCTAAAATGTGTACTTCCAATTCAATCTCATCGTTGATGAGGTTGTCACCCAAGTCTGGGAATAAGTCTGGGAAGGAACCTGATCGGAACTTTACATCATGTTTTGAGCGGTCTACAGTGACTGTTGCATCGACAACGATGTTGTTGTTTTCACTGGATACCTGAACAGGGAAGCTGATGGGTTGACCAATTTCACGGATGAAGATTTTACCATATCCCATGGCCACGTCTCCTTTCACTTTAATGCCTTCCATTTCGAGTCGGGCATACGGGAATTGCTCTACGCCAAAGAAATCATCGGATTGCAAGTGACCAATTAGATTGCCTTTGGTATCGTCATCCATTTCTTCGTCCGTGCATACCATGGTGTTCATGTCGACTGCGACGAAGCCGTTTGCGATGCCCTTGTCAATCACGTTGATATATCCCTTGTGGACATTTACCAAACCAACGTGCTCAGAGCCCGTGATTTTGGAGCCCTTCCAAGATACTGTGCTAGACGCTTGATCAACGGTATAGGTTCCGTCTGTCAGGTTTTCGAGATTTCCTGTTTTGTTGGTTTCTGCTGCAGTGTCATTTGCATTGGTTTCAGCAGGACCAGCTTGCTCTCCGCAAGAAGCGAAAATGAATAAAGCTGCAGTTGCAGCAATCGATAACAATGATTTCATGTTTTCAGTGTTTGAGGCGGCGAAAGTAGGTTTTTTCTCATGGATTGATTCCACGTTTCAAACCATTAACAATTCTTTGGCTTAACTGTTCTGCAGAGCCGCACGTACAAACCCAGAGATGACCTTGCCGTCTGCCTTGCCTGCCATACGGCTCGAGGCGATTCCCATCACTTTTCCCATGTCGCCCATGCCAGAAGCTCCGGTTTCGGAAATGATGGCGTCGACTTCGGTCTTGATTTCGTCTTCTGAAAGCGGTTGAGGCAGAAACTCAGCAATGACCGCAGCTTGAGCACGTTCTTCGGCTTCGAGGTCCGCTCTGCCCTGCGTGGCATAGAGGTCTGCGGTTTCTGTGCGTTGCTTGAGGAGTTTGGTCAGGATGGCGAGAACCGTTGCATCGGGGATGTCGTTTCCATCGGCTCCTGTCTTCGTTGCCTCCAACATCAATTTGCTTTTGATGTCCCGCAATGCGGCCAATCGCTCTCGGTCCTTGCTGCGCATGGCATCTTTGATGCCGTCAGAAATGGTAGCGTACATACTCATGGGGCGATCAATCTACGTTGTCGTGCAAGAATGGGTTGTCGTTGCGCAATTCAATCGTACGCTCGCCATCTTCATCGGTTTCTTCATGCAAGGTGAATCGACTCACTTGAGACTTGGACGAATGGTCGACATCGTCCAAAATCACCTGTCGACGCTTGTAAGCGGGTTCCGCTTCCAAATCGGCCAAGCCACCCGGTGTTTTCAATTTGCGGGTGAATTGAGAAAGGCGCTGATTTCGTGCTTGCAATTCGTTTTCTGCGGGGCGTGTGACAGGCCGAATGACTTCACGCGATGCATCATTGCTGATTTCAGGTGTGCGCGATAACGGAGCGTCTTTTGCTTCACTTGGCGTCGGTTCTGGGGTTGCCGCGGAAGGGGGATTATCGGTGAATTTGATGCTGCCAAGATTCGGCTCGTCGTTTGTTGGCGGCAATGGCTCGCTTTCTAACGTGTAGACCGTTACTTGGGGGGCATTGCCATCTGCTCCAGTCACGGGTGGTGCATCATCCGTTTCAGATTCTTCGACTTCAATGGATTCTGTTGTCGCCTCAACTTCATCAAATAGGCCTTTTGAAGGCAGCTCGGGTTCGACGGTTTTCAGGTAAGGTGCTTCTTCTGCAGGTGCTTCTTCTTCCGCCTTGGTGATGTGGCCTTGTGTGGGTTGAACCGGAGTGGTGATTTCTTTCGGGTCGCCGAGAATGAACTTGGTGGGTTCCGCTTGACGCGGTCCTTCCCACTGGTCTTGTCCTTGAAATCCAGTGGCAATCACGGTCACACACAAATCTTCTTCCAACGCATTGTCCACCCCATATCCCCAAATGACTTCGGCTGATTGTCCGGCGGCATCTTGAATGAAGTCCGTGATTTCCATGATTTCATCCATGAGGATTTCCTCGGTGCCGAATGTGATGTTGAGCAAAACGAAATTGGCTCCGGTGATGTCGCAATCGTTGAGCAAGGGAGATTCGAGTGCCTCGGTTACCGCAATGCGGGCGCGGCCTTCTCCGCTTGCTTTTCCAGAACCCATGATGGCTCGACCGGAATTGCGCATGACCGTATTCACATCGTTCATGTCCACGTTGATTTCACCGGTCAATGTGATGACTTCAGCGATGCCTTTAGCCGCCGTGCAGAGGATTTCATCCGCATTATTGAACGCTGCACGAATGGTCAAGTTCCCATACAATTCGCGCAATTTATCGTTGCGAATGATGAGCAAGGTGTCCACCGCCTCGCGCATTTTTTCCAAGCCTTCCGTTGCTTGCGCGCTACGTCGTTTCCCTTCGAATTGGAATGGTATGGTGACGATGCCTACCGTCAGAACATCCATCTCGCGAGCCGCTTGAGCAATTACAGGAGCGGCACCCGTACCGGTGCCACCGCCCATTCCAGCCGTGATGAAAACCATGCTGGTGTTCTTTCCGATGAGTTCTTTGACTTCATCTAACGTTTCGATGGCGGCATTTCTACCGACATCAGGAAGGGATCCAGCCCCTTGTCCACCGGTGAGTGTCGCGCCCAATTGCACCTTTACAGGCACGGGACTCGCGTCGAGCGCCTGGGCGTCGGTGTTGCAAACAATGAAATCCACGCCTTGAATTCCGCGGTCGTACATGGTGTTCACAGCATTCGATCCGCCGCCGCCTACGCCGATGACTTTGATGGGTGCGGTTAATTCGGGGTGCTGAGAGGGGGAAGTGCTCATTTCGTTCATCGCGTCTCTTTTATCCTGATTTGACGGGTTCATTGAATTTCTTCGTCTTCGACGAAGTACTTGCGGAGCTTGTCAAGCAAGCCTTCGCGTTGAGAATTTTGGGTGGATTCCATGGCGTGTTCTCCGTTGGAAGAAATGCGGTCGAATCCGTTGATGACAAGACCAACACCGGTCGCAAAACTCGGGGCGGTTACGTCTTGGTTGGGCGCTTCTGCCAAATGCTCACTCGGATATCCTACGCGGCAATCCATGCCGGTGACGTATTGAAAGAGCTGGGTGATGTGCCGCAACTGCGATCCCCCACCGGTAAGGACAACGCCACCGATGAGTTGGTCTGAAAATCCCGAGTTGCGGATTTCGAAGTGCACATGTTCGATGATCTCGGTCATGCGTGCCTCGATGATGCTCGCCAAATTCTTCAAGCTAATCTCGCGCGGATTGCGCCCCTGCAACCCCGGAATGCAGACGATTTCGTTGTCCTTCATTTCGGTCGCAATGGCCGAGCCGAAACGCTGCTTGAGCAGTTCGGCTTGCTTTTTCATGATTTGGCATCCTTGGCGAATGTCCTCGGTCAACACATTTCCTCCAAATGGAATCACCGCGGTGTGCCGTATGATGCCGTCTTGGAAAATAGCGATGTCCGTTGTGCCTCCTCCGATGTCGACCAGCACCACACCCGCTTCCTTTTCTTCTTCACTCAACACCGAAGCGGAAGAAGCCAACGGCTCGAGGATGAGTTGGTCTACATTGAGGTTGGCTTTTTTGATGCACCGGTGAATGTTGCGAATCGCTGCAATCTGACCGATGATGACATGGAAGTTAGCCTCCAGTCGAATGCCGCTCATTCCGACAGGTTCTTTGATGCCGCCCTCGTTGTCGACGGTGTATTCCTGCGGTAAAACGTGCAAAATTTCCTCGCCGGGTTGCATGACTTGCTTGTACATGTCCTGGACTAGTGCGTCGATGTCTGCTTGGCTGATTTCAGATTCAATGTCACTGCGCGTGCGTTGCCCTCGGGTTTGCTGGCTCTTTATGTGTTGACCTGCGATGCCCACATTGACATGCACAATGTCCGCACCGGAAGTGCGCTGCGCCTCCTCAATGGCCGTGCGGATGGATTCAACCGTTTTTTCAATGTTGGCCACCACACCGCGGGATACCCCGACGGATTCACTTTTCCCGTAGCCGAGAATTTCGATTTTGTTGTGGGCATTGCGCCTGCCAACGAAGCAGGCAATTTTGGTCGTTCCGATGTCAAGGCCGACGACGATTTTTTCTTCCTGTTGCGATTCCATGGACATGAGGTTTCTTAGTAATAGCGTTGAGCGACGACTTGGTCTTTGAAGGCCAAGTCAATGTTCTTGTATGCGTTGAGGTTGCCGCGGGTAATTTGCTCGCGGTAGAAGACTTCGAGTTTGTTCAACTTGCTCTCCAAATGGTCGAGGGAGTCAAAATTGATTCGGGCGCCTCCGATCCGGGGGATGACCGCGAGCTGTCCCTCTTGATTCACTTCGATTTGATCGATGAATGCCGACCAAAGTGCATGTTCGCGGGTCGCCTCAACCAGCTTGAATCCGATCATTGCGGCTTCTGCAGAGTTCGCATGGATTACGGGGACACGTGCGGTGTAATGCGATGACAAGGGCAGCAATGCTCCATTTTCATCCAAATACTGATCGGGAACATCGGCAGAAATATGCAATCGTGCCAATGGCTTGCGTTGTGTAACGTGGACGTGAAGCGTGCGATTGAGCCCAGGATAAACCCGCACTTCGTCCACCGCTGGGATAGCATGCACCCAGTTTGAGACATCGGATAACGATAGATCTGCAACAAAGGTTCCTGTAATGCTGTCGTTCTCCAAAATCGCTGCCTTCACTGCAGATGCGTCAACAAAAAACATACCGTCCACTTCTTCCACATCCACCTTCAAAGCCGCAAAGCGTGCATTCGATTCGGATTCAAGGGTAAACCCGACCAACGCTCCGCATCCAAGCACAACCAAAACGGCGGCGGCGATGGTGAGCATTTTTCGAATCATCAGTTGTCTAGGTATCTTGTTTGAATCGCAGTGGGTCCTCTTGAAGCCAGTTACACAATGGTTTCACGAGTCGGTCGATATCACCGGCTCCCAATGTCATCAGCACTTCAGGAGGGAACTCCTTCAGGTTATCGAATATCTGATGCGATTCAATCAAATGCTTGGAGGGGTTGGGGATGTTTTCAAACAAGGTTTGTGAATCGATTCCTGGAATGGGAGCTTCGCGTGCTGGGTAAATCGGCAACAAAAAAATCCGATCCAATTTGCTCAACACTTGTCCGAAAGCTTTCAGGTGGTCACGGGTTCGCGTGAACAGATGGGGCTGAAAAATGCCAGTAATTTCTCGGCCAGGATGATGCGTTCGCGCTGCCTCGATGGCCGCCTCCAGCTCTGCCGGATGGTGCGCATAATCATCAATGTACACCCCGTTTGCTTGGCGAATTTGGTAGGCAAAGCGCCGTTCAATCCCCTGAAAGCTGGAGAGATGGGAGACGGAGCGCGAAACTGGAATACCCGCCTCATGAGCCAATGCGATTGCGGCCAAACCGTTCAAAACGTTGTGTCGACCGGGTAACGGGAACCGCACAGAAGGAATGATTTGACCATTCACCCAAACCGTGGCGGTCATCCAACCTTCCTCGACTTTCGGTTGAATGGCAGCGAAAGACAACCGTTTAGAAACCGCCTCTTCGGCCGTCATGGCGATTCCGTACCGCATACCTTCCAAACCGTCGATGACCACCTCACTCTCCATTAAGAGGTTGCCGCTGACGTGGCCTGCGAAGTCTCTGAATCCCTGCTGAAATGAATTGAAGTCACCGTAAATATCGAGGTGGTCGGGGTCGGCGCTTGTAATGGCTGCGTGGGTCGGTTGCAGATGCAGAAAACTCCGATCGAATTCGTCTGCTTCGACGACCGTCCATTGCGCTTGGTCCGACCAAAACACATTGCTCTTTGTCGACGTCATGACTCCGCCGATGAACGCGCGGCAACCTTGCGGTTCCTGCATAAGGATGTGGGCGAGCATGGCCGAAGTCGTGGTTTTACCGTGCGTTCCCGCAACGGCTAGCGTCGGTTGTCCGTGTGTCAATTGCCCCAGCACCTCGCTTCGTTTGAAGATGGGCACATGCGCTTTTTGAGCCGCGATGAGGACAGGGAAGTCGTCCTGAACGGCTGGAGTTCGAATGACGGTAGCATCCTCACCCTGATTTCTGAGCAACCAGGACTCGAAGTGAAGCAGCGCATCGTCAGCGGTTTGTCCAATCGTGACATCCATACCACTTGCTTTCAAATTGTTTGTGATGTCAGATCCCGTTCGGTCGTAACCCGCAACTTCGACTCCGTGTGCATGGAAGTAACGCGCCAATCCGCTCATTCCGATGCCGCCAATCCCGACGAAATACAAGGATTTAGCTTTCATCGCAATCGTTCAAGGGCGTTGACAACATCCTGCGCGGCATGTGGCCGGGCGGCTTCTGTGATGGCTTGGGACAACGATTGCCGCCGCGGTTCATCGGCTAGCAGCGCGCGAACCGTGTGCCCAAGTTGGGCGACGACTTCGCCATCGGGCAAGAGGATGGCCCCGCCACGATCGCTCAGTGATCGGGCGTTTTTGGTTTGATGATCTTCAGCCACAACGGGACTCGGAACCAAAACCGTGGGCTTTCCGACCAGTGCCAATTCGGCGATGGACATGGCACCCGCTCGACTCGCAATGATGTCCGCGCATTGGTATGCCAAATCCATTCGGTCGATGAAACCAACGCACCGCACCCGTGACTGCCAAGTGGACTGGAGACCGCTGACATATTGGAGCATCTTCTCATGATAACGTACCCCTGATTGCCATAGCACGTCATATTCCAATGCATCAGCGTCGCCGACTGTGTCGAAGATGCTTTGTACGGCTGCATTCATCGAGGCTGCTCCCAAACTTCCACCCATAATAAATACAATGGGCCGATCGCCCGAAAATCCGAAGTGTTCCGCTGCCTCTTTGCGGTTGCCGGTTTTCACCGATTCGACCACCTGATGCCGCAAGGGATTGCCGGTTTCGACAATGCGGTCTACCGGAAACCATCGCTCGAGCCCGGGAAATCCGGCACAGATGATTTCCACGCGTTTGGCAAGCAAACGGTTGGTGATTCCGGGGAAAGAGTTTTGCTCTTGTATCGCGGTAGGGATGCCTGCTTTGGATGCCTGAAACAACAATGGGCCGCTAGCGAAACCTCCGACACCGACCACGAGTTCGGGCCGAAAGCGCCGCAGAATCTGGTGTGCTTTCCAAAGGGAGTTGATGAGCTTTAGCGGAAATATCCAATTGCGCAAGCTGCGCCAATTGCGATCGACTCCGGTGATCCACAATCCTTCAATGGGATAGCCTGCCGCCGGTACTTTTTCCATTTCCATGCGGCCCTTAGCTCCCACGAAAAGGATGTCGCACGCTGGGTAGCGCTGTTTGATTTCGTCGGCGATGGCCAATGCCGGATGGATGTGTCCGCCGGTGCCGCCTCCGGAGATGATGACGCGTTGAATCGGCTGGTCAGGCATGGACTTTGGGGTTGCGCACGAGTTGGTTTCCAGCAGGCTTCATGTGTCCATTCGATTTCTGCCATTTCTCCGGGTCAGTCACAGAGCGTGACACAGCGAGGATCATGCCGATGGCCAAACATGTGAAAATCATGGAAGTGCCTCCGTACGAAACCAAGGGCAAGGGTTGTCCTGTCGTCGGGAAGAGTCGCACAGCTACGGCCATATTGATCATGGCTTGGAACACCAACATGAATCCGAGGCCCATCGCCAACAAACCGCCAAAATGCCTGGGACATCGCGTAGCGGTGCGCACCGTTCGGAAGAGCAGAATGAGATAAGCGAGTACGATGCCGAGCCCGCCTAAGATGGCTCCCCATTCCTCGATAATGAATGCATAAATCATGTCGGAATACGGGTGAGGCAAGAAGTTTCGTGACGTACCGGTTCCAGGTCCAGATGGGAGCAATCCTCCGCGGTTGATAGCAACTTGGGCGAGTTCAATTTGGTATTCCAATTCATCTGCATCGGCCGAAGCTCCGACCCCAGCAAATCGCTCCAGACGCCCGGCCCACGTTCCGAAACGCGGCAATACCTCTGGTGCTGCTTTCCCAATTCCATAAAGCAGGACCAATGCCACCACACCCATGCCCGCGATCTTGAACATGTGACGCCACGGCACGCCGCCGATGAACAGCATGCCGATGCACACCACACCCAACAGCGCTGCTGTCGAAAAATCAGCCGGTAAGATGAGCCCGCAAATCAGCCCCACCGGCAACAAAATGGGTAGCACGCCGGTCTTGAAATCATGCAATTGCGTGCGCCGGTTATTGAGTTCACGGGCTACGTAGGTGACCAATACGACCTTTGCGAAATCGGATGTTTGCAGGGTCAATCCGAAGAAAGGGATGCGAAGCCAACGTTTGGCATCGTTGATGTCGGCACCAAAGAGCAAGGTCATCAGCAGCAATACCGCAGCCACCCAAATGAGCACCTGTGAGATACGGGAAAAGTAGCGGAAGTTGACTTTATGAATGAGGATCATCACACCCCAGCCGAGGGTGAGCATAAAGCCTTGTTTGAACAGAAAACGAAGCGAACTGCCGTCGGATTTGTATGCCAACGATGAAATGGCGCTATACACCGCCAGCAACGAGCACAGGCTGAGAATCAAGGTGACCATCCAGATGACCTTGTCCCCCTCCAAATACGCGCCGATGCGTCGGTGAAGCGAGATCGGCTCGCTCACTGTTTTGCTGTTCGACATGCGGTGTTATTACAGGTTGCGAACGGCGGCTTTGAATTCACGGCCGCGCTCTTCGTATGAACCGAACAAATCAAACGATGCGCATGCAGGAGAAAGCAACGCCGTATGTCCAGGTTGGCCAAGTTGGTAAGCCAATTGCACGGCTTCAGCTGCGCTGCTTGCTTCGTGGACGCTTTCGACCCGTTCGCCGAAGGTGTCGATGAGCTTTTTGTTGTTCTTGCCGAGGCAGATGAGGTGGTCGACTTTGGACGTGACGAGGTGCATCAATGATGTGTAATCGTTGCCTTTGTCCACGCCGCCGGCGATCCAAATAATCTTTCCCTTGATGCTTTCAAGAGCATACCATGCGCTGTTCACGTTGGTCGCTTTTGAGTCGTTAATGAAGGTGATGCCGTTGGTTTCGACAACAAACTCCATGCGGTGTTCAATGGCCTCAAATTGAGCAAGGCTGTCGCGGATGCCTTCGCTTCGCAATTCGAGAACGCGTGAAGCGACGCTAGCCGCCATGCTGTTGTACAGGTTGTGTTTTCCCTGCAAAGCCAATTCTTGGATGGTCATGGTAAATGGGGTTAAATGGGGTAAATAGGTTGTGAATGTTTCAGGTTGGGTGTCCGAATCCACGGCTGCCCAGCCCCAAGCGTGGAGCTCGGCTGCAGCGAGGAATTCGGAAAGTTGTTCAGGGGTGCGTTTCGTGGTGACGGCGACGACGCGTGCGGCTGTTCCGCCATTTGCCGCCCCGCGTTTCCAGCGGGCGATAGAGAGTTCGTCGTCCGCATTGAGCACCAATACGTCGGTCGCGGTTTGTGCAGCCGTGATGCGCCACTTGGAATCGGCGTACTGTTCGATGTCGAAGCCGTAGCGATCGAGGTGATCCGGCGTGATGTTGAGGAGCACCGCAACATCGGGTCGGAAGGTATCCGTGCCGTCCAATTGAAAGCTGCTCACTTCCACCACTTGGATGGCTGCGGGGTGCTGCCTTTCGGCGAGATCCCGCGCCCAGCTCTTGCCAATGTTTCCCACGCAAGCGACCTCGTGTCCGGCGTGTTCAAACACCGAAGAAATCAATGCGGTAGTCGTGGTTTTGCCATTGGCGCCTGTGATGGCAATGACGCGTTCCGCACCTGTCCGTGCATAGCGGCTGGCAAATTCAATCTCGCTGATGATGGATGCGCCGGCCTCACGCATCGCGACGATGAGTGCGGCATCTTCCGGAATCCCAGGGCTTTTGATGACGGTTGCTCCGGTTGCTGCCGCTGTTAGGAGCCGATTTTCGTTGTGTCCACCCGATTCAAATTCGATACCGGCCTCCCGCAATTCCGCGGCTCGCTCGTCACGGATGCTTCCCGCGTCGGTCACCCACGGCTCCAAGCCTTGGCGCACCGCGAGCAGGGCGGAACCGATTCCGCTTTCACCTGCGCCAAGTATGGGGATGATGGGGTGAGACATGTGGGTAGTTGATTAGCGGACTTTGAGGGTGACGATGGACACGACAGCGAGCAGAATGCCCACAATCCAGAACCGCGCTGTGATTTTGGATTCGGGGATGTTCAGTTTTTGGTAATGGTGATGAAGCGGAGCCATCAGGAAGATGCGCCGGCCCTCACCGTACTTCTTTTTGGTGTATTTAAACCAACCGACCTGCATCACTACGGACAGGTTTTCGATGAGGAAAATGCCGCACAACACAGGCAGCAAGAGCTCTTTGCGAATGGCGATGGCAAATGCGGCGATGATCCCGCCAAGCGCCAGACTTCCTGTGTCACCCATGAAGACCTGCGCGGGAAAAGCGTTGTACCAGAGGAAAGCGATGCATCCACCCACGAAAGCAGCGATGAACACCACCAGTTCCTGAGAGAAGGGGATGTAGTGGATATTCAGGTAGTCGGCTGTGACAATGTTGGAGCTGACATAGGCCAAAACAGCCAAACCCAGACCGATGATGGCGCTTGTCCCGGTCGCCAAGCCGTCGATGCCGTCGGTCAAGTTGGCGCCATTGCTGACCGCCGTCACAATCAAGATGACCAACGGAATGAAAACCAACCAACCCCATCCTTCCGCAGCTGGACCGATCCAACTGACGAGTCGGTCGTAATCGAAGCTGTTGTCCTTCATGAACGGCACCGTGGTCTCCGATGATTTCTTTGCCTCCCAAATCGGCAACCCCTGGTCTGCTTCAAACACCTCGAAAACGGTCCCGTCAATGGCCGTCATTTCCACGACTTCACCCAAGAACTCGCGGTCCGCGGGGTCCTTGATGGTTACGTCAGGATGCCACCACATGATGGAGCCTACGATGATGCCCACGCCAACTTGCCCGATGACTTTGAAGCGCCCGGCGAGGCCTTCTTTGTTCTTTTTGAACACCTTGATGTAGTCATCGATGAATCCGATTCCGCCGAGCCACACGGTCACGAGCAGCATCATCTGCGTGTATATGTTGGTTAAATCCGCGAATAGCAATGTGGGAATCAGGATGGCTGCCAGGATGATGAGACCGCCCATGGTGGGGGTGCCTTGCTTATTCATTTGACCTTCTAGCCCCAAATCGCGCACGATTTCCCCGACCTGCTTCAATTGCAGCCATTCGATGATGCGTTTTCCGAAAAGGATGCCAATGATGAGCGAAGTGATCAGGCTCATGGCAGCCCGGAACGAGATGTATTGAAACAACCCGGCTCCTGGCAGGTCCCAAACGGCGTCGATGTAGGTAAACAGGTGGTAGAGCATCAGGCAGGTTTGAAGGCGTTCAACAGTTCTTCACGGTCATCGAAATCGTAGCGAACACCCTTGATTTCTTGGTAGGTCTCGTGGCCTTTGCCTGCGACAAGCACGATGTCACCCTCGCTGGCCGACTGAGCCGCCATGCGAATGGCCTCGCGGCGATCGGTGATTGCAATGCATTTTTTCGCGTCGATGGGGTCGAGGCCCGCACGCATGTCCGCGATGATCGCGTCGGGTTCTTCGTCGCGCGGATTATCTGAGGTCAAGAAGACGCGGTCGCTCCATTTTGCAGCGACTTTTGCCATGACCGGCCGCTTGGTTTTGTCACGGTTGCCGCCGCAGCCGACAACGGTGATGACTTGGGTTTCGCCCGCTCGAAAGGAATCCACCGTTTTCAGGACATTATCCAGTGCGTCTGGCGTGTGCGCATAGTCCACTACAGCCGTGATGCCTTCCGGCGCCTCCACTTGTTCGAACCTACCGGGAGGAGGTTTGAGGAGCGAGAGGTGGGTCAATACGTCCATCTCGTCCAGGCCCAATTCCATGGCCACAGCATAGACTGCCAACAAATTGTAGGCGTTGAACCCTCCGATCAACCGACTATACAAATCGTGTCCGTTCACATGCAATTGCAATCCACCGAGGTGGTCTTCCACGACGCGCCCGCGGTAGTCCGCCATGGAGGTGAGGGCGTAATCCTTGATGCGGGCTTTGCAATCCAACACCATGTCCGGTCCGTGTTTGTCGTCTTGGTTGTACAAAGCGAAGCCATCGGCAGGCAGCATATCGAAAAGCCCCTTTTTCGCTAGGATGTACGAATTGAAATCGCCGTGGTAATCGAGGTGGTCGTGCGTGATGTTAGAGAACACCGCTCCGGCTAACACAGTGCCGGCTAGGCGTTTTTGATGAATGCTGTGCGAGCTCGCCTCCATGAAGACGTATTTGCACCCCGCATCGGCCATCTGGCGGAAGAGGCGCTGCATCTGAAGAGCGTCTGGCGTCGTGTGGCTTGCTGGAACTACTTGGTCCAAGATGCGGTTCTCGACAGTCGAAAGCATGCCCGCCCGTCGTCCCATGGATCGGAACAATCGGTGTAACAAGCTGACAGTGGTGGTTTTTCCGTTGGTACCGGTGACAGCCACCACGCGAAGTGCCGTACTCGGATCGTCGTAAAATTTCGATGCGATTTTACCCAAAGCAGCTGCGGCGTCTTGCACGCGGACGTAGGTGACATGCGAAGCGCGCACTTCAGGTAGTTGCTCGGTGACAATGGCATTCGCCCCTTTTTCAATTGCTTGATCGATGAAATCAAATCCATTCACCTGGGTACCGGGGATGGCGATAAACAAACTGAACGCTTTCACCTTTCGGCTATCAAAAGCAAGGTCCTCAATGGCCACGTGGGTGTTGCCCACGATGTCGTGGATGCGGGTGCCGTAAAGGATTTCTTTGAGGAGCTTCATGGAGTTCAGGACAATTCAAGGGTGATGGAAGGACGTCCGGTAATCGGAGATCCTGGGGTGATGCTTTGGCGGCGAACCGTGCCGGCGCCCAATGTTTTGACTTCGATTCCGGCATTTTCGAGCAAGTACAGCGCATCTCGCAAGCCCATACCTCGAACGTCGGGTACTGCACCCGGGGTGATGGGGCGTGTGCTCAATTCCGCCACGGTTTCGCCGGTTGTGACGGTGACCCAATCCCCTTCAACCGCACCGGTGTATGGCAAGCCAAAAGCCTCGTACAGCGCCACCAATTCTTCGCGCGCTCCGTCCTTGGCTCCGGGTAATTTGGTCTTTTCCGCAAGCAATCCCGTGCTGGAAGTGTGGAAGGAGGGATCGGTTGCGTAGACTTTGTTGGCGAGTTCACGGAACACCGGACCTGCGATGCTCGAGCCGTAGTATACTCCACTGCGGGTGTCGGCGATGACGACGATGCAGCTGTATCGCGGTGCTTCAGCTGGGAAGTAACCTGCGAATGACGCGCGATATCTTCCGTCGTAACCATTGGGACCAGCGATGCGCGCAGTGCCCGTCTTTCCAGCAACCGTGTAAGGGCTTTTGGCAAAAATGAACTGGGCTGTGCCTTGGCCTTCAGGGTCAGCTACGCGCTTCATCATGCGCTGGCAAGCAGTAAGTGTTGCGGGTGAACAAATGCGGTCTGCAATGACTTCGGGTTCGATGGTTTGGACCGCTTCGCCATTGGATTCCAATCGTTCGACGAGCTGCGGACGCATCATTTTCCCGCCGTTGGCTACAGCATTGTACAGGCTAAGGGTTTGCAGAGGAGTTTGCGTCACCTCGTATCCGATGGACATCTGGGTGAGGGAAAGGCCTGACCAACGCCCTTGACCCACCTCGGTGTACACCTGGGGCTCTGCCTCTCCCGCGAGTTTGATGCCCGTTGGTACGTGGATGTTCAACGACTGCAGCCCGTCAAGGAATCGCTGCTGATCTTCACCAAATGCCTTCTTGATGGTCAGGGCCGTGCCGACGTTGGAGCTTACTTCGAAGACTTCTTCAGTAGTCAATACACCGTGTCCCCCCTCGTCGGAATTGGAATCGGACATGCGCCGACCATAGAAGGATGTAATGCCGTTACCCGTATCGATTTCATCCTGAGGCTGGACACCTCCGGATTCCATGGCGGTCATGAGCGTGGCCAATTTAAAGGTTGAGCCGGGCTCTACTGCCGTTCCGATGGCATGATTGAAGGTTTCTCCGTATGCGGAAGGGGTGGTTTCGGTGCCTTCTTTGGTTCGTGTCAAGTTGGCCATTGCTCGAATCTTCCCAGTGGCCACCTCCATCAAGATGACGGTTCCCCAAGCGGCGTCGTGCGCAATCAATTGACGGCGCAATGCATTGCTCGCGACATCCTGTAAGTGCATATCAATGCTCGTGATGACATCGTACCCTGCC
>Ga0181574_10000715_pt1 | contig 30877 bp, 25 predicted proteins | sample 101ome_24_FD_145600 | JGI IMG/M metagenome (GOLD analysis project Ga0181574, IMG submission 145600) | Coastal salt marsh microbial communities from the Groves Creek Marsh, Skidaway Island, Georgia - 101410AT metaG (spades assembly) | ecosystem: Environmental > Aquatic > Marine > Intertidal zone... | reverse complement strand
ACGCGCGTCATTCGGCCATGCGGCCTGTGGCGGTGTGTCACCATACCCAGATAAATCTCTTGGATAATCCATCATTTCGAAACACTCACAATCATGTCAAAACCATTAATCCAGAAAGTCATGCCAAAAAATCACGCCAGAAAATCATGACGGGTTGCTGCCAACCAAACCCTTATTGACCATATCACGCCATGCCGCCAGCATCGCCCGTTCTTCATCTTCAACCCAGATCACCTGTCCTGGCGGCATCGCATGTGACGCCGACACTTGCCAGAAAATATCATTCGCATAGCGGATCACCTGACGTTCGGTTTCAAGATGAATGCCCTTTGGCGCAAAGGCAAGCCCGTCCCAAACCGGCTCGCTGGCATGGCAGCTGGCACAACGTTCAATCACCAGCTCTACCGATGCCTGATGAAGCGCAGCAGGCGAGGCATGCGCGCTCTGATCATATTTCACCTGCGGCGCACCAAGCTGTGACAGCATGATTGCAAAGCCGGTTAAAATTGCCGCGACAAGCCATGTCCAATATGGTGGGGCAAGCCCCTTATGTTTGGTGTTGAAGAAATGCCGGATCACCGCACCAATCAGCAACACAAGCCCCAGAATTGCCCATGCATAATCAGTGGCAAACACCATTGGATAATGGCCGCCAATCATGACAAAAATCACTGGCAACGTCAGGTAATTATTATGAAGCGAACGTTGCTTGCCACGCGCGCCATAACGCGGATCAGGTGTTTCACCTGCCTTCAGCGCAACAACAACTTTGCTTTGTCCGGGGATGATGATCATCAACACATTGGCAACCATGATCGTGCCAATGGTAACCCCCATTTGCATAAAGGCACCACGCGCAGAGAAAATCTGGCTATAGCCATAGGCAAGCACAACAAGAAAGGCAAAGCCGGTCAAGGCAAGCCATAGATCACTCCGGCCAAGCGGGCTGCGGCACAGGCCATCATAAATGGCCCAGCCAATCACGATGCCACCAAGGCTGATCATCACCGCCTGCATTTCGGTAATATCCAGAATATCGAGGTCGATCATGTAAAGGCTTGCCGCGCCGTAATAGACAAGGCTCATCAAGGCAATGCCGGAAATCCATGTTCCATAGGCTTCCCATTTAAACCATGTCAGCTCGTCGGGCATTTTGGCGGGCGCCACCAGATATTTCACCATGTTGTAAAAGCCGCCGCCATGTACTTGCCATGCCTGGCCATGCGCTTCGTCCGGTAATTCTTTTCCCGGTTTCAAACTTAGATCAAGCGCAATGAAATAAAATGACGATCCGATCCATGCGATGCCAGCAATGACATGCACCCATCGCACAATCAATTCTGACCACATCCAAAGATAGTCGATCATTAGAATCCCCCTTTTTTTCAGCTGCCAGCATGGCAATAACGGCTTGATCAAGCCTCATTTGCACGCTGTTTGGCATCATCTCTCAATTGCTGCCAAATGGCAAGATCAGCGGCAATTGACAAAGCCACATGCGCCGGGCTTTTACCGTTGATTTCACTGATGCCAATTGGGCAAATCAATTGATCCAGCATCGCTGGCGACACCCCTGCGGCGGCCAGTCTTTTGGCAAATCGCGCGCGTTTGCTTTTTGATCCAATCAGCCCAAGATAGGCAAAATCACCACGCATCAAAAGCTGTAGGCAAACCGCCTCATCAAGGCTATGCGAATGGGTCATGACCAGGTGAACCGCGCCTTGTGGGGCGCGAAGCGCAATTTTTTCAGGTGTTTTGGCAAGCAGTTTTTGCACATTGTCACCAAGGTCATCGGCAAATCTGGCAGCCTCAATATCAACTAGAAAAATATCGAACCCAAGCCCATCAAGCCGCGGGATGAGCGCACGGCTAACATGACCCGCACCATAGATGAAAAGCGGCGTCTGCCGCGGCATAGCAGGCGCCATAAAGACGGCATCATCAAAAGATGACTGCGCCGATTGCAGCGTCAAAGGCACGCCGGATTCAAGCGGGTGAGCCAACATGTGATCATGATGATCTTCTTGCGCCAGCGCGGCCAGAGCGCCAGCCTGTTTAGCGGTGAATTTTTCCAGCAATAACGACATCTGGCCACCACAACATTGCCCCATATCAGGGCCAAGAATAACGGTCATATGCTGGCGTTGCCAATCATCATCATCACTTGCCAGCATCTTGCGGGCGCGCGCCATCACATCAAATTCCAATGCGCCGCCGCCAATTGTCTGCCAAATACCGGTCATTGTGACCAGCATTTGCGAGCCATGATCGCGCGGTGATGATCCCTTGGTCGCGGTGACCGTGACAAGCACAATATCCTGCCCATCATCAAGACAAGCCAAGGCGTTGGCAAGCCAGCTATTTGCATGTATCCCCATCGGCACCATATCAGACAAAATTTGCCCCCAGCCGGTTTGCCGTCAATAACAGCCGTTCAGCCGTTGCCGGTGCATCAAGTGCCGGATAGGCAGCGCCTTTTATCCCGGCAAGCGCATCTGACAAAGCAAGAAAACTGCTGATTCCAAGCATCAGCGGCGGCTCGCCAACAGCCTTTGATTTATGGATCGTATCTTCGCTATTTTCGCCATCAGCGTAAAAAGCGACCCGCCAATCAATTGGCCGGTCCGAACAGGCCGGAATCTTATAGGTTGATGGCGCATGGGTTTGAAGGCGTCCTGCTGCATCCCAAACCAGTTCTTCGGTTGTCAGCCAGCCAACACCCTGCAAAAAGCCACCTTCAATCTGACCCATATCAATGGCCGGATTGATCGATTTTCCAACATCATGCAACAGATCAGCGCGAAGCAGACGATTTTCACCCGTCAGCAAATCGACAATCACTTCCGACACGGCCGCACCATAGGCAAAATAATAAAAGGGGCGACCATGCATCCGGTCTTTGTCCCAGCTTAATTTCGGCGTCGCATAAAAACCGGTTGCCGACAAAGAGACACGCCCGAGATAGGCACGTTTTACCGCATCGGCAAACGCCATGCTGTCGGTGCCAATATGAACCTGACCATTGGCAAAAACCACCTCGGCCTGATCGGTTTGATATTCATCTGCCAGAAAGGCGGCAATCCGGCCTTTGATGGTTTGCGCTGCCCGCATCGCCGCCATGCCATTCAGGTCAGTTCCCGACGATGCCGCTGTTGCCGATGTATTTGGCACTTTGCCCGTTGTTGTTGCGGTGATTTTGACAAGGTCAACATCAATCTGAAATTCATGCGCAACAATTTGCGCTATCTTTGTGTAAAGCCCCTGTCCCATTTCGGTGCCACCATGATTGAGGTGAACCGATCCATCATTATAGACATGGATCAATGATCCGGCCTGATTCAAAAATGTTGTATTAAAGGAAATGCCAAATTTCACTGGCGTCAGGGCAATGCCACGTTTGACATATTGATTGGCAGCGTTAAAGGCGGCAATTGCCGCACGGCGCGCCACATAATCAGATGTTTTAACAAGTTCATCAACGATGGGCTGGATCACGCAATCTTCGACCGTTTGCCCATAGGGTGTGATGCCAAATTTAGCCGCTCCTTTATCCGGATAGAAATTTTTCCGCCGCACTTGTAATGGATCAAGCCCAAGATAATGCGCCACCTCATCCATCACCCGTTCAATGCCAAGCATACCCTGCGGCCCACCAAAACCACGAAACGCCGTATTGGACTGGGTATGTGTCAAACAGCAATAATTGGTGATTTTCATATGCGGAATATCATAGGCATTGTCGGCATGACACATGGCCCGCGCCGCAATACCAGCCGACAAATCCCACGACATGCCACAGCGTAACGCCTGTTCAAATTCAACCGCAAGAACACGGCCATCATCATCAAAACCGACATGGTAATCAATCCGGCAATCATGGCGTTTGCCGGTCAGCATGAAATCATCATCACGATCATAAATTGTTTTCGCCGGTTGACCGGTTAAATAGGCGGCAAGCGCCGCTGTCATCGCAGGTAAATTGCCCTGACTTTCCTTGCCGCCGAACGCCCCGCCCATGCGCCGCGTTTCAACCGTTACCGCATGATTGGCAAGCCCCAGCATTTCGGCTGTTTTATGCTGGATTTCGCTTGGATGCTGAGTTGAACAAAATAGCTGTATCTCACCATCTTCGCCCGGAATCGCCAATGCCGCCTGTCCTTCAAGATAGAAATGTTCCTGCCCGCCAGCGCAAACACGGCCGCGCAATGCGTGCGGTGCAGCGGTAAGGGCAGTTTGCACATCGCCTTTAATCATCTCGCTTGGGCTGGCAAGCCATGATTTGGCTTGCATCGCCGCATCAATTGTTAAAATGGCTGGCAAAGGGTCATACTCAATGACCGCAAGCCCGATTGCCGCGCGGGCTGCCGCCATATCAACCGCCGCAATGGCAAATAGCGACTGTCCAACATAGCAAACTTCATCAACCGCAAAAACAGGATCATCATGTATCACTGGCCCGCAATCATTCACCCCGGGAATATCAGCCGCCGTCATGACCGCAACGATACCCGGGGCTGCGGCCACGGCCGATAAATCCATACGGGTGATTTTGGCATGGGCATGCGCACTTTGCCCAATCAAGACGGTCAGGCAATTTGCCGGTGTTGCCATATCATCAACATAAACAGCACGACCCGATACATGCTTTACCGCACTATCATGATGTTTCGATTGGCGGATATCGCCATCAATGCCAGATGATGTCATGACCAGCCCTCCAGCCCCGCAGCAAGATCGGCACCAGCAAGCCGCATCTGCCGCGATGAGGTTAGGTCTAGCCCATATTTGATAAGCAGATTCTGCGATGTTAAAAGCCGGTATTCGGCCGAACCTCGCATATCTGAAAGCGGGGTGAAATCATCCCTCAAAGCCGCAGCCGCAGCTTTGAAATGCGTCATATCAAGCGGTTTTCCAGCAAGTTTCGCCTCGGCATGACTTGCGCGTTTTGGAATGCCAGCCATGCCACCAAAGGCCAAACAAACATCGGTGATAACGCCATCATCAAGATGCAGATTTGCCGCCAGCATCACTGCCGAAATATCCTGATCAAACCGTTTTGATATTTTATAGCATCGTAAATGCGGTGCTGGTTCCTGCGGCACCAGAATCGCCGATAGAAATTCACCGCTTTGCCGATCTTGCTTGCCATAATCCAAAAAGAAATTTTCCAGATCGAGAATACGGGTCTCGCTGGCTTTGGTCAGCTCGATTTTGCTAGCAAGCGCCATTAGCACTGGCGGCAAGTCGCCAATCGGTGAGGCATTGGCAATATTACCACAAACCGTACCACTGCTGCGAACCTGAAGCGCACCAAAGCGCCGCAGCAATTCGGCGCATTCCGGCAAAGCATCGGCAATGTGATGCAGAAATTGCTGATGCGTCACCGCTGGCATGATCCGCATAAAATCGCCGTCGGTTTCAATTTGGTCAAAACCAGCAACACGCCCTGTCCAGATAAATGTGCCAAATTTGCGATGCTGTTTTGTCACCCAAAGCCCAATATCGGTTGCACCGCCAACAATGGTTGCATCCGCCTCTTTGGCATAGATTTTTGCAAAGCTGGTACGGGTGGTAGGGGCAATAAATTGTGTGGTTGCATCACCAAGGCAGATATCGTCTTGGTGGTCTTTTGCCGACGATAGCGCCGCCAGCATCGCCGCCTCATTTGCCATATCGCTTGTGGCCATATCCTTTTTGGCCATATCGCCGTCCCTGCCCTGATCAAGCATGCTGGCAGCATCAACAATCGGGCGATAGCCCGTGCAGCGGCATAGATTGCCAGCAAGGGTCGTATCCACCTCATTTGCTGATAGCCCGCGGCCATTTTGCCAAGCCGCATAAAGCGACATCACAAATCCAGGCGTGCAAAATCCGCATTGTGACGCATCGGCAGCAACCATCGCGCTTTGCACCGGATGTAATTTGCCATCAGGGCTGGCCAGCCCTTCGACCGTGCGAATGGCGCTTCCATCAATCATGCCAAGAAATAAAATACAGCTATTTACCGGCCGATATTCCAGCCGTCCCATCGCGTCAGGTCGTGCCATCGTTACCGTACAGGCACCGCAATCACCTTCGGCACAGCCTTGTTTGGTGCCGCGAAGATGCGGTTGACCACGCAACCATTCAAGCAATGTCACATCGCCAGCAACATCCCTGACATGCTGTGCCTTACCATTCAGTAAAAAGCGGATTTCACTACGCATAGCGCCTCCGCATTTAGCTGCCCCGATAAGTCGAATAGCCGTATGCGGACAGAAGTAACGGAACGTGATAATGCTGCGTTGGATCATTGATGCCAAAATTAATCACAACATCATCAAGAAACGGAATTTCGGGAAGGTCATCACCGCTTCGGCGCAGATATGCCGCCACCTTAAACAGCAATTGATATCGTCCTTTTTGCAATGCGTCACCATCCAGCAAAGGCGCATCACAGCGACCATCATCATTGGTTTTGGTGGTTTTCATCAGCACTGGCACATCGCCATCAAGGCGAAACAGATCAATCGACAGATCTGATGCCGGACTGCCGCGAGCTGTATCTAGAACATGTGTTGTTAAGCGGCCCATAAGCCATTTCCCCCTTTTGCATAAACCGCCCGAAAAGGAACATCTAACGATGGCAGTTATGCATTGTTATTGCAAATCAAATTGGACATTTAATAGAATCCTGTCAATATGGCGCTGCGCCGGTTTTGACCGGCTTGGTTACTGTTTAAACCGGATAATTATGACGATCAAACCTGCACCGCATCGCTTATCACGCGCCGATTTTATCGCGGCCTTTGGCGGTATTTACGAGCATTCACCATGGGTGGCCGAAAGGCTGTTTGACGCTGGCCTTAGCGCGCATGATGCCAATCCGGCCAATCTGGCAAGACGCATGGCCGAAATTGTAGATGCCGCCGGATATGACAAACAGATGGCTCTTTTATGCGCCCATCCCGAACTTGCCGGAAAGCTGGCCATTGCCGGATCATTAACAGCTGAGTCAACCGCCGAACAGGCAAGTGCCAAACTTGATCAATGCAACGCCGAAGAATTTGCCGCCTTTCAAGATTTGAACGACCGTTATGGCAAAAAATTCGGCCACCCCTTTATCATTGCTGTTCGCGGTCTTGATCGCGCCACTATTTTGGCGGCCTTTGGCAAACGCGTTGCACAGTCGGTCGAAACCGAATTTGCCACCGCGCTTGGCGAAGTGCATAAAATTGCGCGGCTTCGGTTAGAGCAATTATCGGCCGAATAACCACATCGCCGCCGGCAGATATGATTTCCCAACAAAAAAGCCCTGCCATAAAGGCAGGGCCTTGCATTTATAGCCGGCGATTTATTTGGTTTCGCTGCCTGAGTGAAAGTTAAAGACAGCGCCGTCTTTAATCCCGCTTGGCCAGCGTGCTGTCACGGTTTTCAGCTTGGTATAGAAACGCACGCCTTCCATGCCATGGATCGAATGATCGCCAAACATCGAGGCTTTCCATCCACCAAAGCTATGATAGGCAACCGGCACCGGAATTGGCACATTCACGCCAACCATGCCAACATTCACATTATTGGCAAATTCACGCGCTGCATCACCATCACGGGTGAAAATCGCCGTTCCATTTCCATATTCATGTGTCATCACCAGATTGACCGCTTCTTCATAGGTTTTTGGCCGCAGAACCGAAAGAACCGGCCCAAAAATTTCATCACGATAAACCGACATATCCGCGGTTACATGGTCAAGAAGCGTGCCACCGACGAAAAAGCCATCTTCATAGCCTTGCAATGACAGGCCCCGACCATCAACAACCACCGTGGCACCATCAGCCTCGCCCTGATTGATATAATCGGTCACGCGCTCTTTTGACTCGCGCGTAATCACAGGCCCCATTTCAACACCGGGTTCGTCATATTGGCCAATTTTCAAAGCGCGTACCTTTGGTGCCAAGGCCGAAACAAACCGGTCAGCCGTATCGTCACCAACCGCAAGCACAGCCGATATCGCCATGCAACGTTCGCCTGCCGACCCATAGGCCGCACCCATTGCCGCATCAACCGCCTGACCCATATCGGCGTCAGGCATGATGATCATATGGTTTTTGGCACCGCAAAGCGCTTGAACGCGCTTGCCATTCGCGCATCCACGGCCATAGATATATTTGCCAATCGCGGTTGAACCAACAAAGCTGATTGCCGCCACATCAGGATTATCAAGAAGCGCGTCAACCGCTTCCTTATCGCCATTAACAACATTCATACAACCATCGGGCAATCCAGCTTCGCTGAGCAACTGCGCCAGATAAAGCGGTGCGGCTGGGTCGCGTTCGGAAGGCTTTAAAATGAATGTATTGCCGCAGGCAAGCGCCATTGGAAACATCCACATCGGCACCATTGCAGGAAAATTAAATGGCGTGATTCCCGCCACAACACCAACCGGCTGGCGAAGCGAATAGCTGTCAACCGCACCAGCGACCTGCGCCGAATATTCGCCTTTCAGCAAATGCGGAATACCACAGGCAAATTCGACCACTTCAAGACCGCGCGATACCTCACCTTTGGCATCATCTAATGTCTTGCCATGCTGGGTTGAAATCAGCTCGGCGATCCGGTCAAGATTTTTAATGATCAATTCACGGAATTTGAACATGACTTGGGCGCGTTTTGCCGGCGGTGTATTGGCCCAGCCGGGCAAGGCCGCCTTGGCGACAGCAACCGCCGCGTCAATTTCGGCAGCACTGGCCAACGGCACTGATGACGTAACCGCGCCTGTTGCTGGATTGTAGACATTCTGCGACCGGCCACTTGTACCCGCCGATGTTGCGCCTTTGATAAAATGCATATCCGTCATTGCTGCCTCGTTTAGCCCCTGCTTGCGCAGATGGCTCTTTATTGATGTTTGTTTGAAAATATCAGCCCTAGACTAAGCCTTTTTTGCACAAAGGCAAGACAGGCCAACGCTGGTTTAGGCCGAATATCACCACCGATCGAGGATAAGGGATTTTTCGGTTTTTGAAAAACAAAGCTTGGCCTTGGCAAGATTGATTGTATAAGAAGCTATGGAGATTTGGGTATTATTTGCCGTCGCCGCTGCCGCAACACAGGCACTTCGTACGGCGGTACAACGACGCATGGTTGCGCCGCTTGGCAGCTATGGCGCCGCCTATATTCGGTTTTCCTATGCCTGTCCAATCGCATGGCTTTGTGTTTTTTCCTTCATCAGCATGACTGGCGCAAAGCTTGCCGGACTTCCATTTACTTTTTGGGCCTGGATCAATATCGCCGCGCTGACGCAGGTTATTTTCACGATTCTTCTGGTTCAGCTTTTTAGCCATAGGTCTTTTGCTGCAGCCGTTGCCTTTTCAAAAACTGAAGTTTTGCAAACAGCGATTTTTGAGGCGCTGATTTTGGGCGTTGTTGTGACCGTCCAAACCGGTTTTGCCATTGCGCTTGGTGTGTTTGCAACAGTGATGCTGGCCCTTGTCAAATCCAATTTATCCTTTGGCAATATCCGCCAAAGCATTATGAGCCGCCAAATGGCAATCGGCCTTGCGGCAGGTGCTTTCCTCGGATTTTGCACCGTTTCCTATGGCGCCGCGATGCAGGCGATGATTGGCGGCAGCCTACTTAGCAATGCGATCTATGCCGCCGCGATTGGGGTAACAATTCAGGCAGTATGTTTTGGTGCCTATCTGTATGTCGCCAAACGCCGTGAATTTATCGCCAGCTTTGTCGAATGGCGGGGCGGGGCGATGGCTGGGGTTTGGGCTGCCATTTGCAGCATTTGCTGGTTTGCCGCTTTTTTGAACCATGAAGTTGCGCCGGTTCGCGCTGTAGGGCAGGTCGAACTGCTGTTCAGCATCGGTTTTTCGGTGCTTTATTTCAAAGAACGTGTCAGCCGCCTAGAGCTTGCGGCAATGGCGCTTTTGGCGCTGTCAATTGTCATGGTGTTGCTGGATTAGAACAATTTTTACCATCGACAGAAACTGCGCCAATCTGTCCCGCCTTCCTGATTGACAAGCCTTTCGCACAACCTTAATAATGTTGTTCGTTTTCGCCCGCCCGGACGGGCTTAACCCTGCAAGGCCACCGCGGCCACACCCCCCATTCATCAACTTTGAGAGTGCTGTTCTCGTGGAAAAATTCCTGTCATCTATCGGTATTTCTGACGTTCAAACCTTTGTTCACAACCCGTCGTATGATCAGCTTTATGAAGACGAGCTTCAGCCCGGACTTGAAGGCTTTGCCCGCGGCTATCTAACCGAACTTGGTGCCGTTAATGTGTTAACTGGCGAATATACTGGCCGATCACCAAAAGATAAATTTATCGTCATGGATGACACCACTCGCGACAGCTATTGGTGGAATGGTAATGGCACCAAGAATGACAATAAACCCATTGATACGGCTGTCTGGAATGATCTGAAAGCACTTGCTGCCAAGCAGCTAAGCGGTAAAAAACTGTATATTGTTGACGGGTTTTGCGGTGCCAATAAAGACACATGCATGAAAGTTCGCTTTGTCATGGAAGTGGCATGGCAGGCGCATTTTGTGAAAAATATGTTTATTCGGCCAAGCGACGAAGAGCTTGCCGATTTTACCCCTGATTTCACCGTGGTAAATGCCTCGATGACAACCAATCCAGATTGGGAACGTCACGGCATGAATTCGCCAACCTTTGTTGCCTTTAACCTAACCGAGCGTATGCAGCTTATTGGCGGCAGCTGGTATGGCGGCGAAATGAAAAAAGGACTTTTCTCGGTGATGAATTACCTTTTGCCGCAAAAAGGCATTGCCTCAATGCATTGTTCAGCAAATTCTGGTGCGAATGGCGATGTGGCACTTTTCTTTGGATTGTCAGGAACCGGCAAAACCACCCTGTCGGCCTCGTCAAACCGGAGCCTGATTGGTGATGATGAACATGGCTGGGATGATGATGGCGTTTTCAATTTTGAAGGTGGTTGTTACGCCAAGACAAGTGATCTGAGCGAGGCCAGCGAGCCAGAAATCTATCGGGCAATCCGCCGCGATGCGCTGTTGGAAAATGTGATGGTGGATGCTGATGGCAAAATCGATTTCAGCGATACCAGCCTTACCCTTAACACCCGCGTTTCCTATCCAATCTCTCACATTGACAATATTGTTCGTCCGGTCTCTAAGGCTGGTCATGCAAAACATGTGCTGTTTTTGACAGCCGATGCTTTCGGCGTTTTACCGCCTGTTTCGATTCTTGATGATGCCGCAACGCAATATCATTTCCTGTCTGGCTTTACCGCTAAAATGGCCGGAATGGAACGCGGCATGACCGAACATCAACCAACCTTTTCGGCCTGTTTTGGCGCGGCCTTCCTAACCCTTCACCCAACCAAATATGCTGAAGTATTGAACAAGCGCATGCATGATGCAGGTGCCAAGGCCTATTTGATCAATACGGGCTGGAACGGACAGGGAAAGCGCATCTCGCTTGCCAACACGCGGGCCTTGATCAATGCCATTTTTGATGACGAATTGGATGATGCTGAAACCGAAACCTTGCCAATCTTTAATTTGCAAATGCCAAAAGTCTTGGCCGGACTGGACAGTTCGGTTCTGGATCCGCGGTCAAGCTATGATAACCCGGCTGAATGGGAAAAGCGCGCCCGCCATCTAGGTGGTTTATTTGTCGATAATTTCGAGAAATTCACCGATACCGATGCAGGCAAGGCACTTGTTGCCGCAGGGCCACAGATCGACTAATCCAGCGAAATAGGTTCCTGAAATGAAAAGACGCTGGCCTGAAACCAGCGTTTTTTTTATGCGTTACCCAGCGACAGAAGTGCGCCGCTATAAAAAGCTGTTAATCGTTTCGATCAGCGCAGCATTGATTTGCCGCGGCCCTTTGTTAAGCCGGTTTTTATGACGTCTTGCACCAGGCATACGAACACCATCAATGGCAGTCATTTTCTGCATAAAGCCTTCAACATGATCCTGCCAGCCATCACCGGCAACCACCGTTGGCGATAAGCCGATGATCATTTCACCACCGCGTGGTGGGCCACCGTCCTTATTGTCGGTTTCGCGGGCTTCAAAACTGAACTGCTCGCCCGTCATGCCCGCGGCAAGCAATTCAACCATCAGCGCAATCGCCGATCCTTTATAGCCGCCAAATGGCAATAGAACGCCTTTGGCAATCGCTGCCGGATCAGTGGTTAGCTGGCCATTTTCATCAAGTCCTGTTCCAAGCGGCACTTCACGGCCATCACGAGCGGCAATCTGCACATCGCCCATCGCCATTGACGCTGTTGCCATATCATAGACAACCGGATCATGACCCGGACGCGGCCACGCAAATGACAATGGATTGGTGCCAAATAAGGCCTCTTTCGATCCTGCTGGTGCCACCGCTGGCATATAGGCCGTACAAGCTATACCAACCAGACCACGATCGGCCAGATATTCGGTTTCCGGCCAAAGTGCCGCAAAATGATGAACCCCTACAAGCGATAAAGCACCAATGCCAATTTGGTTTGTCGCCTCCACAAGAACGGGCAGCCCAACCGATTGTGCTAATGGCGCAAAACAGCCATGACCATCAACCTGAATTACCGCAGGGGTAATGTGTTTGATTGTTGGTTTGGCTTTGCCGTCAACCTTGCCACTGCGAAGCGCTTTGACATAGCCAGGAACACGAAACAATCCATGCGAATGTGACCCGTCACGTTCAGCACGGCTGATGATATCAGCCAGCGCTTCCGCATTTGCCACATCACATCCATTTGCCAGCATGACCTTTTTTGCAATGTCATAAATGGCATCAAGGCCAAGTTCTTGCGTACTCATTTGTATCTTGGCCCTTCATCACCTCGGTCTGGACGTGCCATCGCAGCAATGGCGTTAACCATGCTGATCTTGCCAATCGTTTTGCCATCATCACCAATCACGACACCGCTGTCCTTGCCGGCATTCACCAACTGTTGCAGCGCATCCTCAAGCGGCGTTTTAATGCCCATTTTCGGTCCGGTTGCCCGATCAGCTTTTTCCATGATCGTTCGCACTTCGAGAACACGCCCCCGATTAATATCTTTGATAAAGTCAGAGATATAATCATCGGCAGGTTTCATGATGATCGATTGTGGATCACCCTGCTGGATCACCTCACCATCACGCAGGATTGAAATTTCATCCCCAATCCGCAAAGCTTCATCAAGGTCATGCGTGATAAAGACAATGGTTTTATGCAATTCTTCTTGAAGATCGAGAAGGATGTTCTGCATATCGGTTCGGATCAATGGATCAAGTGCCGAAAAGGCTTCGTCCATCAGCAGGATTTCCGCATCGGTTGCCAGCGCGCGGGCAAGGCCGACCCGCTGTTGCATTCCACCCGATAGCTGCGCTGGAAAATGCTGTTCAAAACCAGCAAGGCCAACACGGTCAATCCAGCGCTGGCTTCGTTCGGTTGCTTCACCCTCACCGATGCCCTGAATGCTGAGGCCATATGCCACATTCTGCGACACTGTTCGATGCGGCAAAAGCCCGAAACGCTGAAACACCATTGATGCTTTGTGGCGCCGGAAGTCACGCAACTCCTCGATCGACATTGCCATCACATTATCACCATCGACAATGACTTCGCCTTCGGTTGGTTCGATCAAACGATTAATATGCCGGATCAAGGTCGATTTCCCCGAACCGGACAATCCCATAATCACCTGAATCCGTTTTGACTTGATTTTGATATTAATATCGCGAAGGCCAAGAACATGACCATGTTGATCGAGCAAATCTTGTTTACTAAAACCGGCATGAACATGCTTCATGGCCGCTTCAGGATTGCTGCCAAAAACCTTATAAAGATTCCGAATTTCAATTTTGGTATCAGTCATTGCCGTGTCCCTTGCGATAAGCCTGCAAACGCTGGCCATATTTCTGCGAAACACGGTCAAAGATGATGGCAATAGCAACAATGGCCAAGCCGTTCATCAAACCAAGCGCAAGATACTGGTTCGAAACCGCCTGCAAAACCGGTACCCCAAGACCACGAACACCGATCATTGAGGCAATCACAACCATCGCAAGCGCCATCATAATTGTCTGGTTCACACCAGCAAATATATTCGGCAGCGCTAACGGGATCTGAACCCCCCAAAGCCGTTGTTTGTAATTGGCACCGAAAGCATCAGCCGCCTCCAACACTTCTTCATCAACAAGCCGGATGCCAAGATTGGTCAGGCGCACAATTGGTGGGGCAGCATAAATACATACCGCAATCAGCCCAGGCACCTTGCCAATGCCCAAAAGCATCACAACAGGGATCAGATAAACAAAGCTTGGTATAGTCTGCATTACATCAAGAATAGGGGTGATAATTGATTGAACGCGGTTTGATTTGGCCATCCAAATCCCAAGAGGAATGCCTACGCCGATACACACTAAAGTGGCCACCGAAATTATAGCTAATGTGGCCATGGTGTTTTCCCACATGCCAAAATAGCCAATAATTATGAAACAAATAACTGACCCTAGAACCAGTTTCCAGCTCCGTGAGCCAAGCCAAGCCAAGCCAGCGATTACTAAAAGAATAATTGGCCAAGGCGAGTTAATTAACAGTCTCTCGAACCAAATCATGAATTGCAATAAAGGGTCAAAAAAGTTTTCTATACCCTCACCGTAGGCGCGCGAGAAGCTACGAAATCCAAAATCGACAGCCTTCTTAAAATCACGCAAATCACCACGGCCTAGCTCAGGAAACTCGCTAAAAAATTCCATAACACTACCTTTTTGTGAAAAAAACGCCTGCCGACAAAAACCGGCAGGCGATATGTTGACACACTAACAAGTGATCCTACAGGCCCGCTTTGACCTTCTTAGCAACATCTGCGCTAACCCAGTTAGTCCAGACATCAGCGTGCTTAGTCAAGAACTCGATGGCAGCATCTTCACCAGTTGCCTGCTGGTCAGCCATGTAAGCCAAAGTCGCGTTCATTACAGGACCAGGAAAAATACGCTTTGCAAAGTAATCGCCAGCCGGACCCACACGCTTTTTGAAACTATCTGTGATTACAGTATGAACCTCTGACTTTGTCCATGCTGATGGCTTTGGATTTGAACATTCCTGTTCTGGTTTGACGATGCAACTGTCCCAATTTTCGCTACCCGCAAATGGAATACCAAAGTCGAGCATTGACAGGCTGTATTTACCAACAACTGATGTTGGCGACCAGTAATATCCAAACCAGTTCTCACCCCGATCCGACGCTTTTGCGATTGACGCATCGAGACCAGCCGCTGAACCCGGATCAACCAGGCGCCAGCCTTTTTTCTCCATTTCAAAGGCACGAAATAAGTTTGCATTTGCCAGCTGACAGCCCCAACCCGACGGACATGTATGGAAGCCCCCTTTTGAAGGGTCTTCAGGGTGCGGAAACAGGTCCGGACGATTCAGAACATCGACAACAGTTTTTAGCTCTGGGTGCTTCTTCATGGTATGCGGTAGCAGCCACCAGCCTTCTCCCAACCCGGTAATCGGACCCTCTGAAACAGTATGGAGACGTCCCTCGGCTTTTGCAGCATTCAGCGGGGTGGCAACAGCATTAACCCACAGCTCACCGGCTACATCTGGTTGGCCTTTTTCATTCATTGAAGTAAAGGTTGGCATTGTATCGCCAGGAACGATGTCTACCTTACAGCCATAGCCAGACTCCAGAATTATTTTATCCACATTGGCCATCAGCTGTGCTGATGCCCAGTTCATTTCAGCAATAGAGACAGTACCACATGCCGCAGACGCCTGCCCCGAGACCCCTAACATGGTTCCCGCCGCTACTGCTGACGCAATAAGTAATTTTCTCATCATAACCCTCCCAAGGATTTTATTGACTTATTTTTCTAGTAAAATAGAACAGCAACCCATCTATTTCGGAATGTTCAGCATGCGACATTTCTTGCATCAATAACAGCCTTTTTTATTTAATTCTGCAAAACGGCACCTTTTCAACTTGCCGTTTTTAGATCATTTCATACCTCAGTGTCTGTATTCAGGATCTTCATCATCCAAGATTCTTCGAATTGCAGCGAGGTGCTGATCAACTGTTTGATCCTGGACTTCCCATTGTTTTGCAGTTTTTTCAGCAATTTCATTCGACAGGACAGACAGCTCTAACCCAGACCCTTTTGCAGTTAAATAAGTCCGACAAGCTCGCTCGTAATAATAGGCTAAATCAAAAGCAAGTGCTGGCGATTCGGCAACAGTCATAAAACCGTGATTGCCCATCATCACCAGCCGTTTATTACCAAGAATGGTTGATAGCCTTTCGGCCTCGTCATCCAGCCCCATGCCATCAAACCCGGAATCCACCGCAACACGATTAAAGAAACGGCAACTGGTTTGATCTACCGGCAGCAAAGTTGGGTCTTTGAGTGCACTAAGCGCAGTGGCATAATGCGAATGCAAATGCACGATACAGCGCGCCTGCGGATTATTGCGATGCATTGCACCATGAATCCACCATGCGGTTGGATCAACCTTTTGCCCATAACCAGACGGCGTTTTGCGTGCATCGAGAAGCAGCAGGTCACTTGCCCTCATTTTGGAAAAATGCACGCCGTAAGGATTCATTAAAAATTGCTGCCCATCATCCGATATGGCATAGGAAAAATGATTGGCAATGCCTTCATGCATCGACTCGCGTGCCGTCCAGCGAAAAATTGCCGCAAGATCACGGCGTGCCTCATCAATATCAACAATGATTTCAGACATGATTACCCCCAATCGCCGCCGCCAAACGGCATCAAAACCTGACATCTGATCAAGCCTGACTGATTCACCGGCAAGATCAAATGCTTTTTTAAATTCTTTGGACTATGTTAGGCATCGAAAGAAACAAAGTCATCCCTTGTGTCGATCGGTAAATTGGCCGACCAAGAAGGCGGAGGAATCGCGCATGCAAATCTGTCAGTCATTCATTGGCGGCAAGCCACTAAAAAGCAATCTGCCAATTATTGAAAAGCGGTATCCGGCAACCGGCGAAGTGATTGCCCATATCGAACCGGCAAGCGATGCAATGCTGGATGAAGCAGTTGCGATTGCCAGCCAAGCCCAGATTTCATGGGCCAAAACCGATGCATTTGACCGCGCCAAAATTCTGCATAAAGCCGCCAATCTGATGCGCGAGGCAAATGACGAATTAGCGCATCTTGAAGTGCGCGATGTTGGCAAGGTATTTAGCGAAGCTGTCAGCGGCGATGTGCCATCAGGAACCGATGCGTTTGACTATTTTGCCGCCTGTATCACCGCGCAAAATGGTGATTTCAACAAATGGGACAAGGCCATTGGCTATAGCGTGCGGGTGCCGCTTGGGGTTTGCGCTGGCATTGGCGCATGGAATTATCCAATGCAGATTGCCTGCTGGAAATCAGCACCAGCATTAGCCGCAGGCAATGCCTTCATTCTAAAACCATCCGAAGAAACCCCCTTTGTCGCGCACAAGGTTGCCGAATTGCTGCAAGCCGCCGGCCTTCCTGACGGCTTGTTCCAGATCATTCATGGTGATCGCGACATTGGCGCAGCCTTGTGCGCACATCCCGGCATTGCCAAAATATCATTAACCGGCGGTGTTGAAACAGGACGGTTGATCATGGCGCAATCCGCGCAATCACTCAAAAAAATCACGCTAGAGCTTGGCGGAAAATCGCCTTTGCTGGTGTTTGAAGATTGCGATTTTGACCTTGCCGTTCAGACCGCGCTTGATGCGAATTTCTACACGGGTGGCGAGGTTTGCTCGAACGCCACAAGGGTGTTTGTCCAACGCAGCATCGCCGATAATTTCATTGCCGCCATGGCCGCCCGCACCGAGGCCATGCGGGTTGGCGACCCGATGGCAAGCGATATCCAGATGGGTGCGCTGATCTCTAGCCGCCACCTTGCCAAGGTTCTTGATTACATCAAAATTGGCGTGAATGAAGGCGCAACAATCACGACAGGCGGCAACGCGCTGCAGCCACAAGGCTTTGAAAATGGCTATTTCATGCAGCCGACCATTTTGACCAATTGCCATGATGATATGCGGGTTGTCCGCGAAGAAATTTTTGGACCGGTCATGTCGGTTCTGATCTTTGATGATGAAGATGAAGCCATCCGCCGTGCCAACAGCACCAATTTTGGTCTTGGTGCTGGTGTGATGACACAGGATCTGGCGCGGGCGCACCGTGTTGCCGATGCGCTTGAATCCGGCAATGTCTGGGTGAACAGCTATAATCTGTTACCACCGGGTCTGCCATTTGGTGGGGCGAAACATTCCGGTTTTGGTCGTGAAAATAGCGCCTATACACTTGATGCCTACAGCGAAATCAAATCGGTTTATATTCAGCTGTAAATCGGTTTTGGGCGATGGCGGGATGATCTGAAACATCATGCAATCCGCCATGGCTAACCAAAGATCAGCCAAAATATTCAATGGCAAAATCAGCAAGACATGTTTATGGTCTGTCCATCGAAAATCACAGGGTTTGGGTAAGAAAAAATGCGATATGTTGTGACAGGTGGCTGCGGCTTTATCGGCGCTCACGTTGTTAATCTTTTACAGTCCAAAGGTAAAAAAGTTGCGATTGTCGATAAGATTACCAACCGGAAAACGATCGACAGCGCATTTCTGAACGAGGGCGCGCAACATTTCTACATGGATATCAGCGACCCGCAATTGATGGAAAAAGCCTTATTGCCTGATGATGTGGTGATTCATCTTGCCGCCCAATCGCATGTTGATGTGTCCTTCAAAAACCCAGTTTCGACAACCATTTCCAATGTTGTTGGCATTCACAGCCTGCTTGCCGCCTGCGTCAAAAAAGGTGTGAAAAAACTAATCGTCATGAGCACGGACGAAGTTTACGGGTCAACCGATGAGATTGTCGATGTTCGCCTGCTTGATCCGGCCAATCCCTATAGCGCATCCAAAGCCGCCGCCGACATGATTGTCAGCGCCTATCAAAAGATGCACCCCGAATTAACGATTACGACGCTGCGATCAAACAATATTGCTGGCCCGGGTCAGTTCATCAATAACATCATTCCCCGCTTTTCGGTTCTTGGCCTGCTTGACAGGAAATTCACCCTGCATGGCGATGGGTCGGCGCGCCGGCGCTATCTATGGGTAAAGGATGCGGCGATGGCGATCTATCTTTTGGCGGAACATGCCACCAAAAGCCAGGTTTATCATATTGGCCATGACCAGTCATTTTCCAACCTCGAGGTCGCCGAGAAAATTGGCAGCTATCTAAAGCTCGAAGATTACATCTCGTTTGAAAAAGACCGTCTGATCAATGACACGATCTATCCTGCTGATAGTCTGGATATGCTTCGCGATTTTGATTGGAAACCAACGCGCGATCTTGACGATTTCCTGCCTGAAACAATTGAATGGTATCGAACACATCTCGATCATTTTCGCGATCTGGTTTAATCGGCTGGCGGCCAAGAATCTGCCAGTGGACAGGTTCGGTACCAGCGCCAGTGACGGGCGGCCGGTTCACCGTCAGGCGAAAAGTAACCACCGTCAGGCCAACAGCAAAGAGTGGCGCAATCCATGAAAATTCTTCACATCATTGCTGGGGCAAAACAGGGCGGCGCCGAATCCTGTGCCGTTGACACGATCCGCGCACTTGCCGCCGCTGGCATTGAACAAATTGTGATTTGCCGCCCGCATCCAGCCTTTTTGAAATTGGTGAATGATTGCAATCTTGAGCATCATTTTCTGAGCTTTCTCCCGATGTTGAAATGGGTTCAAAAGGCCAAAATCAACGCCATCATAAAGCGCGAAAAGCCCGATCTGGTACATTCTTGGATGAATCGCGCTGCCAGCTTTACGCCAAAACAAACCCAAATGCCGGTGCTTGGCTGGTTTGGCGGCTATTATGATTTGAAATATTACAAATCCTGCGATTTTTACATGGGCGTCACCAAGGATATTGTCGCGCATATCGCCGCTGCCACCAACCAGCCAGACAAGTCCTATGTTGGGCATGTCTTTGGCACATTGGAACCAATGGGCGAGATTAAAAAAGCGGACTATGGCATTTCCGAAGCGTCAAAAGTTGTTTTATTGCTGTCGCGAATGCATTGGAAAAAAGGGGTTGATCTCTTGATCGACGCGGCGGCAAAAATGGATGATGAAGTGGTCTTCCTACTTGCCGGAGACGGGCCCGAGATCAACACATATAAAGCGCAAGCAAAGGCTCTAAATCTGGAACATCGGGTCATTTTTGCCGGATGGTGTACTGACCGGCTGGGACTTTTAGGCATTGCCGATGTGTGTGTTCTGCCATCGCGTTATGAACCTTTCGGGATTGTCATTGCCGAATCATGGTTTGCCAATGTCCCGCTTGTTGCCACCAAGGCCGCGGGGGCTAAACATTATGTTCATGATGAACGAGATGGCTTGCTTGTCGAAATTGATGATTGTGACGGGCTGGTAATAGCCCTTGACCGTGCGCTGAACGACAAGCCCCTTCGCGCCAAGCTCGTTAAAGGCGGGCAGGAAACCTATGAAAAGCTGTTCAGCCGCGATTCAGTCATTGCGACCCTAATCGAATCCTACAATGACATGATCAAGCGATACGCCAAGGACAAAGCAGCCAGCACCGACAAGCCTAATTAATCTCGGGAAGCGGCAGCGCCGTTGTATATTTGATTTCTTCCATCGCAAATGAAGAGCTGACATCGGTTAGCTGCACATTGGCAATAAGCTTGCGATAAAAAGTGTCATAGGTCGCCATATCCGGAACCACAACCCGAAGCAAATAATCGACCTCGCCACTCATCCGGTAAAATTCGACAACTTCCGGCATATCAGCAACCATACTGGCAAAATCCTGCAACCATTCGGCATTATGCTGATCCGTGCGGACGGCGACAAATACCGACATGCCAACACCAATTTTCTGTGGGTCAAGCAAAGCAACGCGTTTGCGAATCAAACCGGTCTCTTCCATCCGTTGAATCCGGCGCCAGCACGGCGTTACCGACAGCCCAACTTTGCGCGCGATATCGGCAACCGGCTGGGCGGCATTGACCTGTAATTGAGCAAGAATCTGTTTATCTATCTGATCCATGGCAGTTTCTGCTTTCATCTCCATGACAGCCTCAAAAGCGGCAGCCAGACCTAAAGGGGCGTTTACCGCGTTGAGAATAGTGATTTTTCCGAAAAATAAAAGCTTTTCCAAAATATTTTGCGTTATTCATTTCATTTTTTCAAAATCACGACAAATTTTGCTAACTCACCCCATTTTTTTAAAATTTTTCTCTAGTGCCAAAAATATTGGTGATGACCATCATAAATATGACAATAACGGCACCAAGCACACGCTGATTGATCGGTTGCAATCTTGATCGTCTATCGGCAATATCGCTCGCATGAAACAGCATCAATTATCTTTGATTACAAGCCCAAACTGGCAGGATTACGAATTGCTGGATAGCGGCAATTTGCGGAAATTCGAGCGGTTTGGTCAGCACCGGTTTATCCGCCCCGAACCACAGGCCATGTGGCAACCGCGACTTGGCGAAGATGATTGGGTTGCTGATGGCGTTTTTGTCCCCGGCAAGAATGAACAGGATGATGGTGAAGGTGGCGGCTGGCAGCTTTCACGCGGATTGCCGCCAAGCTGGCAGCTTGGCTATCAATCATTGCGCTTTCTGGCGCAGCCGACACCCTTTCGTCATTTGGGATTTTTTCCCGAACAGGCGGCGCATTGGGATTGGTGCGCTGCGGCAATTAAGGCATTTATCCAAACGCATAAACGCCCGCCACGCATTTTGAATCTATTTGCCTATTCCGGTCTTGCCAGCCTTCACGCCGCCGCCGCAGGTGCCGAAGTCACGCATCTTGATGCCAGTAAAAAAGCCGTGGCGCAGGCCTTTGAAAATCGTGATCTATGCGGCATGCAATCGTCACCAATCCGGTTTATCACCGATGATGCAACCGGCTTTGTCGATCGCGAATTGCGCCGCCAGAAAAGCTATGATGGCATTATTCTTGACCCACCAAAATATGGGCGTGGGCCAAAAGGCGAATTTTGGCGCATCGAAGATGACTTGACCCCGTTGCTGCAAAAATGCCGCCAGCTTTTATCCGAAGATGCGCTATTTATGGTTTTGACCATCTATGCCATTCGCGCCTCGTCACTTGCGGCGCATTATGCGCTTGCCGATCTTTTTTACAACCACGGTGGCTGTCTTGAATCAGGCGAATTGGCGATCCAAGAAGCACCACTGAAATCTGGCAAGACCGATTTATCACGCTATGTGGCACAGGCCAATTTTGCCCGCTGGTGTTCGAATATCGCCACCTAGCTTCCATAATAACCTAGAGTGTAAATGGTTTTTGGCCGCTAGTTACTGCGACCACGTTTGGCAAGCGCCTCATAAAGCGCAACACCGGTAGCCACCGCAAGATTGAGCGAGTCAGACCGTCCCAGCATCGGAATCTTGATCAATTGCGTGCAAGCCTTCATCAAATCGGGGGTTAGGCCAGCCTGTTCATTCCCCATCAGCATAATCAGTGATCCGGCATAATCAGCCGTACGATAATCAACCGCTGCCGGAAGTGCCGTGCCGATAACATGGCCCGGCCAGCCAGCAGTGAATTTTAAAAATTCAGCCTCACTACAGGCAATGATCCGCACATTGAAAACCGCCCCCATTGATGCGCGCACCGCCTCAACCGAATAGGGGTCCGTGCAATCACCAACCAGAATCAGCCCTTTGGCACCAACCGCATCAGCCGTTCGCATAACCGTGCCAAGATTGCCAGGATCACGAACCCGATCAAGCGCAACCCAGCATTCATCTGGCGTTCCGCAAATTTGATCCAGATTATCCCAGCGCTGGCCAAAGGCACCAAGCACCATTTGCGGATTATCTTTGCGGCTGATCCGCTGCAACAGCGATTCGGTCATCGGCAAGGCACGGCCCTTTGCCTCGACGAGACCGGATAGCAAGGTTCTGACCTGCCGATCATCTTCACGGCCAGCGACAAATGCCAACCGGTGCATTGCCCAACCAAGCGCAACCGCCTCAAGGCAAATGCGGGCACCTTCAGCCAGAAACCAACCTGTCTGTTTGCGAAATTTACGTTCGTGAAGCGCGCGAAGACGTTTCACCTCATCATTTGCGGCGCTGGTGATCATGTCGGGAATGGGAACAGGATATTGGCTCATAATGATCGCTGCATAGCAAAGTTTTGGTCGCAGGAATAGATTTGATTGCCAAACCCACCTTGCAAAATTGTATGAAATTGGCCAAACCACAATGCCAATCCATCAAAAAAACTTCAAAAAAGAAATATTTTGTTTCAATTCCGACAATTTGCAGCGTAATGAGAAGTTAGGAAAATTGCTGGCATAAATCCGGCTGGCTGGTGCGACATTTTAATTGGGGTGATGGGCTGATAAGACGCCCATTGCGGAAAGATACCATATGGGTGAAAACACGATTAAATCCCTGCTTCGCGCCGACAATAATACGGAGCCGCAAAAAATTGGATTTCTTCTTTTAAACGAATTTTCAATGATTGCCTTTGCATCGGCAATCGAGCCGCTTCGCGCCGCCAATCGCCAGTCGAACCAGACATTGTTTGATTGGGTGGTGGCCAGCACCGATGGCAATGCCAGCACCGCCAGCAACGGCATGACCGTACAAACTGCTACCGAAACTGAAGAATTGCAAAACTGCCGCATGGTTTTTGTTTGCTCGGGTGTCAGGGTGCGCGAAAACACCAATAAATCAATTTTGAATCTGATCCGCCGCCTTGATCGCAATGGCGCGATCATTGGTGCGATTTGTACCGGTACCTATGTGATGGCGGCTGCCGGTCTTCTTGATGGGCGGCGTTGCACAATCCATTGGGAAAATATCGATGGGCTTGCCGAAGAATTTCCGCATCTTGATATTACCAATGATCTGTTTGAAATTGACGGCAATCGCGTCACCTGCTCAGGCGGTACCGCATCGCTTGATATGATGCTAAACCTAATTACGCAAACGCATGGATCAGCCTTGGCAGCCGAAGTTTCTGACCAGTTTATCCATGACCGTATCCGCGAACCAACCGATCGGCAGCGCATGGAGCTTCGCGCCCGCCTTGGGGTTAGTCACCCTAAATTGCTGGCAGTTGTCAAAACCATGGAAAACAATCTGGAAGAACCATTGGCGCAAACCGATATTGCCCGCATGACCAACCTGTCAACGCGCCAGCTAGAGAGATTGTTCCGCAAATATCTGGACACCACCCCAACCCGCTATTATCTGAATTTGCGGCTTGCCCGTGCGCGCCATCTGTTGCGCCAGACATCAATGTCAATTCTATCGGTGGCTTTGGCTTGCGGATTTGTTTCTGCATCGCATTTTTCGAAATGTTATCGCGAATGTTATGGGCGCACACCACGCGCCGAACGCAGCCCGGAATAAACCCGCCCCATTTTGCCGATGCGATTATTCAGCCGCCGCTGATTTAATCGCATTTAGCATGCTGGCAAGACCGTTTTTCCGCGTTGCCGATAAATGCGAATCAAGACCTATCTTGGTTAGAAATTCAGGCTCAGTCTCACGAATCTCTTTGGCAGTTCGGCCCGAATAGACGCGCAAAAGCAATGCAACAAGCCCCTGAACAATGGCCGCATCTGATTGCGCCATAAAGGTTATTTTATCCGCGCCATCACGTTCGGCCGCGAAATAGACAACCGATTGGCAACCGCGAAGCCGAAAATCATCATGCCGATATTTTTCGGGCAAAGGCGCCAATTTCCGACCCTGATCAATCAACATTTGATAGCGGTCTTCCCAATCGTCAAAAAAGCCAAATTCATCAGCAATCGCTTCAGCTTCGGTACTGGCATTATTGGTCGACATGATCAGACCCACTTTCAACATGATTCATTGCAACATGATTCATCGCAATATGATTAATTACGGTACGGATTTCAAAACAGGCCATCATCAGACTTCGCCACTCTAACCGTCATTGGCTTTTTCGAATAGAGGATTAACTTATATTCCGCCGCCGCGCCAGAAGGTCAAGAAGTCGCATTGCCGCATCGGTAGATTTTGTGCCGGGAAGAAATACCGCGGCGGCACCATCACGCTCAAGAATCGAAATATCACCTGGTGGAATTACCCCGCCAACAACAAGTTCGATATGACGGCCAGCCCCTGCATCCAGCTTTTTGCGAAGCTGGGGTACCTGACTTAAATGCGCCGCAGCAAGCGTGGAAATACCAACCGCGTCGACATCATGGCTGATGGCAAGATCATAAACCTCGTCAGGCGTCTGGAATAAGGGGCCGGTAACAACATCAAATCCAAGATCGGCAAAGGCCGAGGCAATCACTTTTTGCCCACGGTCATGTCCATCCTGGCCAAGCTTGGCAACAAGAATACGCGGCGCACGGCCAAGCGCCTTGCTAAATTCATCGACACGGTCTTTCAGCACATCCATATCGGCGCTGGCTTGCATATGCTGTTTCCAGACACCTCGCACCCCTTGAATGGTGGCGCGGTGATGGCCAAATTCACGCGCCATCGCATCGGACATTTCGCCAATTGTGGCACGCTGGCGCGCCGCTTCAATGGCAAAAGGCAGCAGATTTTCAGTGCCCGCAGCCGCCTGTTGCAAGGCGTGTAACGCTGCATCAACCGCCGCCTGATTGCGCGTTTTGCGAAGCGTTTTCAGCCGTGCGATTTGCTGGCTTCGCACTGCCGAATTATCAATTCGCCTAACCTCAACCTGTTCTAACTCACCGCTATCTTGCGGCTGATATTTATTCACCCCGACAATTGTCTGGCTACCCGAATCAATCCGCGCTTGCGTTGCCGTTGCCACCTCTTCAATTCGCAGCTTTGGCACGCCCGCCTCGATCGCCGCGGCCATCCCGCCAAGCGATTCGGCCTCGGCAATATGCTGGCGCGCTTTATCAACAAGCTGTTGGGTTAAATCTTCAACAAGATAGCTGCCGCCAAAAGGATCAATAACATGCGCCATATTCCCTTCATGCTGAAGGTGAAGCTGGGTATTGCGGGCGATGCGAGCGGCATAATCGGTTGGCAGTCCCAAAGCCTCATCAAGCGAATTTGTGTGCAAGGATTGCGTATGGCCAGCAACCGCCGCGGCCGCCTCGATACAGGTGCGCGGCACATTATTGAACACATCCTGCGCTGCAAGTGACCAGCCAGATGTCTGGCAATGGGTGCGAAGCATCAGTGATTTTTGATTTTTCGGGGCAAAATGCTGCTGCATCAATTCGGACCATAACAAACGCGCCGCCCGTAATTTCGCCACTTCCATGAAAAAATTCATGCTTGCGCCGAAAAAGAACGATAGGCGCGGGGCAAAATCATCAACATCAAGCCCCGCATCGACACCCGCCCGAATATAGGCAAGCCCATCAGCAAGCGTATAGGCAAGTTCAAGATCAGCCGAAGCACCGGCCTCTTGCATGTGATAGCCCGAAACCGAGATGAAATTAAATTTGGGCATTTTGGCAGCACAATAGGCAAAAATATCCGACACGATCCGCATTGATGGCACCGGCGGATAAATATAGGTGTTGCGCACCATAAATTCTTTTAACACGTCATTCTGGATTGTACCGGCCAATTGATCTGGGCGAACGCCCTGTTCCTCAGCCGCAACAATAAATAAGGCCAGTACCGGAAGCACCGCCCCGTTCATCGTCATCGACACGCTCATCCGATCGAGCGGAATCGCGTCAAATAATTCGGCCATATCGGTAATTGAGTCAATTGCAACACCGGCAAGACCAACATCATCCGCCACAAGCGGATTGTCCGAATCATAACCGCGATGCGTTGGCAAATCGAACGCCACCGATAATCCCATTTGCCCAGCTGCCAAATTACGGCGGTAAAAATGATTGGATTCCTGCGCGGTCGAAAAACCGGCATATTGCCGGATTGTCCAAGGGCGCGTGGCATACATGCTTGGATAAGGGCCGCGCAAAAAAGGTGCAAATCCGGGCTGGCTATTGGCGGCAAATCCCTGCTGGTCGGCATGGCCTACGGCAAGGGCAGGAATCGCAATCTGTTCGGCATTTTCCGGCGTTGCGGGCAAGGCACCCGATTGCACGCGCATCTCGTGCGATGGCGGTAAATCAATCTTGGTAAAATCGGGAAAATGCGGCACTACGCATCTCCTTTGCGAAACGAGTCAAGCGATAGCCCGACAAGGCTGGCCAGCCTTTCAACTGGTGCTGCATCACCAAGCAATGCGTCACCAGTTATTACCTTGCCAGCATCCAGCAGAACCGAAAGCGCCGTTTGCATTGCCCCATCAAGCGAGTCAAAATCACCATCGAGCAAGATTACCAGATCAGGCCGCGCCAGATCAACAGCATCAGCATTTGTGCCATCAAGCCGCATATGCACCGGCTGCATGCCACCAATTGCAAAAAGCCCACGCAATTTGCCAAGCTGCGGCACCGGATCGGCCTGCTGCTGCAAAATCAGAATACGCGGCGGGTTTTGCGCCGCGGCGAGGCGCACCATCTCAACCGCCAATGCCGGACGCCTGATCATCTGCCAATAGGGCAGAACCGCGTCAAAGGTACGGCTATCGGGCTGTAAATTCACCCCGACAAGCGTTAGATCACCAGCCGCAAGCCTTGCGTAACGCTGGCTTGCAGCGCGGCGCGCCATGGCGGTAAATTGGCCGGCCTGACGCGCCGCGATCGCGCCGCCATCTGCCTCAATTTGCTGAAAGGCCGACCATGCCGCAAGGCCAAGCTGGTCGGTGCGATCCTCGATGAAACCTGCCCCACCTGCCGGATCAAGGCTGCGCGATAGCCCGCTTTCATCAATCAGAAGATGCTGTTGCATGCGCGCCAAACGGCGACCCAGAAAATCATCACCCGTCAAACAATTATGCGCATGCGCCGATAATTGGTCAGCCCCACCAATCGCCCCGCCAAGAAGTGCTGTTGTCGTGCGAAGCATATTGACCTCGCTATCGACTGTTGAAAACATGCGGATTGATACTGCCCCATGAATGCATAGACGATGCGCGTCAGGATCAAGACCAAGCGCGCTGACAATCGCGCCCCAGCCACGCCGCAAAGCACGACATTTCGCGATGCCCTCAAATAAATCCGCCGGCAGCGCAAGCGATGCCGACATATGCTTTGCCAAATGTGCCGGATCAATATTTCTGGCCATCCCTTGGCGCAAAATCTCGGTCAGTGACGCCAGAATATAGGCAAGCTCCTGAACCGCGGTCATGCCCTGATTATGCCATTGCCATCCTTGGGCGCGAAACATATCGGGCGGCACATCACCAGCATCTGCCGACATGAAATAGGCAAGCGCGCTTGCCAGCAGATCAGCATCTGCTGCTGGGGCAAACGGATCGATATTGGCATGAAAGCGCGATGCCGCCAAATTGGTGTCGGCCTTTTTGGCAAAACCGGCAAAGGCCGCAATCTGCGCCATGACATCATTGCCAGCATCGAGATGAATGCCTGCTGCCGCGAAAACAACATCCTGCATCATTGCTGGTAACTGACCCGCCAAATCGGCGGTTTGCAGGCCTTGAAGCCAGATCGTACCAACCCCATCCTGCAATTCATCAAGAATCAGCCGGTTAACATCCTTTGCTGACCCGTTGGCCATGACCGGTTGGCAGATATCCCATCCATGCGCAATATGGCTTGCCGGGTTCACCGGCAGGCGGGTAATGGCACAAGCATCGGGTGAGGCCTCCGCATAAGAGGCAATGTCATATAAAGCCTTGATTGCAAGCCCGTCCTCATCAAGCCGGTCAAGGCTTTGCGGGTCGCCACCTTTCAGGGCGGCGCTGACCAGCGCATGCCAATCTTCACGGCTTGCAGACGGAAACTTACTTTGGGTAGATGACATGATAGACCTTTTTTCTCTATAGTCGCGCTGAAATTAGCAGCGCTGCCACCGCAAATCAAGGAAACTGCATGAAGGCCAATCGCCAACAGACCAAGATAGAGCCGCCTATCGCCTTTGATTCGAACCGCCTTGTTCTGCTGGTTCTGCTTGGGCTGACGTTGCTTCGTACCGCAGCGGTGGCAATCAGCCCGCTTGAGCTGGGGGTTGATGAAGCCCAATATTGGCTGTGGAGTCAAAGCCCTGATTTTGGCTATTTCACCAAACCACCACTGATTGCCTGGATCATTGGCGCGGCGCATTGGGCATTTGGCCATAGCGCCATGGCGGTTCGGCTTCCGGCCTGTTGGTTGCAATTTGCAACCGCATTGGTGCTATGGCAAACCGCATCATGGCTTTATGGGCCACGCGCTGGCCGCCTGACCGCGCTGATCTGGATCAGCCTTCCCGCAGTCGGGCTTGGCAGTTTTCTGATCTCAACCGATACGCCGCTTTTGCTGGCAATGGCTTTGGCCTTGCTGGCGCTTGCTGGATCGGTTTGTGGAAAAATTCCGCCAGCGCGCGCGATGATTTATGCCGGAATCGCGCTTGGGGTCGGCATGCTTGCCAAATATGCCGCCCTTTACGGCCTTTTCGGATTCATGCTGATCTGGGCGTCGGGTCGCCACCATCCAAATCCAATCATTCAAGGGCGGCATCTTTTGCTGGTCATCGCCGCCTGTCTGATTACGACAAGCCCCAATCTTATCTGGAATTTGATGCATGATTTTTCGACCATGCGGCATCTTGGCGATAATGCCAATCTTGCCAAGCAAACGCATGACATAGGGCAAATCCTGATCTTTTTGATTGGTCAGGCTGGGGTCGCTGGCCCTTTGGTGTTTTTCCTGATGCTTGGCATTATGTTCGCCTCACGCCATGAAAAACATGCTGGTTGGCTTGTCTGGATGGCGGCGCCGGTCATTGGCTTGATCAGCCTGCAAGCCTATCTAAGCGAGGCCAATGCCAATTGGGCGATGGCCGCCTATCCGGCACTATCGGTTTGGCTTGGTGGCTGGCTTGGCAGTGACGGCGCTCAAAAAACGCTTTTGTTGTTGCCGCGCAAATGGCTTGGGATTGCTTCGGTTAGTCTGAATTTCATCCTAACCACCAGCCTGTTGCTGGCCACAATGGCAGGCAGCCTTGGCCCCTTAACACCAACATCCGATCCGCTTCGCCGGTTACGCGGCTGGCAGACATTGGCACAAGATATCGAGCCGCATCTTGCCGCCCATCAGGCAAGCCGTATCATCGCTGATCGCCGCGCCACCGCCGCGCTGTTGAGTTGGCATTTCCATGGTCAGGACGTGACCATCATGATTCATGATCGTGATGGCGTGCCGAGCAATCATTTCGAGGCCAACCACAGCTGGCAACATCGCGCCGGATCGCCATTATTGGTTTTGTCCGGATCATCAACGCCGCCAATCATGCCGCCAATCAAATGGCAAGGCAGTCCAAGCCAAAGCAAAATTGTGATCAGCCGCAATAAAAGCCGCGATCTTTATATTCATAAAGGCATTGAATAGCGGGCACGCCAATCTAGACGGCCAATCTAGACGGCCAATCTTGGCGGCCAATCTTGACAACTAGTCTTGGTTGGTGATTTTGGCAAACACCGCCAAGGTTTCGGCACTGACATGATGTTCGATTCCCTCGGCATCTTCCTCGGCAATCGTTTCAGGAACACCAATCGTCACCAGAAAATCGTGAACAATGCGATGCCGGTCACGCGCTTCTTTAGCAAGCGCTTGTCCTGCTTCGGTTAAAAAGATTGACCGGTAAGGGCGGGTTTCAACAAGGTCTTCACGCTGTAACCGCTGGATGATCGCATTGACCGTTGGGCTGGTCACGCCAAAGCGCGCCGCAAGATCAACCGTTCTGGCCTCGCCAGTTTCGGCAATGAGATCGGCAATCATTTCGACATAATCTTCGGCGACCTCGGATTGATGCGCCCGCCTG